>OJPW01001414.1_pt1 | contig 13325 bp, 7 predicted proteins | sample 1598571 | NCBI WGS metagenome assembly OJPW01 (sample SAMN03922493, study PRJEB24848) | human gut metagenome | isolation source: stool sample | host: Homo sapiens | place: Germany | collected 2011-05
AGAACGTGGTAGAAGCCGCCGTTAGACTGCCGGAAAGAGAGAAGATTATCCGTCAGCGTGTGGCCGCTTTTCACAAAGCGGCTGTCATCCAGAGAAACCCCCAGCTCACAGAGCGCGACGACGACCTGCGCAGCGGATTCGACGTTCGTCGTGCCCCAGGAGGCGTAGCCGCCCTTGCTGTCCTGGGCTTTGGAAAGCCAGGTAAGGGCCTTGTCGGTGGCGGACTGGACGGATTTCTGGTCCTGATATTTGGCGAGGGCCTGCAGGGCCATGGCGGTCATGTCGGGGTCGGAATTGCCGGTGCCGGTGAGGTTCCAGCCGCCGTCAGCAAGCTGGTTATTCAGGATCTCGTTGACGTAGAGCTGGCGCGTGGCCTGGGTTTTGGCGGCGGGGTTTTTCGGGATGTCGTAGCTGCCGGAATCGAGGGCGATGAGCGCCCAGATGGGGCCGTTCAGACCCTGCCAGATGGTCTTTTCAAAATCGCCCAGCGGGGTCAGGAGGTTATAGCCCGCGACGTTCGCCGGGTCGCGGCCGATGGCGGTCAGGGCGAGGATGACGCGGGAATATTCGGTGTATTTCCGCTCGTGCAGCACGCCGGCGCAGTCTTTGACGTACTTCTCGACGCGTGCGTAGTAATCGTCAAAGTAATTCGCGGGGACCGGATAGCCGGAACGGGCCAGGCCGATGACGGCCCACTCGCCGCCGATGGAGCCGACCTCCGGCGCTTTGACGGCGGAGAGCATGTAGGCGGCGCTGCCCTGCAGTTCGCTCTGGACGCCGGAGGCGGCCAGGGCCGGGGCGGCCAGCGAGGCGAGGACGCAGAGCGTCAGGACGAGGGCGGCGAATTTACGGATTTTCTTCATCATGGATCCCTCCTGAGGTGCGGCGGGGCCGCGGCATAAAAAAACGCCGGTCTGTTCGAAAACAGACCGGCGCCCTGCTCCGGATCGGTCGATAGAGTCATCGTGCTATCGGCAAAGGTCTCCCCTCCTCCGCGGGCAAAAGCGCAGACAGGCGCGCTGCGGGCGAAGACAGCGATTCTTCTGACTTGGACTATGGACTTGCGTCCGCGTTCGTCCCCTACCTTCTCACGGGCGGGCCCGCAATGGCGGCCTTTCAGCCAGGCAGCCGGGCGGCCAGCGCTGTCTGACGCTGGGGCGGCGGCTGATTCGGGGAAAAACTCATCCTCACAGCTCCGGGCGAGTAGGTTCGTTGTTCTTTCGCTGGAAGCTTTTTACGACTCCAGCTACACGTCTTCGGATGGGAAAACCGGGTATATTTGGTTCTTATTATACAGGATGCGCGAGGAAAGTCAAGAGCTGTCCACCTCATCAGTCAGCCTGCGGCTGACAGCTTCCCCTCATAGGGGAAGGCTTTTTTTATGGGGAAAGCCCCCGGGCGGGGGCCCGGGGGCTTTGGATTGGGTCAGCGTTCGTAGCGGGACCAGTCGGGGTCGGGGAGCATCTGGCGCCAGAGCTCGTAGTTGAAGGTCTTGCGGGTGTAGCCGTGGCTGTTGGTAGCTTCCTGGACGTCGAGGTAGTACCACTTGGAGGTATCCATGTTGTCGGTCCACTTGTTCATGTTGGTGAGCAGGTCGGCCGGGGACTCGGGCTTGCGCTCAAGGACACGGTTGATGAGGGTCATGGCTTCGGCGCGGGTGATGTTCTGGTCGGGCTTGAAGGTGCCGTCGGGGTAGCCCTTGATCCAGTCGTTGTAGTAGGCGATGCCGATCTCCTTGGCTGCCCAGTGGCCGATGACGTCGGAGAAGGTGGCGGACTTGCCGGACTGGGTCTCGTCAAAGCGGGCGGCGATGGCGGCGAACTCGGCACGGGTGATGGGCTTGTTGGGCTTGAAGGTGCCGTCGGGGTAGCCGGTGATGATGCCGAGGGCGGACATGGTGGAGATGGGGTTGTTGTACCACTTGCCGTAGGCAACGTCGGAGTAGGTGTTGGCGGTGGTGAAGGCGCCGTCGCGGACTTCGTCACGCAGGAGTCGGAAGAAGATGGTGGCGACTTCGGCACGGGTGATCTGGCCGTTGGGATGGACGGTGCCGTCCGGATAGCCGATGACGTAGGCGAAGTGGTCGGTCTTGTTCAGCATCCCGGTGTCCTTGTTGATGATGGTGGGGATGATGATGGGATAGTAGTCATCCTTGCCGGTGTCGATGGTGTTTTTAAAGACGATGTAACCGGCCGTGACAGGCGCATCATTTTCCAGCTTGATCAACTCGACCTGTTCGTTATTCAGATAAGTCGTTGCATCATGAATCACGAGATTGTCGCCAACTCGCATGATGTTTACGAAAACCCGATAGTGCGCTTCGTCGTAGGTGACGCCAGACTGCGTCCCCTTCCGCTCGGTCAGAGTGAAGGTGTAGTGACCGGGCTTGCTGACGGTGACAGAGCCGGTGAAGGGTTCTTCGTAGACGTTGCCTCCGACAACGTTCTTGATGGTTGCGGTGAGGGTCGTATTGAGGACATCCTCGTCCGTCGTAGCCTGCGCTTCGGTGGGAGTCAGCGCATTGGCAATGGCCTCGCCGTCATACGAACCTACTACGTCAACAATGAACGTGGCTTCATCGACGGTCTTGCTGCCGGTGGCGGTGAGTTCCTTCTTGACGAACTTGGAGAAATCGAGGTAGAGCGCGTTGGGGTCTTTCTTCTCGAAGTAGGTGTTGGTGAAGGTGATCTGCTTATTATCGGGGAACACCGCAGCTGCGGTCGTCAAGCTTTGTGCTGCAGGAGCTTCCTGTACAACGCTTACATTGTAGGAACCATCATCCTCAACACTGATTGTCAGAATATACGCACTGCTGTCATATCTGATTCGAGTATCCGTACCCAGTTCTTCCGTTACACGATACTTATACGTACCCGGTGTCAGCGTGAGATTCTTGCTGTCTCCGAAATCGAAATACTTATCATTTTCAGCGCCATTCATTGTAACAGTACCAATGTAAGTATCTTCCTTATTCGGATAGCTCTCTATCGTGGCAGTGAAGGTAAAGTTTTCATTGGGAATCTCTGCACTATCGTCTGCTTTCGTAAAGTGCTTCTTGATCAGGGTGTTGAGGTTGAAGGTTTCCTTCGGCTCGACGTAGTTGTTGGTGATGGTGAGCCAAGTGGCGTCTGTGTCGGCGGTGCCGTCGACGGTGACGCTTTCGAAGCTCAACGCATGAGTAGTATCATCCGCCGTAACATTGACGGTCAACTCGTGGCCACCGGTGGGCTTGTTGACATCATAGGTCATACCGGAGCGCACGGGAGCTTCTTCGACGATGGAATAGATATAAGTGCCGGGGGCTGTGAAGGTCAGTTTGAAATCACCGCTTGCATCCACGAACGGCTTCGTATCGGTGTAACTTCCGTTATCAAGAGCGGGAGAAACAGTTGCAGTGGCAGTTGCAGTGGCAGTTGCAGAAGGCACTTCGGCACCATTCAGCGTCAGGTTGATTGTGAAGATTTCATTGGTCAGCGCAACGTCGGAGTTCAGGGTCTTCTGGATCTTGCGGGTGAGATCAAGGTTGATCGACTTATAGGAAAGCCACTTTGCAGTATAAGTTGCATTCCCAGTGACTTTTTCGGGGAATGCGTTCTCTTCGACCTTATTGCCGCTTTCGTCGTACCAACCAAGGAAGTAGTAACCGTTGTTCGCTTCTGTTGTCGGGACAGCCGGGAACGAATCATTGCGCTTTGCGTTCACTTCAACGTCCTGCGTATCGCCGTTAATTGTTCCGCCTAGATCAGTTTTGAATGTAATCTTAAACTGCGAAACGGGGGTAATCGTCAGCGTACCCGGAGTTGTAGTAATCGTGTAGTTGCTGGCGCTGAAGCCCTCTTTCCACGTGTAGGTAATATTGTTCGTTACGCTTTGAGCCGTGGTCATGTCAGCAGTACCTTTGACAGAACCGTTTGCCTTGAAATCGTTGACTTCCTGCACGAAGCGCGATGCACCTTCGCCAGTCGCTTCGACCGTAGCATTCGTCAGGGGTTCGCCATCATATTCCTTAGAGCCAGAACCCGAAGTCAGCGTAACTGCAAGCGGGGTGATTTCAAGATAGCCGTCGTTGACAGTTGTAATCTTAACGTTGCTGTACTTGCTGGAGGTGACAGTAAAGGAGTCCTCCTTGCTGAGCCCCATCATGTACTTGCCAGCGTTGGTACCAGCTGCTCGGGCCGTCTTGTTCTCTTTCAACGCAACAATTACATCCGCCTTCGTTGCGCTACCGCCAGAAACCGTATAGTCGAAACCAGTCACGCTCTGTTCACTGCCGCTGTACGGTGTGGTCAGGGTATTGCCGGTAATGGTGACAGTGATTTCGGTATCGTTCTGCGTAACTTCCAGTTCGCCAAGCTGCTTTGTAATTTCGTAGTTGGTTGCCTTGGTATTGTTGTTCAGAGTATAGTCGAAGGTATTGTCGCTTTTACCCACTTCGGTCTGCGAACCGGTAACGTTGTAGGTCGCACCTTCGCCGGTGACAAAGCCGCCAACCGTGTTACCTTCACCGGCAGATACAGTAACTGTATCATTGGTCAGTGCAGTGCCGTCCCATTTCTTCTCGTCGCTTGCAGAGATCAGAGTGACAGGGCGCTTGGTGATGGTGTATTCTGCCTCGCCGGTTGCAGTCTTCGGGGCTGCGGGGTTGGTCTGCGCCTTGTCCTGATAGATAATGGACAGATCGTAGGAATACTCGCCGACGGAGCCATCGGATTTGATTTTCACGTCCGCGGGAGTCTTGAACTCGGTATGCTCCGGACTCCAAGAACCAGTCGTTTCTCCTGCGGGGATGGTATAGGTGTATTCTTCGTTATTCGCATCCTTGACCTTGACGATAATATCAACGAATGCGTTCTTGCCTTCGTTTTCGCCGGTCACGAGCTTGTCTGCCTCGGCGGCGACATTCGCAAGCACATCGATGCCAGTGCCGTCATAGACCTTGGTGGCAGATGCGTCGGTGATGGACGGAGGTGCGATGGGGACAGCAATCGACGGGTTAGGGACGATGACAAGGGCGTCTTCTTCTTCCTCGTTGCTGATTCCTGCGCTTTTGTTGGTAGGCTGGGTGCCGCCATAGTTGTCGTGCTGGATGTTAAATTCAACGATCAGCTTTTTGCCGCCATAGCTGTTATCCGTGCGCTTGCCGCACCAGTTATCAGCATAATTGAAGCCGGTAATTTCAAAAAGGGTATTGTTATTCTTCGGCTTGATTGTCAGATTCGTTACCGTGGTATCTGCACCCCAAGTATTCTCGCCGGTATAATCGGCCGTCTTGGTGGTGATATTCTGTGCATTTGCCGGAATCTCAAAATTTTCGGGGAGTTCGTCGAACAGGATCGCAGCCCCATCCAACGCGGTCGTGTTATTCGAGATATCCTTGCTGATGGCGTCGAAAATCTTTTTCAGAGAATCTGCCGAGCTGCTGGCTGCCTGATAATAGCTGCCGTCGCCTCTCGTGCCGAGGTCAACGCCATAATGGTACCAATGGTCTATGTAATAACCGCTATCGCATTTTGTCGCCTGCGGATAATTCGAGGACACACCGTTCATGTAGCGGTTGATTTTTCTGCTGGTATCACTCGGGTTCGCCGAGTCGATCATGGCAATGGTGTAGACCTTCGCGCCTTTATCCTTGAGTTCCCTGGCTTTCGCAACGGCATTACCCGCAACACCATTATCATAGTTCTGATAATCCGTCGGCTCACCGTCCGTGAACATGATCACGATTTTTCCGCGCGTCTGCACATCTGCTGATGTAAAGCTACCAAGCGCCTCGGCGGCCCGATTCATGCCGAAGTCAGCCTGCGTCGCTCCGCCGTAATTCAACGCATTTACAGCTTCCTTGAGTGCTGTAACATTGGCATCGACATTGGCCGGGGTCAGGTTTTTTACGATCTGCGTGTAGTTGTATGTGTTATTACCTTTCGTGTACGTGTCGTTGCCGATTTTCTTTCTTTCTTCATTTCCGGCAAACTTGACAATGCTGATTTTGTGGTCGACTTCTTTGTCCTTTGCCTCTTTTGCTACATTATCAATAAATGCATTCACTGCATTTTTGAGTGCATCAAGGCGGGTAATATAGTTGTTGCTCTGAACGGAATACAGTGGCATAGTGCTATTGCTATAAGTTCCCTTATCGCCTTTATAAGTACCTAAATTGACCGTAGAGCCATCCTTCGTGTAGCTATACGTGTACGTAGTGTTCCGTCCATAACCCGATCCGCTCGGATTTTGTTTTGTAACTGTAACCGGATAATAGTTGCTGTCAACCAACACAAACAGATTATTGGCAGCTGCCTTATCCTTGAGATTTTCATTATTTTCACTTTTCGAAACCTTCGTCGGAGTACCGGCAGACGAAACTACGTCCTCCTCTTTCATCGAGCCGGAGACGTCAAGAACCAAAACGATATCCATCGGCAGATGCTTTTCCGTGACCGTCTGTGTGCCGGTCGCCCAGGATTCCAGACGGACTTTGTACGTGCCGTCATCGTTCTGATAAATTTCCTTCTTGACGTGAACGTTTCCACTAGAGTCATTGTCTCTAACGCTCGCGATTGGCTTCGCAGTCCCCTCAGCAGCCAGCGCTACCGTCGGGAGCAGGCCGACGGTCAGGATCAGCGCCAACAACAGGGCTATGATTCGTTTCATCATTTTTTCTTCTCTCCTTCATGTATGGTTCAATTTTTTTGTTTTCTTCTTTCGTTTTTCTATGTGCAACGGCCGGGGGGCCGGGGTTTAGGGGGAAGGGTGCAATCGGGGGACGACCTCTCAGTCGCCTGCGGCGACAGCTCCCCTTCGCAAGGGGAGCCAAGGGGGGTGCGGCGGAGCCAATGCCTCCCCTTGTTAAGGGGAGGTGCCGAGCGGAGCGAGGCGGAGAGGTTCCGTAGGGCCGCTGCGGCGGGGATGACCTCTCAGGCGCTGCGCGCCCAGCTCCCCTTCGCAAGGGGAGCCAAGGGGCTTACAGGAATTTCCTTCTGCAGTTCCTGCAGAAGGAAAAAAGAGGGTACCCTCTTTTGGCAGTTCATGGGGCGGATGATGTAGCAAATACTACCTGCGCGCTTATTCTAGCACAGTTGGCTGTCAAGCGCAAGAAGTTTTACTGGAATTTAACATTCTTTTGATTTCTCATGGTATATGAGCCATGGTGTATGAGCCATTGTAGCACATTTGGGGGAAAAATGCAATAGGTTCACAAGATTTATGATTTTTTTCAGGAATGTCGAAAAAAATTACAGGCGGCCCGGGCGGGGCCGCCTGCTTTTAATCGCCTTCGATCATGCGGTAGCCGACGCCGGATTCGGTGAAGATGTAGGCGGGCTGGGCGGGGTTTTTTTCGATCTTGCGGCGGATGTTGGCCATGTTGACGCGGAGGATCTGGTTGTCGCTGCGGGCGCTGGGGCCCCAGAGCTCTTTGATGAGGTAGTCGTAGGTCAGGACTTTGCCCGCGTGCAGACCGAGGAGGGCGACGAGCTTGTACTCGTTCTGGGTGAGGCCGGCGTCGCGGCCGGCGATGTAGACGCGGTGCTTGCCGTAGTCGATGGTGAGGTCGCCCGCGGTGAAGACGCCGGAATTGGCCACGGCGGCTGCGCCGTCGGGCGTGCGCGTGTGGCGGATGGCGGCGCGGATGCGCGCGAGGAGCTCCTCGGTGCCGAAGGGCTTGGTGAGGTAGTCGTCGGCGCCGGCGTCGAGGGCCTCGACCTTATCGCGCTCGTGGCTGCGGGCGGAGACGACAAGGATGGGGACCTTGGACCATTCGCGGACGCTGCGGAGGATGGTCATGCCGTCCATGTCGGGCAGGCCGAGGTCGAGGATGATGAGGTCGGGACAGTGCGAGGAGATCATGGTGTTGGCCATCGCGCCGGTGCCGGCCATGAGGACGTCGTAGCCGTTGGCGGTGAGGATGGCCTGCATGAAGCCGCGGATGGTGCGCTCGTCCTCAATCAGGAGTACTTTTTCTTTGATCTTCATGGCTCGTTTCCTCCAGTGGTAGTGTGAATTGCAGAAGTGCGCCGCCGGTGGGGCGGTTGCTGGCGCGCATGGCGCCGCCGTGGGCCTGGACGATCGATTTGCAGACGGACAGGCCGATGCCCATGTTGCGGCGCTTGTCGGAGATGGCCTCCTGGTCGCGGGTGAGGTAGCCGTCGAACAGGTGCGGGAGCAGGGCGGGGGCGATCCCCTGCCCGTCGTCGGAGACCTCGAAGACGGCGAGATCTTCGCTGCGCGTCAGGCGCAGGGAGATCTGCGTGGTGGTCTTGCCGTGCTGGACGGCGTTTTCCATGAGGTTGATGAGGACCTGCTCGATCAGGATGATGTCCATGGGGATCATCAGAAGGGTGTCGGGGGCGGAGATCTCGACGCGGGTGGCGGGGTAATGGCGCTGGAATTTCATGGCCGCCGCGCTGAGGACCTCTTCGCCGGCCTCGAGCTCCTTTTTGATGTTCGACGCGCCGGACATGCGCGTGACGGAAAGCAGGTTTTCGACCACGCCGATGAGCCAGTTGGATTCGTCGCGCATGTTTTCGAGCAGGCTCGTGCGGGTCTCGGGCGAGAGCTTTTCGCCGTTTTCGAGGATCGCGTCGATGCCGCCGACGATGGCGGTCAGGGGCGTGCGGATGTCGTGGGAGACGGCGCGCAGGAGATTGCCGCGCATTTTTTCCTTCTCGGCTTCGGCGCGGAGCTTTTCCTGCTGCTTGATCTGGGTGGTCAGCGCACTGACCACGACGGAGACGGCCAGCATGACGAGGAACGTCAGGGGGTAGCCGGAGATGGTGAAGTTCAGCTGCATGTAGGGGTAGGTAAAGATCCAGTTGACGCCGACGACGCCGAGGAACGAGGCCAGCAGGCCGAACAGGTAGCCGTCGGTAAAGCGCGAGACGAGGACGACTGCGCACTCAAAGATCAGAGCGACGAAGACGTCGGACGAGTCGATCATCCGCAGCAGCGCGCAGAGGATGGCCGCCAGGCCGAGAAAGCCGAGGCTCACGCCAAGATCCCGCCACGAAAACGGAAACAGCTGCCGCAGCCGCGCCCGGAGGGTCTTCGGTTCTTTTTTGGTCTGTGTATTTCCCATAAGATCTTCACCCATTTTATCATAGCATAAAGGAAAGACTTCGTCGTGTTAAGGGTCTGTTAAGAAGCGTTCGCTGGAAGCCTCCCCTTTCAGGGGAGGTGGCCCGGCGGAGCCGGGACGGAGAGGTCGTGCCGGGAAGAGACAACCTCTCAGTCGCCTTCGGCGCCAGCTCCCCTGGGAGAGGAGCCTTGGGTGCGGCGCGCCCCATTGCCTTCCCCTCATAGAGGAAGCCATTGGCCCGCTGCTGCGAGGGCACGCGAAAAACGCAGCCGGGGGCTGCGTTTTTCAGATCACGTATTCATCGCCGGCGTCGGCGGCGGTCAGGCTGGAGAGAGTGACGGCGTCGAGGGCGGCGCGGATCTGCGCGTCAAGGCGGCGGTAGACCTCGGAAACGCCGGAGGCGGTCTCCGCCGGGGTCAGCTGCACGTCCTCGCCGAGGCAGGCGAGCGTGCCCTCCGCCGCGCGCAGGATCTCGCCCGCGGTGTAGTCCGCGGGGCTGCGCAGGAGGCGGTAGCCGCCGCCCTTGCCGTGCGAGCCCTCGATCAGCCCGGCTTCGGCGAGCGTGCGCAGAATGCGCTCGAGATATTTCTGCGACAGCTCCAGCCGCTCGGCGATCTGGCGGCCGGGGACAAGACCGCCGCGGTGTCCGGCCAGGTCGATCATGACGAGCAGGGCGTAGCGGCCGCGGGAGGAGATCAGCATTCTGCCGCCTCCCTTGCGATGATGCCGCCGCCGAGGACGGTATCGCCGTCATAGAGCACGGCCGACTGGCCGGGGGTGATGGCGCGCAGCGGTTCGTCGAAGACGAGGCGGACGCCGCTCTGCCCGGCGGGGTAGACGGTACAGGGGCGCTCGGGCTGGCGGTAGCGCGTCTTGGCGCTGCAGCGGTACGGGAAGGCCGGGGCCTCGCCGGAGATCCAGTGCATGTTCGCCACGAAGCATTCGTTCGTGTAGAGGGCCGAGTCCGGGCCGACGACGACGGCGTTCTGCTCCGGCAGGATCCTGACAACATAGATCTTCCCGTCCGAGGGCATGCGCAGGCCGCGGCGCTGGCCGACGGTATAGTGGATGATGCCGCGGTGCGTGCCGACGACATTGCCGTTCAGGTCCAGAAACGGGCCGGGCTGGGGTTCCTTGCCGGTGCGCGCGGCGATGATCTTCGCGTAGTCGCCGTCGGGGACGAAGCAGATGTCCTGGCTGTCGTGCTTGCGGGCGTTGCAGAGGCCGGCTTCGGCGGCGATCTCCCGCGCGTCGGTCTTGCGGAAGGTGCCGAGGGGGAATTTGACGCGGGCGAGCTTCTCCTGCGTCAGGTCGTAGAGGACGTAGCTCTGGTCCTTGGTCTCGTCGAGGGCCTTTTTGAGGACGTACTTCTCCCCTGCCCGCTCGACGCGGGCGTAGTGGCCGGTGGCGATATAGCGGCAGCCCAGGATATCGGCGCGCTCAAAGAGCTTGTCGAATTTCAGATAGCGGTTGCAGTCGATGCAGGGGTTGGGGGTGACGCCGTGCTCGTAGGCGTCGACGAAGCGGTCGATGACGCAGGCGGCGAATTTGTCCTTGAGGTTGAAAACATAAAACGGGAAGCCCAGACGGCGGGCAACGCTCCTGGCGTCCTCCGCGTCGTCGAGCGAGCAGCAGGTATGGCCCTTGGGGATGCCCGCGTCCTCGTTGTCATAGAGCTTCATCATGCAGCCGACGCAGTCGTAGCCCGCGTCGGTCAGAAGCTTTGCCGCCACGCTGGAATCCACGCCGCCGGACATGGCGACGAGCACCTTCTCAGTTCCCATTGGCAGCCGGAGACGCCTGCATGGCGGCGATCGTCTGTTCCATGAGTTCGTCGAGCGTCCGGCCGAGCATGTCCGCGCCGCGCTCGATGACCTCGCGCGAGCAGCCGGCGGCAAATTTCTTATCCTTGAACTTTTTCTTGAGGGACTTGAGCTGCAGATCCTGCACACTCTTCGTCGGCAGCATCCGCACGACGGCGCCGATGAGGCCCGTGAGCTCGTCCGTGGCGTAGAGGACCTTCTCCATCTGGTGCTCGGGCTGCACGTCGACGGTCAGCAGATAGCCGTGACTCACGACCGCGTGGACCAGGCGCTCGTCGACGCCCTTTTCCCGCAGGATCTCCGCCTCCTTCGTGCAGTGCTGGTCGGGATACTGCTCAAAATCGAGATCGTGCAGGATGCCGACGGTCTGCCAGAAGTCCGCCTCGTCGGCATAGCCGAGCTGGACGGCAAAATACCGCATGACGTCGCCCACGATGCGCGCGTGCAGGCGGTGGAATTCGCCCTCATTATATTCACACAGCAGGTCCCACGCCTGCTCCTTGGTCGGGATCATATTGACACGCCTCCTGAAAGAAGTTTGAGATCAGTATAGCATATTTTATCGGAAAAAGAAAGCGCGGGGCGAGCGCCCCGCGCGTTTTGTGTACGGTCAGTCCGCGAACAGCGGGGTGGAGAGGTAACGGTCGCCGGTGTCCGGGAAGAGGACGACGATGGTTTTGCCCGCGTTCTCCGGGCGCTTGGCCAGTTCCACGGCGGCATGCAGGGCCGCACCGGAGGAGATGCCGACCAGCACGCCCTCTTTTCTGCCGACGAGCTTGCCGGCGGCAAAGGCATCTTCATTGGAGATGGGAAGGATCTCGTCATAGATCCTGGTGTCGAGCACATCGGGGACGAAGCCCGCGCCGATGCCCTGGATCTTATGTGCGCCCGAAACGCCCTTGGACAGGACCGGGGAGCTTTCCGGCTCGACGGCGACGACCTTGACGGACGGGTTGCGTGTCTTGAGATAGCTGCCGACGCCGGTGATGGTGCCGCCGGTGCCGACGCCGGCGACGAAGTAGTCGACCTTGCCGTCGGTATCTTCATAGATCTCGGGGCCGGTGGTCTCAAAATGGGCCTTGGGGTTCGACGGGTTGACAAACTGGCCGGGGACGAAGCTGTTCGGGATCTGCGCGGCCAGCTCGTCGGCCTTGGCGATGGCGCCCTTCATGCCCTTGGCGCCTTCGGTCAGGACGAGCTCGGCGCCGTAGGCCTTCATGAGCTGGCGGCGCTCGACGGACATGGTCTCAGGCATGACGATGATGATGCGGTAACCGCGGGCGGCGGCGACGGAGGCCAGACCGATGCCGGTATTGCCGGAGGTGGGCTCAATGATGACGGAGCCGGGCTTGAGCTTGCCGGAGGCCTCGGCGTCGTCGATCATTTTCTTTGCGATGCGGTCCTTAACGGAGCCGGCGGGGTTGAAGTATTCGAGCTTGGCGAGGATCTTCGCCTTGAGGTCCAGGTCTTTTTCGATATGCGCAAGCTCGAGCAGCGGGGTCTTGCCGATGAGCTGATCTGCGGAAGTATAAATCTTAGACATAATGATCTCCTTTTTATTTGTCAGAATGTGATGTGAAATTTGGACGGTCCAGCGGTCACATTCGACATCGGAATGCGGCGCGCGGCGGGAGATTCCGGATCATGCGCTCACCCTCTCTTCTTTGTAGAACCAACTCGGTAGGTTGGTGTTCTTCATTGGATGGCTGTATCCTAGCATATAATTCCTAGTTTGTCAATAGGCTTTAACGAATTTTTTGCCGCGTTGCATCCTGACAGGTTTTATCGTATAATGGGATAAGAAAACAGGAGGCGGCAGCTATGAACAAATTCTGGGGACATCTGAAGACCATCACGCACCACCGGCATCTGGTCATGCGCGGCTGCTTCCGGATGGGGCTGATCTGGCAGGGGCTGACGCACGACCTTTCCAAGTACTCCCCTACCGAGTTTTTCGCGGGCGTGCGGTATTTTCAGGGCAGCCGCAGCCCCAACACGGCCGAGCGCGAGGCCAACGGCTACTCTCTGGCCTGGATGCATCACAAGGGGCGCAACCGGCATCATTTTGAATACTGGACGGACCTGAGTCCCGTCACGCGGACGTATGAGCCGGTCGACATGCCGGTCCGGTATCTGTGTGAGATGGTCGCCGACCGGATCGCGGCCTGCAAGACGTATCAGGGCGCGGCCTATACCGACGCCTCCGCCCTGCAGTATCTCGACCGCGCGCAGGAATCGCGCCTCGTCCACCCGAACACGATGAAGCGCCTGCGCTTCCTGCTCACCATGCTCGCCGAGCAAGGCGAACCCGCCACTTTCCGCTTCATGCGCCAGACCGTCCTGAAAGGCAAACCGTTCGCGGAATAAAAAGCGCGCCCCAAGGCTCCCCTTGCAGGGGAGCTGTCAGCCGCAGGCTGACTGAGAGGTCGTCG
>OJPW01001418.1_pt1 | contig 13243 bp, 10 predicted proteins | sample 1598571 | NCBI WGS metagenome assembly OJPW01 (sample SAMN03922493, study PRJEB24848) | human gut metagenome | isolation source: stool sample | host: Homo sapiens | place: Germany | collected 2011-05
CAGTCGACGGCTTTGCGGACAAAGGCCTTCATCTTGGCCAAAGCGCTTTCCGGTTCGGCCGGCGACGCCTCTTCCCCTTGCCCGGACGTGTTGTCCGGCGCCTCCGCGGCGGCTTTCGTCTCTGCTGCTGAAAGTTCCTCCGTCAGTTTCTTTACGTCCGCAAAACTGTCTTCCACCCATTTTACATCTTCCAGGTTCAAAAGCTTCATGTTCAAGCCCCAAAACAGGCAGTACAGTTCATAGGACCGGTCAAACAGCCCGTAGGCTTCCTGTTTGTGGCCGAGGCTCTGCTGTTTGGTTCCCACTTCCATCAGGCGCATCGAGGCCGAAAGAAGGTGCTTGGAGATGCACCAGACTTCCCCTTCATATTCCGGAATCACTTTCTGCATCAGCTGCTTGCGTATTTCCCGAACCTGCTCAATCAGGTCGTAATACGAAGTCTTGCCGGTCTTGGCGCCCGAAAACATCAGGTGTTCCTCAATCGAAATCAGGTTCATGATCCCGATCGTCAGGTCCTGATCCGACGAAAGGTCCTTCGGGTTTACCTTCTTGGCCGAATCTATCTTTTCCACATATTCTTTGATTTTCTTTTCCCTGCTCATTTTTCCCTCACCTTAAAATTCATACAATTCGGCAGCTTTTCCGCACAGCGGATAATAATAGAAATAAACGCTGAGCAGCGCCAGGGCAAGTACCGGAACCGCCACTTTTTCAAACGGAAAATGGGCATGGCCGCCGTTTTTTGCCTTCATCCACTGATAAAAGCGGTTGGAAAGGATTAAAACGACCGCGCCGGCGATGACGCTGAACAGAAAAGGATCAAGATAAAGAAAGAACAGCAGCGGCTCCGGCCGATAAGACATTTCGCCGACGTACATAAAGCCGATCATGGCCACGCTCAGGGCGATCAGCCAGAAATCACGGCCGGCGAAACGCCAGTTCTTCTTGTCAAACCACACGATCATCCAGTAGCCGAGCAGAGCCAGAAGCGCTCCCGCCCAAACGCCGACGACGCTGTCGTCAACTCCGAAATAGCGGGCAATTTCCAATGAGGCGGCCACCGCTACCGTACAAACCGCGCAGGCCGGGTTGGCATATGCCGGCAGGCAAACCGCCAGCACAAACAGCAAAATCAATCCCATCATCATTTTTTCTTTCCTCAGATAAAAAGCTAACATGTTAATTTCTGCTTATAATATAATCTCTCAACTTGCAAATATTTTTTATTGATTGTGCGGAAAAACTTAGCTACAAAAAAGTATCAGCAACCATCAAAAAGGAAAATCAATGCACCGGCTGATCGAAAAAGCGCGCGAAGAGCATTCGCTCGACAAAGACGAACTGATCGAACTGCTTTGCGGCGGCGAAGAAACGGACGAAGAACTGTTTGCGGCGGCAGACGCTGTCAGACGGCAATATGTCGGCGACGGCGTTCATTTGCGCGGTCTGATCGAATTTTCCAATTTCTGCCGCAACAACTGCCGCTATTGCGGCCTTCGGCGCGGCAACAAAAAACTTGAACGTTACCGGATTGAAGAAGACACAATTTTCGAACTGGCAGAACACGCCGTCCGCAACATGGGACTGAAAACCGTCGTTTTGCAATCGGGCGAAGACATGTTTTTTACAACCGAAAAACTGTGCGCCGTCATCCGCCGGATCAAAACTCTCGGCGCGGCGCTGACACTCAGCATCGGCGAAAAAAGCCTCGACGAATACAAAGCATACCGGGAAGCCGGCGCCGACCGTTTTCTGCTCAGGATCGAAACCACCGACAAAAAGCTTTACCTTGAAAACGATCCCGGCATGAGCTGGGAGAAGCGCGTCGAGTGCATTAAGAATCTGGGCCGCGCGGGTATGGAGATCGGCACCGGCGTGCTGGTCGGCCTGCCCGGACAGACGGTTGAAAGCTATGCCGGCGACATTTTGTTTTTCAAACAGGTCAACGCCGACATGATCGGCATCGGCCCCTTCATTCCTCACCCCGACACGCCTCTGAAAAACGCCGCCGGAGGCACGTTGAACACGGCCTTGAAAGTGACGGCGCTGACCCGGCTTTTGCTGCCGGACATCAACATCCCCGCCACCACCGCGATGGAAACTCTGGCGGCAAACGGTCAGGCCAAAGCGCTGAGAGCCGGCGCCAACGTCATCATGCCCAACGTCACCCTCACCCGGTACCGCCGGCATTACGAACTGTACCCGGGCAAATCGACCACCGGCTACAGTCCCGACGAGAGCCTGCGGGCAGTCAAAGACAAAATCGCTTCGCTGGGGCGTTTTGTCGCCGAAGGTCCCGGTTTCCATGAAAAAAAAGAATCCCCTGCCGTAAAACGACTTGCTTTCCCGGTCAAAAAGTGATATTCAAAGTTGCTTTTGAAAATTTTTTTATTCATTATTAAACTTAAAACATATGGAAAAAAGAAAAATCTTCCTGACTTACCAAGAACAGGAAAAAGTGCTTTTGAACATTATTGCGCAAGGGGAATACCAACAGCTTCCCCAAATGGTGAAAAACGGCTATCCGCTTTCAATGACCGTGCTGGAAACCCTGAGATGGAGCAGACAGACAAGTTTGATCATCCGCCTGTTGAAAAAAGAATTTGCCTATGTCGGCGACAATGCCGCATTGTTTGACTTTCTTCAGACTCTGCTCGGGGAAAAACAGGCAGCCCGGCTGATTGTGGAAGAAAGCAAAAAGAACGAAAACTGCCTTGAGGAACATCCCCTGGCAGGTCTTTTGGTTTACCTGCCGCCGGAAATGCTGGCAGAAAACGGTTTCTGGGACAAACTAAAGCAAAATCACGAATGGCAGATTCTTGCCAAATACGGGCATATCGACGATGTGATTCTGATGCAAACATGGACCTATCCCGCCGAGGCAGCAAAAGTGCTGTCCGAATATCAGGCAGAAAAGAGAATCGTGGAGCTTAAGAAATACCTGTGGCTGGTCAAAATGCCCGACGGCCCGGATTTGCTCTGGCAGGAAAAACAATTCGACATTTTGTTTCAGAACCGTAACCGGCTCAACGGCTGGAGCGAGGAAGAAACCTGCAAAAAACTGTGCAGCTGTCCCGAGGGGTGCGAATTTTTGTATCAGGCGGGAAAAAGCGGCCGGGACATTTTGCTCTCACACGGCTGTTTTGAACCTTTCCGCAAACACGGCGAATGGACGTTTCTGATACGAAAAAACCGTCCCGACGCCGTCAACTGGCAAAAATGGAGAGAAGAGGCATTGGCCTCCGGTTCAAAGAGAACACTTCAACTCTTCTACCAGGAAGCCGCACGGGCAGAAAAATGGCAGATACTGGTCGAAGACGGTCAACATCTTCTCCTGCTGCTTCACGGGCAATTCCGCCTGTTCGGAAAAAGCCTGCCGCATTCTTCGCCCAAAACGGAAGAACGCCGGCAAAACGGCGGCTGCGGTTCGCGCATTTGCGACGACGAGGCCTGAGCTTTGAGAAAAGTTTACGCCCCGGACGCCTTAACACACAAAAAAACGCTCCCTTTTTCAGGGAGCGTTTTTTGTTTATCCGTGTTTCAGAGTTTGATCAGTTCGCGCACGCGTTCCTTCAACTGTTCCAGCACTTCCGCCTTGGGAGTATATTTTTCCTCAAACGGGGCAACCGTCTGCCAGCCGAGTTCTTCGTAAACCTGCTGAATCTGTTTGACAACGCCCGGCTTCCAGCCGTAGGAACCGAAAGCAAGCGCCTTTTTGCCGCGCGGCGCCAGACCTTTCATATAGGTAACGAAGCCGGCCACCCGCGGAAACAGCTGGTTGTTCAAAGTCGGGTTGCCGATGCAGACGTAAGCCGCGTCAAGAAAATCGACCATCACTTCGGAAACGTTTTCCACCGCCAGGCAGTGCTTGGTAACCGGAATTCCGGCATCCTGAAACTCGGCCATGACCGTTTCCGCCATTTTGGCGGTGGCGCCCCACATGGAATCGTAAACGACAACTGCCTTGCCTTCGTTTTTGCCCGACGCCCATTTGGCATAAAGGCCGAGAATCGTGTTCACTTCGTCTTTGCCCGACCAGATGCAGCCGTGCGAAGGAGCGATCATCTCAATATCAAGTCCCAGCGTACCGGCCGTGTTCAGGGCTTTTTCCGCCTGCGCGCCATAAGGGAACAGGATGTTGGCATAGTAGCTTTTGGCCTCATTGACCACCAGATCAAGCGGCTGCTCGTTGACAAACAGCCCGTCGGAGGCCAGATGCTGGCCGAAACCGTCGTTTGACAACAGCAGCTTTTCCTCTTTGACATAGGTCATCATCGAATCCGGCCAGTGCAGCATCGGAGTGGTCATGAAAGTCAGGCTGCGTTTGCCGATGGAAACGCTTTCGCCGGTCGTCACCAGTTTATAGTTCCAGCCCGCGGTGTCGAAATGCGCTTCCAAAGCCATTTTGCCGGCGTTGTCGGTAATGATCACCGCCTGCGGCGCCAGCTTCATGATTTCCGGAATATTGCCGGAATGGTCCATCTCAACATGGTTGACGACAACGTAGCTGATTTGGGAAAAATCAACCACGCTTTTAACGCGCTCTGTCATTTCCTGCGACATACAGCTTTTGACGCCGTCAACGAGCGTAATCTTCTCATCCATGATCAGATAGGAGTTGTAAGTCGAGCCGTGCGGCGTGGCGTAACCGTGAAATTCCCTTAAATTCCAATCCTTTACGCCGACCCAGTAAATGTCTTTCTTAATTTCTTTCGCTTGCATTTTCTTGTCCTTCTTATATATTGTTTCGGTTGAGTACAAAATAATCATATAAATTTAAGTTGACAACCCGTTTTTTTGGAGTTATTAACAAAAACAATAATCATTATCAATTACGGAACGGTAAATGAAATATTCCAGACAAAGAGAACTGATTTTAAAAACGCTGAAGGAAAACTGCATCCACCCGACGGCCGAACAGCTTTATGAGCTGATCCGCCGGGAAGAGCCGACGGTCAGTCTGGCGACCGTTTACCGCAACCTCAACCTTTTGGCGGAAAACGGCATGGTCAAAAAGATCGAAGGGCTGGACGGAACCGCCCATTTTGATCACCAGACCTTTGACCATTACCATTTTATCTGCACAAAATGCAATAGGGTGTTTGACATCCCCTGTGACATTGCGCCCGACCTGGCTCAAGACGTCGAAAGCCGGACCGGGTTCAGGATAGCCTCTTACGATGTTTCGTTCCGCGGAACATGCAAGAGCTGTCAAAAATTCAACTAACATTTAAGGAGTTATACTATGGAACTGAAAGGTTCGAAAACCGAAAAAAACCTGATGGAAGCCTTTGCCGGAGAATCCCAGGCGCGCAACAAATACACCTACTATGCTTCAAAAGCCAAAAAAGAAGGCTACAACATTATTGCCGATAAATTTGAACAGACGGCCAACAACGAAAAAGAACATGCCAAAATCTGGTTCAAACTGCTGCACGGCGGCGAAGTTCCCTCGACGGTCGAAAACCTGAAAGACGCCGCAGCCGGCGAAAACTACGAGTGGACCGACATGTATGACCGCATGGCCAGAGAAGCCGACGAAGAAGGCTTTACCAAAATCGCCTTCCTGTTCAGATCGGTCGGCGCCATCGAAAAAGGCCACGAAGAAAGATACAACGCTCTGCTGAAATCTCTGGTCGAAGGCAAAATCTTCAACCGCCCGACCAAGGTTATCTGGGAATGCGCCAACTGCGGCCACCGCGTCGAAAGCCCGACGGCACCGGAAAAATGCCCGGTTTGCGACCATCCGCAGGCTTATTTCTTTGAACTGCAGGAAGAATTCTAAGCTCTTTTGCTTTTCGGCAGAAAAAATCCGTCCGCTCCGCGGGCGGTTTTTTTTGTTCTTGATAAGTATTTTCCCCCTTTAGTTTTGCGCCGAAACATGATATAGATCCGAATAGTCAGACGACTGAACCCGTTTTTTTGCGCACAAAACAACGAACGGCCGACAATCCGGTTGTTTTCCGCAAAATCATGTTTTATAATGGGAGTACAATTTGAACAAGGGGGGGGATTAAAATGAAAATCTGGCTGAAAAAATTAAAAGATTTTTTCAAAGGCGTCAGCAAGCACCCGCGTTTCATCAACGTGCTCAGCCTCATAATGTATTATTACTCGCGCTGGGTCGGGAAAACCACCAGGTGGGACATTTTCGGCGTTAACCAGCTTTATCAGGTCTGGCATCAGGAAAAAGCCATCATTCTGGTCATCTGGCACGGACGGGCAATGATGATTCCGCATTTCTGGAACGGGCAGCATCCCTTAAACGCTTTGGTTTCCCTGCATAAAGACGGCAGAATCATTGCCGGTTTTCTTGAGAAATACGGTTTCGGCACCATCGGCGGCTCTTCCAACGGCGGCGCCAATTCCGCGGCGTTGGCCCTGCTCCACTCGCTGCAAAACGATACGGCGGTGGCCATCATTCCCGACGGACCGCGGGGACCGCGGATGAAAATGAGCATCAGTCCGCTTTATTTCGCTCGCAAATCGGGCAAACCGATCTTCGGCGCCACCTACAGCGTCGAGCATTCGCTGGTGGCCAAAAGCTGGGACGCCATGTTGCTGCCGCCGCCTTTCTGCCGCGGCGTCCTGCATGTGACCAAGCCCTATTACATCCCCGCCGACGCCTCTGACGAAGACCTGGAAAAATATCGTCAGGAAATCGAAGATGAGATGAACACCCTCACCTTTAAGGCCGACCGTCGTTTCGGTCTGCCGAAAATCGAACCCGGCGCCATCGCCAAATCAAAAAAATATCCCGCTAAGGAGGAAATGAAAAAATAATGTTTATCAATATCTACAACATTCTGATCCGTTTTCTGTATCCGCTGGCCATCCGCCCATACATCAACAAACGCAAAGAGCACGGTAAAGAAGACGTAAAACGTTTTAACGAAAGAATCGGCAAGCCGAAGCTCCCCCGGCCCGAAGGACGGCTGTTTTGGCTGCACGGCGCCTCGGTCGGAGAATCATTGTCCATGCTTCCGCTGATTGACAAGCTGCTCCAAACCTACCCGGAGGCCCACGTCATGGTAACGACGGGAACCACAACCTCCGCGGAACTGATGGGAAAACGTCTGCCGGAAAGGGCTTTCCATCAATACATTCCCATCGACAACCCGAAATTCACCCGCCGTTTTGTCAAATACTGGCGCCCCGACGCGGTTCTGTGGTTTGAATCGGAATTATGGCCGGCCATGCTTTCCTCCATCAAAAGCAAGAACATTCCGCTGATTCTGGTTAACGGCAGAATTTCCAACCGTTCGTTTAAACGCTGGCAGCAGTTCGACTTTATCTGCAAGGAACTGTTGTCCTGTTTTACCTATTGTCTGGGACAGTCCGACGAAGACGCTCACCGTCTGAAAGTGCTGGGCGCAAAAGAAGCCGAATGTCTGGGCAACCTGAAATACGCCGGACTGCCGCTGCCCGTCGACGAAGAGAAGAAAAAACAGCTGCTGGCGGAAATCAACGGCAGAACCGTATGGCTGGCAAGTTCCACCCATGATGACGAGGAAATGAAAATCGCGCGCTTCCACAGCGAAATCAAAAAAGAATTTCCCGATCTGTTGCTGATCGTGGCACCGCGGCACCCCAACCGGGGCGAAGAAATTCAGCAGCAAATGCGCGAGGAACTGGGGCTTAACGTAGCTTTGCGTTCAAAAAACGAACCCATTACCGCGGAAACCGACGTTTATGTTGCCAACACCATCGGCGAAATGGGACTGTGGTACAACATTTGTCCGCTGGTGTTTATCGGCGGCTCTCTCATTCCCCACGGCGGGCAAAACTTTATGGAACCTTCCCGCTGCCGTGACGCGGTTATCGTCGGCCCTCACATGCACAACTTTACCGATGCCATGAACCGGGCGCTGAAAGCCAACGCCGTCATTCAGGTAAAAAACGTCATGGAACTGTCCAACCAGGTCTGTCTGATGCTTGAAAACAACAGCCTGCTGGAAGAAAAACGGCAAAAAGCATATGACTGGGCCATGTCGGAATCAAAAGTCCTTGACGGGATTATGGATAAAATCAAAGAATATATCCAACGATGAAAACTCCCGGATACTGGAAAAACAAAGGGTTTTATGCGCGGCTGCTGCTGCCGGTTGGCATGTTGTATTCGGCGGCTACGGCTTTCAGATTTAAACTGAAACAGCCGCGCAAAGTTCCCGTCCCCGTCATCTGCATCGGCAACCTGACCGCCGGCGGCACCGGCAAAACGCCGACGGCGGCGGCGATTGCCGACCTGTTGAAAAAAGGCGGATATAAACCGGCATTCGTATCCCGCGGATACGGCGGCAGCCTTTGCGGAGTGACGGTCGACCCGCAAAAGCATACGGCAGGGGAAGTCGGCGACGAGCCGCTGCTGCTGGCAAGGGAAGCGCCGGTCAGCATCAACCCCGATCGTTTCTCGGCCGCGCAAAAAGCGGTAAAAAACGGCGCAGACGTCCTGATCATGGACGACGGTTTTCAAAATCCGGGATTATACAAGGATCTGAGCTTTCTTATTTTTGACGGTGCCGCGGGGATCGGCAACGGCTGGCCGGTGCCGGCCGGCCCCTTAAGGGAAAATTTTGCCGCCGGCCTCAAACGCGCACAGGCTGCCGTCATTATCGGCGAAGACCGCTCTAATCTGATTGGACGACTGAAAGAACTGCCGGTATTTAAAGCAAAAATCGTTTCCGAACCGCCGACGCTGACTTCCGACAAAGTTATCGCCTTTGCCGGCATCGGCCGCCCGGAAAAATTTTATGATTCTTTGCGCGAACACGGAATAGAACCGATCAAAACCTTCGATTTTCCCGATCATCATTTTTACGACAGGCAGGAACTGGAAAATCTTTTGCGGCAAGCACAGGCAGAAAAGGCGGAACTGATTACCACGGCCAAAGACTTCGTTAAAATTCCGTCGCAAATGCAGCCGCATTTCAAGGTATTGGAAATAAAAATCAAATGGGAAGACGAAGACCTCCTGCGGCAGTTTATTTATGAACGGATACGCAGTTTGCAGAAGGACGTACTTCCCGGCTCAACCACAAAAACCGAATAAACGCAATCGGCAAAACCGCGTTTTTTTCGATCGGCGGCAGCGTCAGACGCTCAGTGCGGCGCATTGACGTTTCACGGTCGGCGGCAGCGTCATTCCTTCTCCAAACGGCAAAATTGCAAGGGAGTATTTTTACGGCTTATCATAATTTCTCGGCTCATGCAGCAAACGCGCATTTTTTATACAAAAAAAATACCGGTGACCTTTGCGGTTGCCGGTATCAAAAAAAGCTCGTACAATTTTATTTGCTTCGGTTATTATTCGCCATATTCCATTCCTTCAGTTTGTGCCGCACTTTTTCATCAAGAATCCGGTACTGACGGGGCGAAATGATCCCGGCAAACATGTCTTCGCGCAATACTTCGCGCTGCTTCATCAGCTGTTTTTTGTACATAAAATAAGAAATTAGATTGATAATATGCAGAAAGCGACAAGCCCGAAAGACTTGCCCGACCGTCGGCGATAAAAAACTCCGCTGTTTCACAACAGCAGAGTTTACGATCTCCTCCTTTATTTTTTGGCGCAGAAAAGAGGATCGTTAAATTTTATATGCCGTTTTTGATACTTTCTCAACCGGAACGCGGTAAAAACACCAGCCTGAAACCTCAGACGATCTTTACGTTTTACGACTGCCGTTATCTTTTATATTGCAGGAACTTTCCGTACCGCTTTAATTCATCCTTCGTTTTCCCGAAAAATCTGAAAAAACGATATGATCAATTTTCCGTATGTACCAAGACCAGTACTTCAAAAACGCTGTAATTTCATATTATTTAATACGCTAATTTGACAAATAATCATTTTATGTCTAATTTTATAACACCCCAAAAAACGAATTGCAACAAAAAAATATTCAAATCCCTTTTAATCCGCCTTTGGCCGGTCTGTTACGGACAATATCATTTCGTCAATCGTATCGGCGGAAAAATCCCTTCATTTCAAAAAGTTTTCAAAAAACAATGACAAGACAAAAAAATCAGCTTCGGTTTTATCCAAAACTAATTTTGAGGATTATATCCGAAACGATCACTCATTTACCTGACAAAATCCGCTTGAAGTTTCAGAAACGGCTTGCGACGCTTTCCAATCAGCTGCCGGTTCATGAGAGGGAAAGTTGAAGGACGGAAGAAAAGGGAAACGGAAAAAGCAAAGAAAGAAAGGAAAAACGGAAGGAGAGTAACGAAAAAAAAGCGAAAAAAGGGAATAGAAAAAGGGAAAATAAAAAAAGGCTAAGAGAGAAAGTTGAAGGACGGAAGAAAAGGGAAAACGGAAAAAGCAAAGAAAGAAAGGAAAAAACGGAAGGAGAGTAACAAAAAAAGCGAAAAAGAGGGAATAGAAAAAGGGAAAATAAAAAAGGCTGAGAGAGAAAGTTGAAGGACGGAAGAAAAAGGAAAAACGGAAAAAGCAAAGAAGGAGAGCAGAAAAGCGGGAGAACGGTGGAATAAGAGAAATCCAGAACCACATACCCGACATGGTTTTCTGGCTACAAAAAAATCGGCCCGGCCGGAGGGCAGCATAAAAAAACCGGAGCCGAAGCTCCGGTTTTTTACTCATTTGCCCCACTCATTCGTCGTCGCTTTCGGTTTCAGGCTCGCTGACCTGATCCGACAAGCTGTCGTCGGTATCGGCCACACTTTCGCCCAAAACTTCGGAACCGGCTTCTTCTTCCAGTTCTTCTTCATCTTCGGCATCGGCATCCAGCCAGGTAACGGAAACGACTTTTTCGTTCTCGGCGGTGCGGAACAGGATCACGCCCTGCGTTTTGCGGCCGGCAATGCGGATGTCTTCCACCGGCATACGGATAAGCTTGCCGCCGTCAGTTACCATCATAATCTGGTTATCGTCTTCAATCGGGAACGAACTGACCACTTCCTTGTTGCGGGCGGACATTTCCATGTTGGCAATACCGCTGCCGCCGCGGCCGGTTACCCGGTATTCATAAGAAGAAGAACGTTTGCCGTAACCGGTTGAAGTAACCGTCAGAATAAACTGCTCGTTGGCGCGCATTTCGATAAACTGCTCCGGCGTAAGCTTGTCAAGCAATCCCGTATCCGCGGGCGAAATGCATGCCCCCTCACCGGCCTCAAGCTCCATCCGTTTGATTGCCGAGCTGACTTTTGCGTATTCGTCACGTTCTTCGGCCGTGGCGTCGCTGTGGTTTAAGATCGACATCGAAATCACCTCGTCGCCGTCAGCCAGCCTGATGCCGCGCACGCCGACCGAATTGCGGCCGACAAAGACACGCACTTCGGTAACCGGGAAACGGATACATTTTCCGCTTTTTGTTGCCAGCATCACGTCGTTGTCCTCATGGCAAATGCGAACGTTCATCAGCTTGTCGCCTTCATCCAGTTTCATTGCGATCTTGCCGTTGGACTGAACGTTGACGAAATCCATCAGCGAGTTGCGGCGAACCATACCGCTCGCAGTCGCGAACATAATCGACAGGTCTTTGCATTCAGCCTCGCTTTCCGGCAGTTTGAGCACGGTCGTAATGTTTTCGCCTTCATCCAGCGGCAGCAGGTTGACAAACGGCTTGCCTTTCGAGGTCGGCGAACCGAGCGGCAGTTTGTAGACTTTCAGCTTGTAAACCAGACCTTTGCTGGAGAAGAACAACACCGGGGTATGGGTGCCGGCGACAAACAGACGGGAAACGAAATCCTCGTCCTTGGTCGCCATGCCGGATTTGCCCTTGCCGCCGCGCTTTTGCGCCTTGTAGGCATTGAGCGGCACCCGCTTGATGTAACCGGCATCGGTTACGGTTACCACCATTTCCTCACGCTGGATCAGAGATTCAACGTCCTGATCATATTCGATGTCTTCAATTTTGGTACGGCGCGGAGTGGCGTATTCGTCTTTGATTTCGACCAACTCGTCACGCATGATGCCATAAAGTTTTTCACGGCTGCTCAAAATCGACAGGCATTCTTTGATCTCGTCGCCCAAGCTCATCAATTCCTGATGAATCTTATCGCGTTCAAGACCGGTCAGTCTCTGCAGTTTCAAATCCAAAATAGCCTTGGCCTGCGCTTCGGAAAGATGGTAAAAACCGTTTTCCACCTTACGGTCTGGCTCGTCAATCAGAATAACCAACGGTTCAACGTCGCCGGCCGGCCAAGCTTTGGACAACAAGGCGTCTTTGGCGTCCTGCGGGCTCGGCGCGCTGCGGATCAGCTCAATCACCGGATCGAGGTTTTCGACCGCAATTGCCAAACCGACCAACGTATGGGCACGGTCACGGGCCTTGTTCAGCTCAAAAATGGTACGGCGGCGGATGACATCTTCGCGGAACTCAATAAAGGCGGCGATGATTTCTTTTAAGTTCATCATCATCGGGCGGCCGGAATTGATGGCCAGCATATTCATGCCGAAGCTGGTCTGCAACGGCGTATATTTGTACAACTGGTTCAAAATGACATCGGCCTGAAAATCGCGCTTGACTTCGATTACCACACGCACGCCCTGCCGGTCGGACTCGTCGCGGATGTCGGAAATACCCTCTACCCGTTTTTCTTTGACCAGTTCGGCAATCTTCTGCACCAAAGCAGCCTTGTTGACCTGATAGGGAATTTCGTGCACAATGATCGCTTCCTTGTCTTTTTTGATCTCCTCAATCGTGCATTTGGCGCGCATCATCACCGAACCGCGGCCGGTAAAATAGGCCGAACGGGCGCCGCCGTAACCCAAAATCAGACCGCCGGTCGGAAAATCCGGCCCCGGCACATAGTTGATCAGTTCTTCAATGGTAATATCCGGGTTGTCGATATAGGCACAGCAGGCAGAAACGATTTCCCCGAGGTTGTGCGGCGGAATGTTGGTCGCCATACCGACGGCAATGCCGTTGGTGCCGTTAACCAGAAGGTTCGGATAACGGGCCGGCAGCACCGAAGGTTCCTGCAGACTTTCGTCATAGTTGGGCATAAAATCGACGGTATCTTTGTCAATATCTTCGATCAGCGCGTGGGCAACCTTGGCCAGTCTGGCTTCGGTATAACGCATGGCAGCGGCACTGTCGCCGTCCATCGAACCGAAGTTGCCCTGCCCGTCGATCATCGGCACCCGCATTGAGAACGGCTGTGCCATTCTGACCATCGCTTCATAAACCGAAAAGTCGCCGTGCGGGTGATATTTACCCAGAACGTCACCGACGATACGGGCGGATTTACGGAACGGACGGTTATAGTCATAACCGTTTTC
>OJPW01001432.1_pt1 | contig 13124 bp, 10 predicted proteins | sample 1598571 | NCBI WGS metagenome assembly OJPW01 (sample SAMN03922493, study PRJEB24848) | human gut metagenome | isolation source: stool sample | host: Homo sapiens | place: Germany | collected 2011-05
ATGAAAGTTCTGAAAATGCTTGCTCAGCTTGTCAAAAAGGATTTTTGACAAGCTGCTCAAAAGGCCGCCCGTCCGGGCGGCCTTTTGAAATATTTGAAGCGATTACTCCTGATCCAGGACCAGCTCCATGGTGTCCTGAGCGATCATCAGCTCCTCGTTGGTGGGGATCACCATGACGATGACGGGCGCGCCGTCCTGGGAGATGATCTGCTCCTTGCCCCGGCAGTTGTTCTTCTCCGGGTCGCAGGTGATGCCCATGAACTCCAGACCGTGGAGGATGTGGGCCCGGGTCTCGGGTGCGTTTTCACCCACGCCGGCGGTGAATACCACCACGTCCACGCCGCCCATGGCGGCGGCATACTCGGCGATCATCTTGCGTACCCGGTACTCGAAGATCTCCAGGGCCACGGTGGCCCGGTGATTTTCCTTCTCCGCCGCCTGCTCCAGATCCCGGAAGTCGGAGGACACGCCGGACAGGCCCAGCATGCCGGATTCCTTGTTCAGCAGGTTCACGGCCTCGGAAATGGTCATGTCGTACTTGTTGGCGATGAACTCCACCACGCCCACGTCCATATCACCGGCCCGGGTGCCCATAGGCAGGCCCGCCAGAGGCGTCAGGCCCATGGAGGTGTCCACGCAGCGGCCGCCCTTGACTGCCGCCAGGGAGGAGCCGTTGCCCAGGTGGCAGGACACCACCTTCAGCTCCGCCGGATCCTTGCCCAGAAGCTCCGCCGCCCGCAGGGACACATAGCGGTGAGAGGTGCCATGGAAGCCGTAGCGGCGGATCTTGTCCTTCTCGTAATACTCATAGGGGATGGAGTACAGATAGGCGTGCTCGGGCATGGTCTGGTGGAAGGCCGTGTCGAACACCGCCACCTGGGGCACGTCGTGGCCCAGCACCGCCCGGCAGGCCTCGATGCCGATGATGTTGGCGGGGTTATGCAGAGGAGCCAGGGGGGTGCAGTCCTCCACCGCCTGCATCACCTGGTCGGTGATGAGAACGGAGCTGGCGAAGCTCTCGCCGCCGTGGACCACCCGGTGACCCACCGCGTCGATCTCCTTCATGGAGGAGATGACGCCGTTGACCGGGTCCACCAGAGCGGCCAGCACCGCCTGGATGGCCTCGGAGTGGGTGGGCATGGGCACGTCGGCCGCAGAAATCACGGCCTTGCCCTCCACCTGGGGCTTATAGGTGAATTTTCCGTCAATGCCGATGCGCTCGCACAGGCCTTTGGCCAGCAGATGGCCGGTTTCCGGATCCAGCAGCTGATATTTCAGAGATGAACTGCCGGCATTGATAACGAGTACTTTCATGAAAGACCTCCTCGAATTTTGGTCCCACATCACATGTTGCAGGTTCCTTCTTTTTGTATTACGGGAAATATTGTATCGAAATTCCCTGGGCTTGGCAATGGTTTTTGGAAAAAAATGGAAGCTGTATCGCAAAATAGCGGTCAAGGTTTTAACAATGCCCGACACGGCAAACGCCTGTATTTGCACAGTGTACAAATATGTGAAAAAATCGGCAAGCGCAGCAAATGGCTCGTCAGAATTTTCACGGAGTTTGCACACTATAGGCGGGAAATCAGCCGAAAATGCCAATGGAGAGGGTGTCCGTCATAGGGGGACAATGCGGAAAAGGCGCCCGGCCCGGAGCAGGAAAAAGCCCCGGCAGCGCCGCTGCCGGGGCTTCCAGTTATTGGAAAATTATTGCAGAATGCGGGCAGCAGACTCCTCGGCGAACTGCTTGCTGTACAGGTCGTGATAATAGCCACGGCGGCGCAGCAGCTCCTGGTGGGTGCCCTGCTCCACGATGCGCCCGTCCCGGACCACCAGGATCATATCCGCCTTGCGGATGGTGGACAGCCGGTGGGCGATGAGGAAGGAGGTCCGGTCCCGCAGCAGGTGGTCGATGGCCTGCTGGATCAGCTGCTCGGTCTGGGTGTCGATGGAGGAGGTGGCCTCGTCCAGCACGAAGATCCGGGGATCCGCCAGCACGGCCCGGGCGAAGGAGATCAGCTGCTTCTGACCGGTGGATAGGCGTCCCCCGCCCTCGCCTACGTCGCTGTCCCAGCCCTTGTCCAGCTTTTCCACCACGGTGTCGGCGGACACGGCCCGGGCGGCGGCCTCCACTTCCGCATCGGAGGCGTCCAGCTTGCCGTAGCGGATGTTCTCCCGGACAGTGCCGGAGAACAGATGGGGGTCCTGGAGCACATAGCCGATGTTGCTGTGGAGCCACAGCTGGCTGCGCTGCCGGTAATCCACCCCGTCGATGAGGATCTGGCCCTCCGTGGGCTCAAAGAACCGGCAGGCCAGGTTCACCAGGGTGCTCTTGCCTGCGCCGGTCTCGCCCACGATGGCCACGGTGGCCCCCTGGGGAATGTGCAGGGAGAAGTGCTCCAGCACGTTGTCGCCGCCGTCGGGATAGCGGAAGGTCACGTCCCGGAACTCGATCTCGCCCCGGATGGGCTCCCAGTTCTCCCGCTTGGGATGGAAGGCGTCGCCGTACTTTTCCACCACCTCCGGGCTGTCCTGGATCTGGGGGACCTTGTCCATCAGGTCCGTGACCCGCTCGATAGACGCCTGGAGGGAGATAAACTCCGCGATGTTGGCGGCGGTCATCTGGATGGGCTCGAAAATGCCCACGGCATAGGTGGTGAAGGTGGATAGAGTGGCCAGCTCCAGCAGTCCCCCGGACACCATATACCCGCCCCGCAGCAGCACAATGGCCACGGCCATGGTGCTGGCAAACAGCACCAGCGGGATATAGATGGCGTTGAGCCGGGCCGCGCCGATGCCGGCGTCGTGCATCTCCTGGGTCAGCGCCCGGAAGGTGCGGACGGTCTGCTCCTCGGTGCCCAGGGTCTTGGTGGTCTTGGCCCCGGTGATGCCCTCGTTGAAGGAGCCGGTGATGCGGGAGTTCAGCTTCCGGACCCTCCGGTTCCACCGGAGGATGCGGTTCTGGAAATACCCGGTGAGCACCGCCATCACAGGCACGATGACGATGACCACCAGCGCCAGCCGCCAATTCAGGATCAGCATGGCGGCAAAGGTCCCCAGCACATAGAACAGCGCCCACAGGATATCCGTCAGATTCCAGGCCACCATGCCGGCAATGCGGTTGGTATCGCTCATGACCCGGGTCAGCAGATATCCCACGGGGGTCACGTTGTAAAAGGAGAAGGACAGGGTCTGGAGATGGTGAAACAGGGTCCGGCGCATATCCCGGCCCATGTTCATCTCAATGGTCATGGAGTTGCGGGCAAAGGCCACCACGGACAGAGCCTGTAAAAGAATTACCAGCAGATACACCAGGGAGAAGGGAACGATGCCCCGGAGGGAATCCGCCTGGATGAAGTTGCGGATGGCGTAGCGCTGGAACAGGGGAATGGCCACGTCCACCAGGGCGCACAGGCCGTTGAACACCAGCATCCCCACGAAGTCCCGGCGGAAGGGCCGCACAAAGGGCGCAAGCCGCCTCCAGATGCTCCAGTCAAAGGATTTTGTATATTCTTTTTCGTCGAAGGCAGCCATCAGGCGTTCCCTCCTTCCTCCACCAGCGCGCGGTCGTCGCTGCGCATCTGGATGTCATAGATATCCCGGTAAATGCCGGGCTGTTGGATCAGCTCCCGGTGGGTGCCCAGGGCGGACACCCGGCCGCCGTCCAGCACCAGGATGCGGTCGGCCTGCATCAGGGTGGTGACCCGGTGGGAGATCAGCAGCACCGTGGCGCTGTGCAGGGTGTCCCGGAGGGCGGCGCGGATTTTGGCGTCGGTTTCGGCGTCCACGGCAGACAGGGAGTCGTCAAACACCATAATGGGGGCCTGCTGCATCAGCATCCGGGCGATGGCCACCCGCTGCTTCTGGCCGCCGGACAGGGTGACGCCCCGCTCGCCCACCACGGTATCGTACCCCTGGGGGAAGGCGGAGATGGCCTCGTCCACGCAGGCCACGGCGGCGGCCCGGCGCATGGCCTCGTCCCCGGCGTCCGGCCGCACGGCGCAGATGTTTTCCCCCACGGTTTGGGAGAACAGGAAGGGCTCCTGGAGCACCAGGCCGATCTGGCGGCGCAGGGACTCCCGCTTCATGCGGCGGATGTCCACCCCGCCGATGGTGATGGTGCCGCTGCCCTCCGGCAGGTCATACAGCCGGTCCAGCAGGTGGACCAGGGTGCTCTTGCCGGAGCCGGTGCCCCCCAGAATGGCAAAGGTCTCCCCTTGGTGAATGGTAAAGGACACGTCCTCCAGCACCGGCTGGCCATCGTAGGCAAAGCTGACGTGGTCAAAGACGATGTCGCCGTCCGCGGCGTCCACGGCGTCGGGCAGGTCCCGCTCCTCCCGGGCGTTGAGGATATAGCCCACCCGGTCCATGGACACCCCGGCCTTGCTCATGTCCGACAGCACCCGGCCCAGGGAGCGGACCGGCCAGGACAGGGCCTCGTTATAGGTGACGAAGGCCACGAAGGTGCCCAGGGTCATCCGCCCGGCTACGCATTCGCAGGCCCCGGTCACCACGATGACCATCACCTGCAGGCACGTCAGCAGGGTACCGGAGGCCCAGTATACGGACAGCAGCTTTCCCAGCCGGATCCAGAGCTGGGAGAAGCGCTGATTCTTGGCGTTGAACTTCTCATCCTCGTACCGCTCCCGGCCGAAGGCCCGGACCACCCGGACGGCGGTAAGATTCTCCTGGGCGCAGGTGGTCAGGTCGCCCTCCGCCTCGTCGGCGGCCTGGAACCGGCCGGAGATCTTCCTGTAGAATACCCCGGAGGACAGGCCCACGATGGGGATGAACAGCGCCGAGATCAGCGAGAGCCGCAGGTTCATGGAGAACATGATGCACAGGTACAGCGCGATGAGAAACACCGTGCGCACCACCTCCACCAGCTGATTGCACACGAACTGGCGGATCACGTCCACGTCGGAGGTGCAGCGCTGGATGATGTCGCCGGTGGGGTTATTTTTGTGCCAGGCGAAGGGCAGATACTGGATGTGGCGGTACAGGTCGTCCCGGATACCCTTGACATAGCTCTCGGAGCCCCGGGCCAGCTGGAGCCGCTGGCCGTAGCTGCAAACGCCCCGCAGCAGGGCCGTCAGCAGGACGCCGCCTGCCGCCCACCATAGGGCCGTCAGGGGCTGGGCCTCCAGCACCGGCCAGCTCAGCCACCGCATGAGGAATGCCGGCAGCCGGACCGGCTCCGTTCCCAGGATGGAGTCCACGGTGATGCGGATGATCTGGGGCGTCAGGGCGTTGAACACCATGGCCAGGCATGCGCACAGCAGCGCCGCCGCAAAGTGCCCCCAGCAGGGGCGCAGATACTTCCCGATGAGAGACAGCTTCTCCCGCCGGGATAATTTTCGGGTGGTTTCCATGAAAGCGCAGACACTTCCTTTCTTTTTTTTACTCTCTCTTTTCTGATACGATTTCCGGGCGCAAAAAAAGCGCCCTCCCATGAGGACGCTCCCACAGCCGCAATGAGCCTGCTCCCTCCCCCGGCAGGCGCGTTACAGGTGCACGATGGTCCCCGGCACGATAATGACGGTATTGTTCTTCATGCTGGGCACCACCTTTCTGTTCAGATGGCTACAGTATACAAGGGAAGACGGTATTTGTCAAGGAAAACAGGCAGCTCTGTAAAAAACGTGTGTTTTTTCAAAATGTTGTGGCGCGTCGGGCGAAACTATAGTATACTGAAGCCATGACAACCTGAGGTTGCGGGGAAAACGTCGGATTTTTTCCCGGTGCAAACGGAGGTTGGTAGACATTGCGGCCCGTTTCCGATAGGATAAGGCCAAAGAGAAACGGAGGGACGGGGCCATGGCCTTTGGAGAACGGTTACAGGAGGTGCGCCGCCGGGCGGGACTGACCCAGGAGCAGTTTGCCGCGGAGCTGAACGTATCCCGGCAGGCCGTCAGCAAATGGGAATCCTGCCGGGGCTATCCGGAGATTGAAAAGATCCTCTATATCTGCAACCGGTATCAGGTGTCCCTGGATGAGCTGTTTTCCCAGGAGGTGCCCCGGCAGGCCCCGGCGCAGCCCGCGCCGGATACGCCGCCGCTGCCGGAGAAAACCCTGAAAACGGCGCTGTCCGCGTTTTTCGCCAATCTGTCCCCCCGGGAAAAGTGGCTGGGTCTCGGTGCAGTGGCCGGGACGCTGGCCCTGGCCCTGGCGCTGGGGCTTTGTCTGAAAGGAGGAACCACCGATATGATGACCATTATCTGGATCGCTGCCATGGTGATTTTCGGCGTGGTGGAGGCCGTCACCGTGGGGCTGGCGTCCATCTGGTTCGTGGTGGGCTCTGTGGCGGGACTCATCGCCGCCATCTGCGGCGGCCCTGTGTGGCTGCAAATTGCCCTGTTCTTTGTGGTGTCCATCGTGTGCCTGGCGGCCACCCGCCCCTTGGTGAAGAAGCTGCTGCACAAGGACGTTACCGCCACCAACGCCGACCGTGTCCTGGGCCAGACGGCCCGGATCACCGAGTCCATCGACAACGCCGTGCCCACCGGGGCGGTGTATGTGGGCGGCATGACCTGGACGGCCCGCAGCGAAAGCGGCCAGCCCATTCCCCGCAACGCACAGGTGAAGATCGTCCGCATGGAGGGCGTGCGCCTGTTCGTGGAGCCCGTGTAAGTCCGTAAACACTACTTATATTAAAAACAGGAGGAAAATCACATGCCAAGCAACATCTCTGTCCCCGGCGCGGTTGCCATCGCCATTCTGGTGGTGCTGGTGCTCATCGTCATCGTCCGCAACATCTATATCGTGCAGCAGTCCAGGGCCTATGTGGTGGAGCGCCTGGGCGCGTTCCACTCCGTGTGGGGCGTGGGCTTCCATCTGAAGGTCCCGTTCATTGAGCGGGTGGTGAAGAAGGTCAGCCTGAAGGAGCAGGTGGCGGATTTCGATCCCCAGCCCGTGATCACCAAGGACAACGTCACCATGCAGATCGACACCGTGATCTATTTCCAGATCACCGACCCCAAGCTGTATACCTACGGCGTGGAGTATCCCATGAACGCCATTGAGAACCTCACCGCCACCACCCTGCGCAACATCATCGGCGAGCTGGAGCTGGACCAGAGCCTCACCTCCCGGGATACCATCAACGCCAAGATGCGCACCATCCTGGACGAGGCCACGGACCCCTGGGGCATCAAGGTCAACCGCGTGGAGCTGAAGAACATCCTGCCTCCCCGCGAGATCCAGAACGCCATGGAAAAGCAGATGAAGGCCGAGCGCGAGCGCCGGGAGTCCATCCTTCAGGCCGAGGGCGAGAAGGCCAGCAAGATCCTGGTAGCCGAGGGCGAGAAGCAGTCCGCCATTCTGCGGGCCGATGCCGCCAAGCAGGCCAAGATCATGGCCGCCGAGGCCGAGGCCACCTCCATCATGAAGGTGCAGCAGGCCCTGGCCGACGCCATGCGCATGCTCAACGAGAACGCCCCCAACGACCAGGTCATCAAGCTCAAGAGCCTGGAGGCTCTGGAGAAAATGGCCGACGGCAAGGCCACCAAGATCATTATCCCCAGCGAGATCCAGGGTCTGGCAGGTCTGGCGGCCAGCGCCAAGGCGCTGGTGGAGAACGATCCGCCCCAGGCGTAAAAACAATCGGAAAAATTTTCCGATTGTTGCAATTGCAACTTATAAAGGGCCCGATTCCGTGTTATACTGCATTCAGTCAATGAGGGAGCCACGGTTCCCAAAACCAATAAATACTGAATATAACGGAGGAAATTTACTATGAAAAAGTGGGTCTGTCCTGTTTGCGGTTACGTTTATGAAGGCGAGAATCCCCCGGCTGAGTGCCCGGTGTGCCATGTCAGCGGCGATAAGTTCACCCTGCAGGCCGAGGAAAAGACCTGGGCCGCCGAGCATGTGGTGGGCGTAGGCAAGGTGTTCGGCGAGGACGTTCCTGCCGAGGTCCGCGAGGAGATCATTGCCGGTCTGCGCGCCAACTTCGAGGGCGAGTGCAGCGAGGTGGGTATGTATCTGGCCATGGCCCGTGTGGCCCATCGCCAGGGCTATCCCGAGATCGGCATGTACTGGGAGAAGGCCGGCCTGGAGGAGGCCGAGCACGCTGCCAAGTTTGCCGAGCTGCTGGGCGAGGTAGTCACCGACTCCACCAAGAAGAACCTGCAGATGCGCGTGGACGCCGAGAACGGCGCTACCGCCGGTAAGTTCGAGCTGGCCAAGCTGGCCAAGAAGTACAACCTGGACGCCATCCACGACACCGTCCACGAGATGGCCCGTGACGAAGCCCGTCATGGCAAGGCCTTCGAGGGCCTGCTGAACCGCTACTTCGGTAAGTAAGGCAAGGATAACAAAAGAGGGAGAGGCTGCGGCCTCTCCCCTTTTCTGTAAATCTGTAAAAAAGCAGCCCGCCCTGCGTCACCGCAGGACGGGCTTGTCAATGCTTGCCTTATTGATTATTCTCCTCATTGTTGCTGTGGTCGCCGGAAACGATGTCCTTGGCCTTGTTGACCACATCCTCCACCATGTCGGGCTGGGTGTTGGTGTAGCTGCGTCCTTATACTGCGCGCCGCCGAAGGCCAGGATCAGCCAGAACACGAAGGGCAGCAGCAGAAGGCCGATGCCGAAGCCCGCGCCCAGATTGAAGGCCTTGGCCAGGTCGATCATCATCTTGATGCCGAAATAGATGTTATAGAAGGGGATCAGGAGCAGGAGGAATTTCCATCCGTTGCCGTACAGCTCCTGGCAGAGGACATAGGTGTTGTAAATGGGGACAATGCCCTCCCAGCCCTGACGGCCCATCTTCTTATAGACCATCCAGGAGCCTACCAGTGACAGAATCGTAGCGATGAGTTCCAGAATCATTTGTACATTCTCCTTATCTTTTTTTAAATCTCTCTGCAGCGAAACACACGCTGCACGTCCCGTATACTAAAGTTTTCACGAAATGCAAGATGATTTACACAAAATCGCGCTTTTTCTCAGTCCTCACCGTTTACCCTCGTTATTTCCACAAAAATTTGCAGTCTTTTCACAGCGACTGTCACAATTCCCCGAAGAATGGCAGTCATTAGCGAAAATGGGGCTTGCGTGGACAAGGCCGGGATGGTAAAATGGATTTGCTGCGCCGGAAGGCGCAGCGGAAAACTTATAAAAGGAGAGAGTTTATGGATCGCTTCTTCCATGTAACCGAAAAGGGCTCCACCGTCCGGACGGAGATCATGGCCGGTATCACCACCTTTATGGCCATGGCCTACATTCTGATGGTCAATGCCGGTATGTTCTCGAACCCCTTTGGCGACGGCACCGATGTGCTGGGCGTCAGCTACGGGGCCATTTATGTGGCCACCGCTATTTCCGCCGTGGTGGGCACCCTGCTCATCGGCCTGCTGTCCAATCTGCCGCTGGCGCAGGCCTCCGGCATGGGCCTGAACGCCTATTTTGTCTACACCGTGTGTGTGGGCCTGGGCCTGAGCTATGCCAACGCCCTGGTGCTGGTGCTGTTTGACGGCATCATCTTCGTGCTGCTGACCGTTACCGGTCTGCGCAAGATCATCTTCGACTCCATCCCCCACGAGGTCAAGGCGGCCATCTCCGCCGGTATCGGCCTGTTCATCGCCTTCATCGGCCTGCAGAACGCCGGCATCGTGGTCAACGATTCCTCCACCTGCGTGAACCTGCACTCCTTCAACGTGTTCACTGGCGACCAGACCTGGGCCACCATCTTCCCCATGCTGGTCACTCTGCTGGCCGTGTTCGCCATCGGCGCCATGAGCAAGAAGAAGATCCGCGGTGCGGTGCTGTGGGGCATCCTGGGCGCTGCCGTGGTGTATTATGTGGTGGGTCTGATTACCGTTCCCGGCTTCTATGCCTCTGCCATCGCCCCCAACCTGACCTCCGACTTCTTCGGCGCCTTCCGCGATTTCGGCACCCAGGCCTTCGGTGCGGTGTTCAAGTCCGGCTTTGACTTCTCCGCCTTCATTGCCGCCAACGGCACCGGTGCTTTCGTGGTGATGCTGCTGACCACCATGCTGGCCTTCTGCATGGTGGATATGTTCGACACCCTGGGCACTCTGTACGGCGCCTGCTCTGCCGGCAACATGCTGGATAAGGACGGCAACGTTCCCAATATGGACCGGGCCATGCTGGCTGATGCCTGCGCTACCTGCGCCGGCGCTGTCTGCGGCACCTCCACCGTCACCACCTTCGTGGAGTCCTCTGCCGGCGTGGCCGAGGGCGGCCGCACCGGTCTTGCCTCTATGGCTACCGCGGTGATGTTCTTCATCGCCATGTTCCTGTCCCCCGTGGCCCAGCTGATCCCCACCTACGCCTGCGCCGCGGCCCTGATCTATGTGGGCGTGCTGATGATGTCCAACGTCCGCAACATCGCCTGGGACGATCCCGCCGCTGCCGTGACCGGCTTTGTCACCGTGGCGTTCATGCCCCTGACCTACAACATCTCCTATGGTATCGCCTTCGGCCTGATCTCCTATGTGTTCGTGAAGATCTTCACCGGCAAGATCAAGGAGATCAATGTGGGCACCTGGATCATCAGCATCCTGTTTGCCCTGATGTTCTTCCTGACCCGGTAAATAAGTCCGCAAAAACAGTTAATGGAGCGTATCGACACAGATACGCTCCATTTCTTATGCCAACATACCATGCAGCAGGGTGCAGCCCCTTGGCTCTCCCTTTGGGAGAGCTGTCACCGCAGGTGACTGAGAGGGTCTTGCCGTTTGCCCTCTCCGTCCTCGCCGCGCTCGGCCACCTCTCCCACAGGGAGAGGCAAGGGATACCCACACCGTACACCGAAAGGTGCATAGAAGTGCACGATTTATTTGTCCATCTGCTGCAATAACTGCCCTTGAACGATCGTCAGGTAAACACCGCATGGCTGCGGGGACTGAAACTGTTTTACGACCACCCCGGCGGCCCTCGCACCGGGAGCTTTTGTTATTTGTGCAGCAGGCCCATATGAACCATGGCCCGGTACAGGCCGTCCTCCCGCAGGGGCGCGGTGACGTATTCCGCCTGGGCCTGCACCTCTGCCGGGGCGTCACCCATGACCAGGGGGTGTCCCACACACGCCAGCATTTCCAGGTCGTTGGGACTGTCGCCGATGGCGTAGCAGTCGGCCAGGTCCGCGCCCAGGGCCTGGGCCACGGCCCGGCAGCCGGACGCCTTGGAATAGCCCCGCATGGGCAGCTCGAACATGCCGCCGCCTCGGTCGATGATCTGGCACAGGGGCGCCATCTCCGCCAGAAATTCCTCCCTCCGGCTGTCCGGCCCCACCAGGACGCACACCTTGTCAAAGTGGAAATTCGGGTCGCCGTCAGGCCGCCCCACCCGGACGCCGCCCCGCTCCAGGCGCTTCACGGCGTTTTCCAGCTCCCGGTTCAGGTGGTGGTGGGGCGTATCCACCCAGATGTGCGACGCCTCCTCAAAGTACATATCCACCAGGCACCGCCGCCCGGCCTCCAGGATTTTCCGGCTGGCGTCCCGGTCAAAGCCCACGTGCCGCAGCACCCGGCCGTCCAGCTGGATATACTGGCCGCAGGAGCACACCAGCCCGTCGAATGCCAGCTCCAGCAGCTGGGGCTCCATGGCGATCCGGGGCCGCCCGGTATTGATAATGCAGTGATGCCCCGCCTGCCGCAGCTGCCGCACCGCCTCTGCGGCGGAGGGCGGGATGCTGCCGTTCACGTCCATGATGGTGCCGTCAATGTCGAAGAAAATGATGCTCATAGCCTGTCCCCTTCGGTGTAATCTACGCCCGATTATAACGCTTTTCCCTGCAAAAGAAAATTCGCATACTGCACAAAGCTTCCACTCCGGCAGACAGCTTTTGCGTGGCATCCGCAGACGGCTTGCAAACGCCGTCCCTGCCTGGTACAATGGAGAAAACCCGTTAAGGAGGAACCGGTCAATGACCAAGCAGGAAACCTATGACTATCTCCGCGCCCACGGCGTGGATTTCGAGATCACCGAGCACCCGGCGGTGTTCAACATGGAGGAGTGCGCCGCCGTGGACATGCCGTATCCGGAGGACGACGCCAAAAATCTGCTGGTCCGGGACGACAAAAAGCGGAGCTATTACCTGATCACCGTCCGCTGCGGCAAGCGGGTGGACCTGAAGGAGTTCCAGCGCCGTCACGGCACCCGCCGCCTGAGCTTTGCCTCCCCGGAGGAGCTGCTGCGGCTGCTGGACCTGACCCCCGGCTCCGTGACGCCGCTGGGGCTGCTGAACGACCGGGACCACGCTGTCCGCTTCTGCCTGGACCGGGATTTCGACGGCGGCCGCATCGGCGTTCATCCCAATGACAACACCGCCACGGTGTGGCTGTCCGTCCGGGCCCTGCTGGCCCTGCTCCGGGACCGGGGCACGGAGATCGAATTGGTCGAAATCTGAGAGAAAAAAGGAGAACCGTTATGAATCCCACCGAGCTGCTGTCCGCCCTGCACACGGCAGAGCGGCTGAAGGACACCACCCGCCACTGCTGCACCTCCCGCCGCCGGCCGGAGAGCGTGGCCGGGCACAGCTGGCGCATTGCCCTCATGGCCTACTGGATGCGGGACGAGTTTCCGGAGGCCGACATGGACAAGGTTATCCACATGTGCCTGATCCATGACCTGGGCGAGTGCTTTACCGGCGACATCCCCACCTTCCGCAAAACGGCGGCGGACGAGGCCGACGAGGAGCGGCAGCTGCTGGCGTGGGTAGACACCCTGCCCGCCCCGTATGATGCGCAGATGCGGGCACTGTACCGGGAGATGGCGGCGCTGGAGACCACGGAGGCCCGCATTTACAAGGCTCTGGACAAGTTTGAGGCCGTCATCCAGCACAACGAGTCCCCCATCGACACCTGGGAGCCCCGGGAGTACGACCTGAACCGCACCTACGCTCAGGAAAACGCCGCCTTCTCCCCGTATCTGACCCGCCTGCGCCAGGCCATCCGCCAGGAGACCGAGGACAAGATCGCCGCCGGAAAATAGGAAAGGCGCTCCCCTGCTTCCCTCCGCCGGCGAAACCGCCGCATCACGCGAAAAGCATCCCTTTGGCGGAAACGCCAAAGGGATGCTTCAGTCTGTCAAAAAAGAAGGCTCACCTCCGCCTTCGGAAAGGAAGATCGTTACGAAAGAAACCCATCAGGGGTGTCTTT
>OJPW01001445.1_pt1 | contig 13022 bp, 10 predicted proteins | sample 1598571 | NCBI WGS metagenome assembly OJPW01 (sample SAMN03922493, study PRJEB24848) | human gut metagenome | isolation source: stool sample | host: Homo sapiens | place: Germany | collected 2011-05
ATTGCCTCTTGTCTCGTGGGCTCGGAGATGTGTATAAGAGACAGATCCAATACCGCTTTGCAGCCGATTACCGAAAGATGTTTCGCCGTATCCTGCGGGTGCGTATCCATCCGTACAGACTCCATAGCCATTTCTCCACCCACTTTCCGGTAGTCGGGCAACACCCCTCCTATCGCCCAATGACCGAGACTCACCGATGAAGGGGTAAAAGCCGGAATGGTAGGGGTAACTTCCATCATGGCATACGTGGCATTTCTCATGAAATACCCTTCGTTCATATCCACCCGCCACGTTCCTACCAGGATCACCGTGTTTTCGGGCAGTTGCCTCAACTCCTCAACGATGGTATAAATAGAATGTTTCCGTCCATCCATCAGAATCAAATCCAGATCGGGGAATTTCTTCATTTCTTTTCGCACCAATGCTTGCATGGTCACTCCGCCATACGTGTTGTCCGAAATAAAGGCAATGTGTTTCGTTTTCGGATAGAAGGCTTGAATCATCTGAATATTACCCTCTATATCATATTGGTTGATAAATCCCGATTTGAGTTCGGGGATATTCAGATGGTCGTCGAAGATATCGACAGATTCGGGCATCCAGCTATCCAGGCTTCCCACGGTATCTTCCGGCAATATCACCACGTTGCTACTGGCCAGACTGCACATCACGGGCACTTTCACCTGCATTTCATCCCGCTGCGACAAATAAGCGGCCCATGCTTCCTGACCTAACAAAATAATCTGCGCCGGATGCTTTTCCCCTTGATATTTAGCAAGAATCTGTGTCATCATTTTGCTCCATAGCGGAGCTTCCGAGAAGCTTTTACAGTTCATATTCTCGATGATGATGTCGCGCTGTCCTCCCAACTTGCTATATTCATCCATATAATCGGAAATAGTGACCGATGTTTGGTGCGCTGCCGGATTATAAGAACAGATAATCAGAATAGGTTTCTTATCGTTAGAGACAGCCAAGACCTTCGATGACTGCAGGAGCCAAAGAAAACAGATAAAAAAATACCCAAGACGTCCCAGCATAATAATGCAGTTTTGATGTGTTAATTCATTAATTGAGTTGCAAATATAGTAAAACTTGTCGGGTTTAACAGATTTATATGTATTTTTGTCGCTCATTTACTGTCAAAAAATACAAATTATGGAATTATTTCACAAGATGATTTCCGGATTTCTGGGCATACCGGAAAGACAAATAAGCAGCACGCTCCATCTTTTGGGCGAAGGTGCTACGATTCCTTTCATCAGCCGATACCGCAAAGAAGCCACTGGCGGGCTGGATGAGGTGCAGATAGAGCAGATCAAAGAGCAACACGATAAGTTGTGCGACATAGCCAAACGGAAAGAAACGATTCTCGGCACCATCACCGAACAGGGCAAACTGACTGCGGAACTGGAGAAACGCATCAACGACACCTGGAACCCGACGGAACTGGAAGATATATACCTCCCTTACAAACCCAAGCGGAAGACACGTGCCGAAGTGGCCCGCCAGAAAGGGCTGGAGCCGCTTGCCACCATCCTGCTGTTGCAACGGGAAAACAACCTTAGCGCCAAAGCCGCTTCCTTTGTGAAAGGCGAAGTGAAAGATGTGGAAGATGCGCTGAAAGGTGCGCGTGACATTATCGCGGAGCAGGTGAACGAAGACGAGCGTGCCCGTAATGCGGTACGTAATCAGTTCGGGCGCCAGGCAGAGATTACGGCCAAATTAGTCAAAGGAAAAGAGGAAGAAGCAGCGAAATACCGCGATTATTTCGATTTCTCCGAGCCACTGAAACGTTGCACGTCCCACCGTCTGCTCGCCATCCGCCGGGCAGAGTCGGAAGGGTTGCTGAAAGTGTCTATCAATCCCGACGACGAAGCATGCATCGAACGTTTGGAACGCCAATTCGTACGTGGCAACAACGAATGTAGCCGGCAAGTGGGCGAAGCCACGACGGATGCTTACAAACGGTTGCTCAAGCCTTCCATCGAAACAGAATTTGCCGCCCAATCCAAAGAGAAAGCCGACGATGAAGCAATTCGCGTATTCACCGAAAACCTCCGCCAACTTCTTCTCGCTCCGCCATTGGGACAAAAACGGGTGCTCGCCATCGACCCCGGATTCCGTACCGGATGTAAGGTGGTTTGTCTCGACGCGCAAGGCAATCTGTTGCATAATGAGAATATCTATCCGCATCCTCCGATCAACAAGACCGGCGAGGCTGCTTCGAAACTTCGCAAGATGATTGAGGCCTACCAGATAGAAGCCATCTCCATCGGCAACGGAACGGCAAGCCGGGAGACGGAAGATTTCATCAACAGTCAGAGTTTCGACCGTCAGATACCCGTGTTTGTAGTCAGCGAGCAGGGGGCTTCCATTTATTCGGCTTCCAAAATTGCTCGTGACGAGTTTCCGGATTACGACGTAACGGTGCGTGGGGCAGTCTCCATCGGACGCCGCCTGATGGATCCGTTGGCAGAGCTAGTGAAGATAGATCCCAAGTCCATCGGCGTGGGTCAATACCAACACGATGTAGACCAGACGAAGCTGAAGAAAGCACTCGATCAGACGGTAGAGAATTGCGTGAACCTGGTCGGGGTAAATCTCAATACGGCAAGCAGTCATCTGCTCACTTATATATCCGGTCTGGGCCCCCAACTGGCACAGAACATTATCAATTACCGGGCGGAAAACGGAGCTTTCAGTTCGCGGAAAGAACTGATGAAAGTGCCGCGCATGGGCGCCAAAGCCTTCGAGCAATGCGCCGGATTTCTTCGTATCCCCGGAGCTAAAAATCCGTTGGATCATACCGCCGTGCATCCGGAAAGTTACCACATCGTAGAGCAAATGGCCAAAGACCTGAAATGCACCATCGACGAGTTGATAGCCGACAAGGAACTTCGCCGGAAGATCAATATTTCCGACTACATCACTCCTACCGTCGGCCTGCCTACCTTACAGGACATTCTGCAGGAGCTCGACAAGCCGGGACGTGACCCGCGCAAGGCTATCAAAGTCTTCGAGTTCGACAAGAATGTACGCACCATAGCCGATTTGCGCGAAGGGATGATTCTTCCGGGCATTGTAGGCAATATCACCAATTTCGGGGCGTTTGTCGATATAGGAATTAAGGAGAACGGTCTTGTACACCTTTCTCAATTAGCGGAACGGTTCATTTCCGACCCGACAGAAGTGGTGTCCATCCATCAGCACGTCATGGTGAGGGTGATGAATGTAGATTATGACCGGAAACGGATTCAACTTAGCATGATCGGGGTACCGCAAGACTGATTGCTTCTCTTTTCTCTCCCCACCACACGATCAGAATCGTAAATACAATCATAAGTACTGTGCAAATGAGCGAGCCTTCAAAACCGAAGGCTCCGCCATTCAGTACGTTTTCTTCGGGCATACGCAAAGTCAGCATACTGGTGGTGAAGTTGTTTCCGCTTACCTGATAACCGAGGATGGGGCCTTGAATCCAATTCCAGAAAAGATGAAGCGAGATAGGGAAACACAGGTTCCGCGTATATAGATAGGAAGCTCCCAGCAGCATACCTGCCAGCAACAGGTTGAGCATAGGCAGGAAAGCTATTTCGGGATTGAAGATGTGCATAAAGGCGAATAACGCTGCCGAGATGAAAAGCGCCAGGAATTTATTCATGGTGGTATGCAATAGGCGTCCGAGGATATAGCCGCGCATCAGTATCTCTTCGAACAAGGCGACCAGCAGGAAAAACACCCACGAGCCCAGCAGCTCCAACGGCTTGAACTGGAAACCGGTGACTTCTATCTCTCCCAAGACGAACGAGATTCCGAAGCCGAACAGATAGAGCAGGATTGCCATCAGGAAGCCATACCACAGTCCCTTGACGTGTCCTTTTAAGGAGAGCCCCAAATCAGAAAACGGACGGCGTTCGAAGCGGAGCATAGGAATGGCGGCGGTCAGAACGGCGAGCAGCATACTGGCTTCGAGGATAATGTATCCCATCACTCCCGGATGGCGGGCTTCCACACCCAACACCAACGACAAACATCCGCGGGCCAGCGTACCATACAATCCAAGAAGGATGAAAAGTATCACAATAAACAGCGGGATACAAGCCCACACAGGAAGTCTTTTGGGTTCTTTGCCCCCAGCAATGTTGTCTGCCTCCATTTTTACAATTTGTTAATCCGGCTACAAAATTAGATATAAAACATAAAAAAACATCATGTATTCTCTATTTTTCCTATATTTGTCAGAACAAATCTACAAAATTATGAAAATAAAACTACTATTGATAAGTTTCTTATTGGCCGCTAATGCGTTAGGAGCAGCCGCCCAAGTGAGTAAAACGTATTATGTGAGTAAGCCCGGCACGCTGATTTCCATGATGACTGAAGAGGAAGCCAACAGTGTCACCCATCTCACACTGACCGGCAAACTGAACGCGGAGGACTTCCGCCATCTCCGTGACGAATTTGATAATCTGAAAGTATTGGATATTTCGAACGCTGAAATCAAGATGTACAGCGGAAAAGCGGGCACTTATCCCAACGGGAAATTCTATATTTATATGCCGAACTTCATTCCTGCATACGCTTTCTCGAATGTGGTGGACGGAGTGACCAAAGGCAAAGCCACGCTGGAGAAAGTGATTCTTTCGGAGAAAACAAAGAATATCGAAGATGCCGCCTTCAAAGGTTGCGAGAACCTGAAAATCTGCCAGATCCGCAAGAAGACAGCTCCCAACCTGTTGCCGGAAGCGTTGGCAGACAGCGTTACCGCTATCTTCGTCCCCCTGGGCAGCAGCGACTCTTACCGCTACAAGGACAGATGGCAGAACTTTGCCTTTATCGAGGGGGAACCGGTAGAGACTACCCTGCAAGTGGGCGCCATGGGCAAACTGGAAGAAGAGATCCTGAAAGCGGGACTGCAACCCAGAGACATCAACTTCCTGACCGTTGAGGGCAAGCTGGATAACGCCGACTTCAAACTGATCCGCGATTATATGCCGAATCTCGTCTCTGTCGATATTTCCAGAACGAACGCAACGGCTATCCCCGACTTCACTTTCGCACAGAAGAAGTATCTACTGAATATGAAATTACCTCATAATCTGAAATCTATCGGACAGCGTGTATTTAGCAACTGCGGTCGCCTTTGCGGTACGTTGGAGCTGCCGGCCAGTGTGACGGCTATCGAGTTCGGTGCTTTTATGGGATGCGATAATCTCCGCTATGTGTTGGCTACCGGAAATAAGATTACGACGCTGGGTGATAATTTGTTCGGGGAGGGAGTTCCGAGTAAGTTGGTTTATAAGAAATAAATATACGATTTATTTTATGAGTAAAAAAATAGAGAGGGTGAAATAGAAAACCTATGCACCCTCTCTCAAATAAACTAATCCTCTGTTTCTTACAGACTCATCGCATTAGCTCCAAATACGCCTGCTACTGCTGACGCCACCGCGATGACTACTTTCAAAATCATATCCCAAAGGGATTTCTTACTTGCCATAACTCTACACACCTCCTTTCCGAACTCTTTAAATGATTCATTACTTCCTATGACCTGCACACTACTTCCTAAAAAAACCAAACTCCGCTTTCACCTCAAAACACGGACACGCCTTGATCCACTCTTCCGGTTCAATCTCCCCGTTTCCGTTGCGGTCGGGACTTAAATCCCGATGACCGCACACCCGGCTACCGGGGAAAGTCTCAAATAATTGATGTACCAGTAAGCGGAGTGCCGCCCGTTGTTCCGGTGTCCGCGTGTCTGCCGGACAACCGTGGGCATCCAAACCGCCTTCGTAGCAGATACCGACACTGTTCGAGTTGAATCCTTTCACGTGCGCACCGATACGTTCAATCGGTCGGGTGAGGTGCACTGTTCCATCCTTGCGGATGTAGTAGTGATAACCTGTTCCGTTAAATCCACGCCGACGGTGTTGCATCTCCAAGTCATCCGGGGTGAGAGAACGGTCGGCACGGGTGGCGGAACAGTGGATCACGATCAAATTAATCTTTCTCATCATAGTGCCACTATTTTTCTTATCAGTTGTAAACATTATCTGCACTCTACGAATTAAGCTGCCGGATCCGGAGCTTCACCGCTACCGCCTCCACTACCTCCACCGGAGTCTCCGCCACCTTCATCACCGGGATCTTCACCATCGGTTTTCTTTTTCTTGGGCGCGTCGAGATCCAGAAACTCGATTTTCTCACCGGCACGGGTAGACGTCAGATTAGGACGGACACTGCTCGAAGGACGGAAATTGATGTTCACCGTCTTGATGTTCTTCATCGTACACTCATCTTTCGTGTCCACTCCCCGCGTGGTAGCGGAAAGGCTGAATACACCAAAATCATGGATATTGACGGATTTACCGTCGAACAGCGCCGTACGCATCGCTTCTACGAGATTAGTCAGCACACTCTGAATGTCACCCAGCGACAGGGAACTTTTCTCTTTCATCGTGTAAGCAAGTTTATCCAGGTCTACACTCTGTCCCTGCGTCACAAGTTGCGGATGATACTTCACCACCCCATCAACCTTTCTCGGGTCTTTACGACCCATTCTTTTAAATGGTATTGCCATGATAAATTAAAAATTGAGAATTAATAATTGAAAAATAAATATTACAAATTGCGGTTGCCGCAATCAATATCGGAAGAGAGGAACGAGCTCTGTTTCTTTTTCTTTCGACACCTCAAAGGTAGTGTATTATAAGAGGATGAGATGACGTACTTTGTCTTACTTTGACCTAGTTTGTCTTACTTTCATTCAGAATGTATTTACTTTTATTCAGAGTGATTTTATTTTACTTATATACTTGGACAAGCGGGAGATTTTCCGTATATTTGGAATACGATAAAATTAATTTTCCGAAGATATGAAAGCAGAAAAAGAAGAGATAGCAGAGGAGCCGTTTGTCATACGTCCGTATTTGAAATCGGAGCTGGCACATTTATATAATCCATATGTACCGTTGGTGTATGCCATGCGAAAAATGAGGGAGTGGATCAGAAATAACAAGGAATTATATGACGCAATGTATAGCGGCGGCGAAGGAAAAAACGACCACGCTTATAGTGCAAGGCAGGTGCGGCTCATCGTGAGGTATCTCGATGAGCCATGAATCTCTTTAGGGCAAGTGCTGATTAGCTATAACGAAAATAAAATTAGCTATAATGAAATCAAGATTAGCTATAATGAAAACAAAAGCGGTTATGGGGTGATTTTGTCCGATATCTGTTTTATAATGCCAGCCCTGCAACTGTGCCCTGTCGACATTATGATGGGACTCCGTATAATACATGGTATCTTGAGGACAAACAGACTGTGTGTTTTCTTATTGAATGCTGTTAGTTTTCTTATTTAATAATGTACACGTGCGCAGGCGCGAGAGAATATTCTTTTTATATAGAAAAAGCGTGTAATTGAGGTGGAGGGGTTCCACCTCAATTACACGCTTTTTCCATCAAATAAAATATATAAAGAGAATAAAAAGTATAAGTAAACGATAGAAACAAAATAAAACGTACCTTTGCGTCTTTTTAGACCAACATTTTTTAACACTAATCAAATAACACTTAAAATCATGAGAAAAAAGACATTTTTTCCGAAGGCTTCGTTTATCAGAACAAGCAGGCTGTAACACTCGAAAAGGAAGAGTTTCCCCAAGTATCCCAGTTTATCACGCAAATGCTTGGCACTGTCAACAATTTGTATACCAACAGAATAGAGGTAAGTCCGCGCGACCGCAAGAAGTTTCTCCTTCCCTTTGTCCATCTCTGTTATGACCATGACTCTGTTTTTAACATTAAAAGCCCCAAATACTTTGCAGAGTTGTTGTTTATGGCTGTTGATTTCAAGAAATCAAACGATTCGGACGAATCATTAAGCGTGGAAGAGATTGATTGTGAGATACAAAGACTGAAAAGAACGCTTTTTGACGATTAGCATTAAAGAACCGACTGTTAAAAAACTGCTTTTTGAGTACCAAAAGCAGTTTTTTTATTCTACATGAAAAGCCGTCCTTTGCAGTGTGTTAATATTGACACGACTTACATTCATATCAATAATTAAAATGGAAAATATCTCAATAACGACATACAGGGGATTATCACTCGTATCAGGAAGTATCAGTATCCGGCAAATGTTCGAATTTATCCGGGGAGATATCTATCGCGACAGAATCCGGAGACTCCGGGAAGCAATGGATGCAGGAGAAACGGTGAAAGCAGACCACATGAAGAAGCAACTGCCCTACTGCACCATCACGGCTACTTACGCCAAGGAAAGGCTGGCTTACAGTCTGGACACGTATCAGGACATCATCACGCTCGACTGTGACGATATGCCGGCAGAAAAGATCCCGGAATTCCGCCAACTAGTGAACGATTGCCCCGACACGCTAGGCAGCTTCGTCAGCCCCCGGATGCACGGGCTGAAGATCTTCGTCTATCTTACCGGCAATGAGGCGGAAGCCTTACGCGCCGAACTGAACGCATTGGGAACCGTAGACTTCCTCACCCTCGAACGCTACCACCACCGCATGTACGCTCTGGCAAGCAGCCAATATGAAAAGCTGCTCAATACCAAAGTAGACACCAGCGGAAGCGACCCGGGACGCGGATTCTTCGTGTCGCACGATCCGGACGCTTTCCTCTCTACCGAACGACTGGAAAACGTGAAGCCGCTGACCGTAAAAGTGACACTGCCCACTGAAGAAGAATGTAAAAACAAGAAGCGCAAGAATCCGGGAAAACGATCCCCGCTCCTCCCCGTGCAGGAGAATGCGTCGCCCATCGACCTGCAAGTGCAACTCGACTTCCGCAAGGCGCTGGAGTACACCAAACGCAAAGAACGTCTCGAGATAGGCAACCGGGACAATTTCTTCTATTGTCTCGGCAATCAGTGTTACCACCGCCATATCACGGAAGAGGAATCCGTCAGTCTGGCACACAGTCATTTCGGCGACCTACCCGACTTCGACCTCACTCTCCCCCTGCACAATGCCTACCAATACACCTCAAAGACCGACCAGGCAGAAGAAGAAAGCCAACAACCGAGAATATGCCAGGTCATCAAATTTATGGATGAACACTACGAAATTAGGAGAAACGTGGTGAAAGAGCAAATCGAGTTCCGGAAAATAATACCTGATCTCCCTAAAACAGAGCAGCCGCCTTTCAGTACACTGCGCACAAAGGATGTCAACACATTCTATATCAACGCACAGATGAAGAAGATATACAGTTCGCAAGCTAATTTGAAAGCACTGGTAGACTCGGACTACGCAAAGCCGTTCAACCCGTTTGTCCATTATTTCACCTCACTCCAGACATGGGACGGGAAAACAGACCACATCGGCCAACTGACAAAAACAGTGAAAGCGACAGACCAGGCTTTTTTTGAAGACAGCTTCCGCCGCTGGCTGGTGGGAATGGTGGCATGTGCCATCGACGACGAAGCGCAAAACCACCAGTTGATGCTGCTCCACGGCGCACAGGGAAAAGGCAAGAGTACTTTTGTCCGCCATCTCCTCCCACCGGAGCTGAAGGATTATTATCGCAACGGCATGATTAGTCCCGACAACAAAGACCATCTCCTGCAAATGTCGTCCTGCCTGCTCATCAATCTGGATGAGTTTGATACACTCTCTCCCGCACGTATGCAGGAGTTGAAAAGTCTCATCACGCAAGATGTGATGAACGAACGGAAGGTTTACGACATCCAAAATTATACGTTCATCCGCCGCGCATCATTCATCGCCAGCACCAACAATCCGCACTGTCTGCCGGACATCGGCGAGAACAGGCGCATCCTGTTCAATACGTTGCTGGAAATAGATTATCACACGCCTGTCAACCATCAGGGGATATATGCACAAGCATACGCACTCTACCGGCAGGGGTTTCAATATTGGTATGAGAACCAAGAGATTACGTTTCTCAACAACCGCAATGAGGCGTTCCGCCAAAAAGATCCGTTAGAGGAGAATCTTTTCTTCTATTTCCGGCCAGCCAGACCAAACGATATACAAGCAAAATGGTATCCTGCCTCCTACCTGCTGTCGGTATTGAGCATGAACGGGCGCACACAGGCCAATACACAGACGAAAAAAATGCTGGTCACGGTACTGGAAAGCAATCATTTCCAATCACGAAAGACCTCCAACAACATAACGGAATATTGGGTGGTGGAGTATTCGGCCGAAGAGCGCAAAGAAAATTCAATACGCCCGCAGCTTCCGGTGCAGACGGGGTTGGAGTTGTAGTTTTCCCGCGAAATGGCAGTTTTCACACGGATAGTCGTTTTTCCACAAAATAGCTTTTTTCCTCCAAATAGTCGTTTTTGCACGAAATAACAGATAAACGGATAAATTAGTGGCATTAAACGTGTCACTTTCATCCGTTTTTCCGTATATTTGCTCGATATGAATGATGAATAAAGAAAGGAATCGCAATATGATGAAGCAAATACCATACGGATTGACGGATTTCGGTCGCATCCAAAAAGAAAACTATTATTATGTGGATAAGACGATGTTTATCGAAAAGATAGAAATGCAACCGTCTTATCTGTTCCTGATCCGTCCCCGGCGCTTCGGGAAAAGTCTGACGCTGGCAATGCTGGAGGCTTATTATGACGTTCGGTATGCCGACCAGTTCGACGAATTGTTCGGCCATCTGTATATCGGGCAGCATCCTACGCCGATACATAACCAGTTTCTCATCATGAGATTCAATTTCTCGGAGGTGAGCTCGAATATCAATGAGGTGGAGGAATCTTTCCGGTTGCATTGTTGCGGGAAACTAAGACATTTTCTGCAAAAGTACGAACATATTTTGGGAAAGGAAATCTGGAACGTGCTGAACGAAGAAACGCTCGAAGAACCGGGAGCACTGCTATCCGCCATCAATTCGTATGCCACCCTCAAGGGAGACATCAAAATCTATCTCCTGATTGATGAATACGATAATTTCACAAATACCATTCTTTCTACTTACGGCACGGACTTATATCGAAAAGCGACGCATGGCGAAGGGTATATCCGCAGGTTTTTCAATGTAATCAAAGCCGCCACGACGGGAATGGATTCTGCCGTCAACCGTTTGTTCATCACAGGAGTAAGCCCGGTGACGATGGACGACGTGACAAGCGGATTCAACATCGGAACGAATATCACCACCGACCCGTGGTTTAACGACCTTGTAGGTTTCAGCGAGAAGGAATTGCGCGAGATGCTGACGTATTATAAGGAACAAGGCGCTCTCCCGATGTCGGTAGACGATGCGGTGACAATGATGAAGCCTAACTATGACAATTATTGCTTCAGTGAAAATAAATTAGCAGATTGTATGTTCAACTCGGACATGGTGCTCTACTGCATGAAGTCATTGATATTGCACGGAGTGAAACCTAAAGAGATTGTAGATCCCAATATCCGTACGGACTTTAACAAGCTTGCCTACCTTGTCCGTCTCGACCATGGACTGGGCGAAAACTTCTCCGTCATCAAGGAAATTGCGGAGCAAGGCGAGATAGTGACTGAAATAGTCACCCATTTCTCCGCACTGGAAATGACGGACGTGGGCAACTTCAAATCTCTGCTGTTCTATTTCGGACTGCTTTCTATCAAGGGGGTGGATATGATGGGGCGTCCCATCCTGCACATTCCCAATCTGGTGGTTCGCGAACAGCTATTCAATTTCCTGATTCAGGGATATGCCCGTCATGACATCTTCAAGCTCGACGTAAACCGCTTGCGCACTCTGTTTGAGAATATGTCCTTCAAAGGAGACTGGAAACCGTTGTTCGAATTTCTAGCAGAGGCCATTCGGGAGCAGAGCCGGATAAGGGAGTACATAGAAGGAGAAGCTCATATCAAAGGATTCCTCCTCGCCTATCTAAGTATGTTCCGCTATTATCAACTATATCCGGAATATGAAATGAATAAGGGTTTTGCCGATTTCTTCTTTAAGCCCAGTCCGGCGGCACCTGTATCTCCACCGTACACGTATCTATTGGAGGTGAAGTATGCGAAAGCAGGAGCGTCGGAGAAAGAGATACGCGCACTTGCCGATGATGCGCGGGAACAGTTGATTCGCTATAGCAAGGATGAATGTGTGGCAGAAGCTCGTGAGAAAGGGGGATTGAAACTGGCAACGATCGTATGGCGCAGTTGGGAATTGGCGCTGATGGAAGAGGTATAATAAAGTACTTGTCACATCACAAACACCGATTTAGGGGGTGCACTCACCTCCACATCTGATATTGGGCTAAATAAATAATTTCATCAGAACAGGTGAATGGAATCCTATCTATAAAAATCAGGCGCGGATTACACGAATTGCACGATTTCTTTAAAATCAGAAACGTGTTATCCGTGTAATTCGCGCCTAAGTTTTATACGATGGCTACGACATCCAAGACGGGGAATTACTTATCCCCGTACATCTTCGCTCTCAATTCCTTGATGTGATCGGACGTGATATATTCGTCATACTCCATCATCTTGTCGATGATACCGTTCGGTGTCAGTTCGATGATGCGGTTGGCAACCGTCTGGATAAACTCGTGGTCATGAGAAGAGAAAAGGATGTTTCCCCTGTACGTCTTCAGGTTGTTGTTGAATGCCTGGATAGATTCCAAATCCAAATGGTTGGTCGGAGTGTCCAGAATCAGACAGTTCGCATTGCGGAGCTGCATACGGGCAATCATACAACGCATCTTCTCACCTCCGGAGAGTACGCTTACTTTCTTCAACACCTCTTCGCCGGAGAAAAGCATACGGCCGAGGAAGCCTTTCATATATACTTCGTTTCCTTCGCCAAACTGGCTCAACCAGTCCACCAGGTTGAGGTCGGTATTGAAGAAATCGGTATTATCCAGCGGCAGGTAAGCAGTGGTAATGGTTACCCCCCAGTTGAAGGTACCGGCATCCGGCTTCATGTTTCCGTTGATGATTTCGAAGAACGCAGTCATCGCACGCGGGTTGCGCGACAGGAATACCACTTTGTCACCT
>OJPW01001452.1_pt1 | contig 12987 bp, 18 predicted proteins | sample 1598571 | NCBI WGS metagenome assembly OJPW01 (sample SAMN03922493, study PRJEB24848) | human gut metagenome | isolation source: stool sample | host: Homo sapiens | place: Germany | collected 2011-05
GCCGCGTGCTGTACGACAAGGCAGCCCCCCGCACAGAGGTGTTTATCGAGGAGGCGGTGGAATGAACAGCAGCGCCCATGACCGCATCGCCAGCGGCGCGTTTTGCCCCGGCTGTTACGCGGAGCTTCTGCGGACGAATGTCGTTCGCGTGGACGCTTCCGCTTCCCGTGCCGACTGCTCCCGCTGCGGCATGCCGTCTCCCGTGCTGCTGTGCTGCCGTTATACCATGAAAGGAAACGAAAAACGAAGGAGGGGTCTTATATGAACGATCTTTGGACACGTATCCCCCAGCCCATCGACAGCGATGCAGACCGCCGCGCCCTGTGCGGCATTCTTGCCGCTGCCGGTTTGGAAATACGCATCGTCAAAGTCCGCAAGACATCCGGCTCTACACCCAAGCGCTTCGTGGAGTACCGCGACAGCGGCCTGGTGCGGCCCATCACAGAGAAGGAGGTGCAGCCATGATGATGACCACCGACCCCGCCGTCGTGGGCCGCCGCATCGCCGCCGCCCGCAGGGCACTTTCCCTGCGCCCCGTTGACCTGGCAAAGCGCTCCGGCATCTCCGCCGACACCATCCGCGGCGTGGAACGCGGCAAACACCTACCGGGGCTTTACGTCCTCGTGCAGCTCTGTACCGCGCTCCACATCACCCCCAACGACCTGGTTTGCGAGGAGGTGGACGACCTGTGACCACCGTTTATATGATCGTCACCCGTGACAAATACCGCCTGCCTCGCTGGTGGGGCACGAGTACGGCGGAGCTGGCGCGGCGTTCCGGGCGGTCCTACGCCAACACACGAAGCGCGATATGCAAGGCGTATAGAAACGGCGGGCGGTTCGGGTGCTATGAGGTGGTGCACATTTCGGAGGACGACGGGAATGGGTAAACAGCATTTGAGCAGGGACGACCGCATTTTTATGCGTGGCAAGCTGCAAGGCACACGGGAGAACATGGACATGGTGGCAATGGTGCTGATGGACAAATGCGGCTGGCACGTCCAAGAGGAGACAGCGGACAGCCGGGACACCCACAGCATCGCGTATCTGTACGAGTGCCTGGAGAAGCTGGCGGAGGAAATAAACGAAGGACGCATCAAACGGAAGCACATCAAGGACGTGCTGAAGGACGAGTGCGGCGTGGTGTTTGGAGATTGAGACATGGTTCATTTGGGAGACATCTGCAAGATAAACGGCGCGGAGATCGAGCCGGTGTGGTGCATCACCGGCGGCAGCCCGTGTCAGGATTTATCCATCGCTGGGAAACGCGCCGGTTTGGCGGGAGCGCGAAGCGGCCTGTTTATGGAGCAGGTTCGTATTGTAAAAGAAATTAGGGAGGCGGACAAAAGGAATGGACGGACAGGTGACATGGTTAGACCTCGGTATCTCGTGTGGGAAAACGTGGTCGGAGCCTTTAGCAGCAACAAGGGAAAAGACTTCGCAGCCGTGCTCGAAGAGATTATCAAAATCGTCGAGCCGGAAGCCCCCGGTATTGAAGTGCCTGAAAAGGGCTGGCCTACCTGGGGAGGGTACCACGATGAAGTGGGAGGACGATGGAGCGTGGTGTGGCGAACTCACGACGCGCAATACTGGGGAGTGCCCCAACGCCGTCGTCGTATCTCGGTTGTCGCAGATTTTGGAGGAGACACCGCATCCGAAATACAATTTGACCGCAAAAGCGTGTCAGGGGATATTGCGGAGAGCGGAGCGGCGGGGGAAGGATTTGCCGAAACTGCTGAAGCAGGTGCTTCTTATGCAGTCCGCATCAGGGGGGGGCTGTGACGGAGGAGGAAAAGGCGCGTTAGTGCAGACGGAGCGGAGCAGAACGCTGGGCACGGGGAACGATCAGACGATATTTACACCCACGCCTATAAACCTAATGGTAGCTACGCGCTGCAAAGCGTTAGGGCGCGGAACAGGATTTGGTGTAGGAGAACCGGGCGACCCGGCGAACACCATTTCTGCCGCACATTCGCATGGCGTATTTGCAACGGCAATCCCCATCAACGACAAAGCCACCAGATGGCAGGGCGGCGGCGAAAGCCGCAACCACGATGGCAGCGGCAACGGTCTTGGCATTGGGAAAGAGGGCGACCCGTCCCCCACGCTGACCGCCGGCGACCGCCACGGGGTAATGTGCATGACACATTGGGACGCACAGAACCAGCGCGTATACGATGGTAACGGCGTTTCGCCTACGCTCAGTTCCCGTGAAAACAGTGGCCTGAACCGCGAAGCCGTGCTATGTGCCGGGTTTAAGGCCGGAAATGGCGCACAGGCGGGCGGCATCGGGTACGGTGAGGAAGTGTCGCCCACGCTGGCGGCAGCGCCCAGCGGGACGAACAGAACCCCAGCAGTGGTGACACCAGCGGTGGCGTACAGTTTTGACAGTTTGTCCAGCAACAGCATGAAAAGCAAAAACCCACACAGCGGATGCAGGGAGGTGGATGTGGCTAAGACGCTGGACACCACAGACCCAACGCCCAGTAAAAACCAAGGCGGTATTGCGGTGGTTGCCCCGGCGGTGGCACTGGACATGACACACGCCTGTGACGTCATCCGCGAGTGCGGGGAGCAAGCCCCGGCGTTGCAGGCTCGAATGGGGACAGGCGGCAATCAAGTGCCGCTTACATACGGCATCGGCAACGGCCAAGCCTGCGAAGCCAGTATTATGGCGGAGGAAGTCAGCCAAACGTTGAACACCATGCACGATGCTCAAGCAGTGATGTGTGAAGACGTGAGCCACGCGCTGCGGGCAAAAGCAAACTGCGCTTATCGGGAGGACGCGGAGACATACCCGGTGCAGAACATGGTGGTGCGCCGCCTTACGCCGCTGGAATGTACCCGCTTGCAGGGATACCCGGACGGATGGGTGGACATCGGCGACTGGACGGATGAGAAGGGCAAGAAACACAAGGACGCGGACAGCCCGAAGTACAAGGCACTGGGCAACTCCATCGCCCTGCCATTCTGGGACTGGATGCTGCGGCGTATGGCGCGGTATCTGCCGGAGGGCGCGACGCTGGGGAGCTTGTTTGATGGCATTTCGGGCTTTAACGTATGCTGGGCGAGAATACACGGAGCAGAGTGCTGCCGGTGGAGTTCTGAAATTGAGCAATTCCCTATTGCTGTGACCAAAAAGCATTTCGGCGATGAGAAGTCAGGTGAGACGGGCGACTGGGATATTTTTTCAGGAGGAATGACATGGTAAACGATGCTTTGTTTTCCAGCGATAAGAATTTCTGGGAAACGCCGCAAAAGCTGTTTGACGAGCTGGACGCGGAGTTCCACTTCACGCTGGACGCTGCCGCCAGTGACGAAAACCACAAGTGTGCGCGGTATTTCACGCAAAATGATGATGGTTTGCGGCAAAATTGGGGGGGCGAAACAGTGTTTTGTAACCCGCCCTACGGGAGCAAGGAAACCGGGCTGTGGACGGAGAAGTGTTACAGCGAAGGACAGAAACCAGGGACAACGGTGGTGCTTCTGATCCCCGCCCGGACAGACCGTGCCAGCTTTCACGATTATATTCTGGGCAAGGCAGAGATCCGCTTCCTGCGTGGTAGGCTGAAATTCGAGCTGGACGGCAAGCCGATGGGAACGGCACCGTTTCCAAGCATGATTGCCATTTGGCGAGGAGGAATGGCATGACAAGAGATGAGATCGTGACCGCGCTGCGGTGCTGTGCAGAACCGGGGCGAGACTGCGAAGAAGATTGCCCAATGAACGAGATAAGCCGTGAACCGTGCCGTAAAGTATTGGCTCCGGCCGCCGCTGACCTGATCGAGAACCAGCAGCGGCACATCGAGGCACTGATGAAAGCCAACGACAGCCTGAAGGACGCCATTGCACGGCGGGACAAGCAGATAGAGAAACTGGCGGCAGACCGCAAGTCACTTATCAACGAGCTATGCCAATACTGCGGAAAGTACAAAAAAGCACACAACGGCGCGTGTGACGGGTGCAAATGGAGGGATATGTGATGGATGCTGTATTTCTCAACATCGGTATTATCGTGTGTGGGCTGGGTGGCGGACTTTTGTGCGTTGCCATCGTTGGTTTTCTCGGTTGGCTGGCGTGCTGGGCGTGGGCAGCTTTCAGCAACAAGTTTCGGGCTGTCTGCAAGGCGGAAAGCCTGATTTTCGAGTATCGGAAGTACCGAGAACAGTTTTTGGCGTGGCTGAAACTTAGCGAGGAGGAAAAGTAAATGGACACCGTGAAGTTTTGCAGGAGCATAAGAGAATGCACGAGAGCGGCGCAATCGCGCCGAGCGTTATGCAGAAGGGTGATACGATCAAGGCACGGTTTATGACGCTGCCGAGCGAGTACCCCGGATCCGGTGCAAACGATGAAAAGCGGTTTCCTGTCCGCAAGGGCACGGTGGTGTATGTTCATCCGAAGGGGCGGTACATCGTGGCGGAGTGCGGAGGGGTGAGAGAGACGTTCTTCCCGGAGGATATATTGACATAAGCAAAGGCCCGCCGTCTGGCGGGCCTTTCTCTTAAGGGAGTGTGTGAGATTTGTACGGATTTTTCTTCCATCCTCTGTTGAACAGGGGGAACAGCGCCGCCTTTTCCCGATCCGTCAGGCCGGTCTTGTCCAGCGCCGCCTGTGCCTCCTTCTGCGACGTGCCGCCGCTGCCGTCGGTATCCGCCGCCTTTTTCATCACATACCATTCCGCCGGGCTCATGCCTGCCGCCTCCACGTCCGCGTACTTCTGCATATCGGTGTCCAACTCATAGGCCGGTACGACCTGATTTTTGGCCCTGGCGTTGGCGTACTCGTACATGGTGGAAACCAGCTTAGCTCTCTCCACATCGCTCATGGCCTTGTAGCCATCCAGCTTAAAAGCGTCCTCCAGCAGCTCATGCCGCTTCTGCCCCAGCGCCTTGGCGTAGGCGGTGTACTGGTCTCCGTCCAGGTACACCTTTCTGCCGTCCACCTCGAAATACTGATCTGCCTCTTTGGGATACATGGTGCTTCCCATTCGGCCCGCCAGCCTCCGTACCTCCTTCGTCACCGCATCATTCTTCACGGTACTGATAAAACCGGGGGAGACGAAACTCTCTGCCAGCCGTTCGCCCAGGTCACCGTTGCTGATCTCCTGACCCCATGCGTCAATGCTGGGCTGCACCGTCTCCCGGCCTCCCGGCACTTTCCGCATAAGGCTCTGCCAAAAGTACGAGATGTCACCACTGACATCTCCCGTATTTTTCGGCACGTATGCCTTCCGTACCGTGTCGTCCAGCACGTTTGCGATCTTGCCGCCGAAGGTCGGCACACCCTGGGAAAGATAGCTGATGATCGGCTGTGTCAGAATATACCATGATTTACTGTTGGCGTAATGGTAGTTCTCCATCAGGCTGTCCAGCGACGACAGCATAGACGTTTTCAGGATCACATCGTCGATGCTGGCAAGCCCGTCCATCAGCGCGTCCGCAAGGCTCTTGTCATCTGCCACACTCTCCATCATGGCCGCACCGGCAAACAGCGGCATCGCTGCCGGGCTCATCCAGGCCAATGTGTAGCTGGTGTCACCGATTTGCAGCGCAAAGTCCTGATACCCGATGCTCTTGAGGAAATTCTCCTCCCGGTCGTCGTCTCCGGCATCCGTGTGCAGCATCCCATTCTTGGCCAGCAGTGCGCCCAGCAGCATAATGCCCGTGCCTGTCAGTCCGGCAGACAGCGTGTCAATGGCCTCCGCCGCCGTCTTAGTGCCGTTCCGCACATCGAGGACTGCCTGCTTAACGCCGCGTGCCAGCCCCACAGGGCTGTATTCCGCCACGCCCCGCACCAAAATGTTGGCCGGTGTCCGCCGGAAGGGGAGCACCGCGTCCGCAGCAACGCCCGCCTTCCGTACCAGCTTGTTGTCGCTCTCCCGCAGTCGGTTCAGCCGCGTCACCGCATCGCTGAAATCGTTGAAGTCGCGGTATGTGGCCTTGGCTGCCTCCTGTGCGGCGTAGGCCCTGGCGCTCTCCATGAGATCGGCCTTGTCACCTCGCCGTGCTTCTTCGGCGGTAATGCCGCGGGCCTTCATGGCCTGCGCCAGGCTCTCGATATAGGCGGGTTTGTTGAACAGCTCGTCTCCCCAGTCCAGCGCGGCGGTGTTCTTTTCACCCACCCACTGTACGGCCTTTCCCAGTTTATGCTTTTCGCCGAACATCTTTCGGGCGTCCTCGATCTCCCGTGCGATGCCGCTGGGGCTGCCTTCCTTGTACTTTCCCGCGCCCATGGCCCGCGCTTTATCCTGCTCGTACAGCTCCTTGGCCAGTTCCCGTCGTGCCGTGTCCGCCTCGCTGCGGTTCAGCAGCGCCTTTGTCCGCTGGTCGGTGTCCTTCACCGCCGCCGCCTCAAGCGCCGCGCCTACGGCGTTCTTGGTCTTTCGCATCAGCATCTGCACGCTGTTACCGGCCAGGTTTCGCACGTGCGTCACCGGGTTCGTCAGCATAGACGTATACCGCCAGTAGTCCCACTTCTCCTTCACTGTGGGCTTTACCCGGCTGGCGATGTCGTTGATGATCGCCTGCCACGCAGCACTCCGCGCCTCGTCTGTCTCTGCCATCATATAGTCCGTTGCCAGCTGCGGGTCTATGGCATACGAGGCGGCTTCATCCACAAAGGCCGTCCGTCGATCGTCCGCCGTTGTGCTGTCGCTCTTTCGCGCCCGCTTGGGCTTGCTGTCCCGGTTCAGCCTATCCACGTAGCGCCGCAGTGTCAGCAGCTTGCCAGCCGGGGTCAGCCGGTTCAGCAGGTTCACCGCCTGTGTCACCTGCGCCCCTGTGTGCGCCGCGTCCGACAGGTCGCCCGCCAGCTCCAGCGCGGTGGCGGCATCACCCGCTGCCACCGCCTCGTTATAGCACTGTACACCCAGGGCAAAGTCGTCCTTCGTCACTCGCTGTCCCAGCTCCACCTTTACCGTGAAGCGCGTGGCAGCTCGCTTGTAACCGCCTTCCAGCTCAATGACGCGGTTCGCCTTGTCCATCGCAGCCTCGTCCGTCACCGGCATATAGTCAAAGCGCCCGTCTGCCACGCTCTGCTCCAGCACCGGGATCATCTCGTTGGACGTAATGGGCGCGTTCAGGATCGTGCTCACCGTCTTGGCGACGCTCTGCTCCGTATTTGGGTTCTCCTCCGGCACTTCCGACGGTGCGCGGCCTCTCTCTCGGCGCAGTCGCTCCTCGGCGTTGCGGTTCACATCGTGAAACGCGCTGCTTGCCGCCTGCATATTTTGGAAGTCGCTGTTCAGGCTACCCTTGTCCGCGCCGCCCAGTCCGTCCTTTCCTCCTGCCGGGAACGGGCTGCTCCCGCCCTCGGTCGCCGCCGACACAGCGGGCGGCTCTTGGCCGTCATAGCGCCGCTCCCAGTCCTCCGGCAGTGCAGTTTCTGCATCTTGCCGCGCCCGCTCCGCGCTCGTCTGACCCTCAAAGAAGCCGTTTTCTGCATCCTGTAACCGCTGCGTCCACGTCCGCTCACTCTCCGCTGCGTCCACGTCCGCCGCTGTCGTCCGCGCCCCGGAGATCGCCGCCTTGCGCCGCAGATAGTCGGGATCGGGCTGGTACGTCCCGTCGCTTCCTGTGTACCCCTTGGACAGCATCTCGTCAAGAATGAGCTCCACCCGCTTGGCAGCCGCGTAGTTCTCCTGCCCCTTGTCCGCAATAATGTCCTCCAGCGCCTTGTAGATTTGGTCATACGTCAGGTGGTCGTCGTCCTTCAGTTTCGCCACCGCATCCGTGGTATGACGCTTTGTCCGCAGATACCGCGGCCTCCAGTCGCCGTCCCGATCCGGCACTTGATACACCTCTCCGCCCCGCTGTCCGTTGTCCATGTCGTAGCGTAGCCGCTTTGCCGCATCCACAAAATAATTGTGCAGCTCCGGGTGGTCGAACTGGAATGCCTTTATGCGCCGGTCGCCCACGGTGCTTCGTTCCCTTCGGTCGATGTGTTCCTCCGGCTTGATCCGATACAGGCTGTCCGCCGCGTCCATCCCGTATGCACCGCTTTCCAGCTCTTTGGTCAGCATCTCCATCTCCTCCGCTGTGGAGATGCGGTCTGTCACGTCCACGCTGCTCATGCGTCCGCTCTTAGCCTTGCCCAAAAGTTCATCCAGCCCCTTGTATTTTGCAGCGCCCTGTGGTATGCTCGAAGTGCTCTCCTGTGTGGCTGAAACGCCCAGAGGGGCAAGGGGCGCGTCTACTTGCTGACGACCATTCCCCGCGCCCTGCACAGGGGAGCTTTCCTGTGTCTGCACCGGCTCAACGTCTGCCGCTGCGGGCACAGTTTCTTTTATCGCCGCATTTGCCCCTGTGGGCCTCTCTGCGGCGCTTTGACCTGCCCGGTCAACAACTACGCCCGGAGCTTCTGCCGTGCCTTGTGCGGCGGACTGAGGGCCGCTGTCGCCGTTCTGTGCGTTCCGCGCCGCCCGAAGCTGCCCTGCTCCGCCCAGTGCGCCCATCGCCGCACCCAGCAGGAAGTCATAGCCCATCTGCGCCGCATCGTCTGCGGTGAGAATGCGGCCCTCGCCGTCGTCCAGCCCCAGCGCCCGGTCGGCAAGCGGGTTCAGGATGTCGGACAGCACTTCCTCCACGCCCTCACCGCCGGAGTTGATAAGCCAGGTGGCCGCCCGTTTCCCGGCGTCGCTCTTTGTCAGCTTGTCGGCGATCTTCTCCACCACCGCGTCCGCCGTACCTGCGCCGTAGGCTTTGGCGAGACCGCCGAACAGCTTCTCCGTCAGCGTCTCAATGGCCGCGCCCTTCAATCCGGCGGCGAACTGCTGGCCCTCGGTCTTGCCCTCCCGCCGTGCATCCCCGGCGGACTGCCCGTACACGCGGGTCGCCATCATGGCCATGCCGCTGCCCGGCAGCAGTGCGTTGGCCAGCGCGTCACCGGCTACCTGTGTCCCAGTCGCGCCCAGGTCTACCAAAAAGCCGCCCACCTTGCCCGCGCCCTGCTTTGCCTGTTCCCGCAGCTCGGCGCTCCTCTCCGCCAGCTCCGTGGCGGTGTCGTATATCTTCTGCTGGTGCGCCTTGCGCTTTTCGCTGCGCTCCTGCTCCATGCGTCGGACGCTCTCGCTGATGTCCGCCCCGGTCTCCCGGTTTGCCCGCACCGCTCGTCCCAGGTCGCCGAACCCGGAGAACTGGCCCATGTGCTGGTCGCCGGTGGTGGGCGTGGCCTGTCCCACGACCTCTGCGAAGCCCGAAGCCGCGCCCTGCACGCCCGCCCCGATCGTCTGTAAGATTTTCTCAAACAGCCCGCCGGTGCTTTTTTTCTGCGTCGTTTGAGGCGTCTTTACATCCGCGCTGTATAGCTTGCTCTTTTTGCTGCCGTAGCGGGTTGGGCTAAACGTCTCCCCTCCGCCCGTATAGTCAGACACCGCCGCCGACGCGGCGGTGTCCTTCTTCACCGTAGCTGTGCCCGCAGAGGGCGCAGCGCTGTATACCTTGCTTTTCTTACTGCCGTAATTCTTGGGGTCAAATCCCGCCATGTGATACCTCCCGCCTTAGTACAGCTCGCTCATGATCTGATTGGCCTGTTTGGATGTGATCTGTCCGCTCTTCACATAGCCGTTCAGCAGGTTTGCCGTCCGCCTGGCCTGCGCTCCGGCCTTGGCGTAGGATAGCGCTCTTTCATAGGCCGTCGTATTCTTATACCCGCCGCCAAAACTCACAATGCCGTTGCTGTTCCCGGTGCTGCCGTTCGACAGTCCGAAATTGGCTTTCAGGCGGTCTATGGACGTTTCGCCGGAGCTGCCGCCACCGCTGGCAGCGGGCGTGGAAACGGTGGTGTAGCTGGGCGTGGCGGCCTGGCTCATGCGGGCGTTGTCCTGCCGCACCGCCTCCTTGTATAGCTGCTCCAGCAGGGCCGCGCCGTCCTCCGCCTTTTTCTGCGCGATGGCGTTCTCGTACTCCGCTTGCAGCTGCGCCCGCGCCAGGTCGATTTCCGCCAGCGCGTCCGCCTCCGCCTTCCCGATGTCTGCCATGCCCTGCTGCATCACGCTGCTGCGGGCAAGGTCTGCCTGTCCGGCAGTGCCCGTGTTCAGTCCGCTGGACAGTGCTCGTTCGTCGTAGGCCCGACGTGCCCGCGCCACGTCAGAGGCCAGCTGGTTTCGCTGCGCGTCATACAGCGGGGACAACTGGCTTCGCTGGTGGCTGTAAAGCAGCGAGTTCTTGTCATACGCGCTTTTCAGCGCCGCCAGCGCCGCCTCCGTGGCGGCCTGCTGCTGTTGGCGCAGATAGTCACTTAGGTCTGTAACGCCGCCGCTGTATTCTCCGCCGCCCCCGCCAGTGGGCGCAGAAACCGCCGTCACCTGCGGCGGAGTGCTTTCGGCCTCCCGCGTGGGCGCGCCGCTTCCGCCCACGCCACCCAGCGCCGCGCCCACGATGCTCTTTCGCGCCGCCGATGTAGCGGCGCTGCCCAGTCCGCTGCCCGTTGCCGGGGTGCTGGGCGTGACCGCGCCGGAGGGATTGGAGTTCGGCATCCATCTGCCGCCGCTGCCATTGGCAAAGCCGATCATGGCGCTTTTCAGCTTCTCACTGAGAGACGGCGTGGTCGTCCCCGGAATGGTGCTGCCCACGCCTTTGGTGGCCATACTGCCGCCGTATGCGGGGACGGTGGTCGGCCCTGCCTTCTTCGTGGTGGTCGTCGTGTTTGCCTTCCTCATGGCCGCGGTCTTAATGCTTGCCTGACTGCCCGACCCACCGATGCGCGTTACCTTGTTTTTCAGCCTTTCTCTGTCTGCATTTCTGCTCATAGCCGAACCTCCTTACTCCCGCAGCAGCTTGCGCCACGTATTCTCGCCCACAATGCCGTCTGCCGTCAGCCCGTTGGCGACCTGAAAAGCCACGACCCGCCGATGCGTCGTTGCACCAAAGTCACCGTCCGCACCGTATGTGCCCAGATCGTAGCCTCGGCCCAGCAGCAGCTCCTGGAGCACGCGCACCTTGTCGCCCTTGCTACCCTTGCTGAGCTGTGGAAACACCGCCGTAAAGCCGCCTGCGGCGCTCTCTGCGGGCTTGTCCGCACCAGGCACATACGGAACGCCAAACCATTCGCAAAGCCCCTTGGCGGCGCTCTCAGCGACCTCCTTCATGTGGGTGTGAAACCAGGTAATGTCAGTCAGGTTGTCGTGGAAGGCGTGTTCCTCGTAGAAGGAGACGGCCTTCGGCACACGCAGCTCATACAGGTCAGACCGAGGAACGAGCTTTACTGTCCCCGGATAGATGGGCTTGCGGTACTTCACCATGATCTCGCCCAGTTTCTTGCCGTTCTTGGAGTAGGTGTAGTACATGGGATGACAGCCCTGCGCCTTGCCGTTAGCACTGGCGTTGGTGTGGCTGACGTAATGCACGTCCGCGCCCCACGCATCGCTCTCCCGCACGTTCTGCTTCATGATGTCGTTGCCGTTGTCGCCATTCATGGGTGTACGCCGATAGCCGCGCTTCGTCTCGATGCCGCAGCGGTTCAGGATCGGCCCAAGGATGTCGATGTACTCGTTGTTCTCCAGTGCCTCATGGCACTGGTGCCCGTCCGGGCGGGGATATACACAGGGGTTTGCCCTGTGCATAGCCGGGGACAGGTAGACCTTCGGGGCGGCCATTTACATGGCCTCCTCGTCCAGCGTTGACTTCTTATAATTGGCGCTGGAAATGCCCAGCAGAGCGCCCAGAAACACCGTCACGCAGGAGATGCTTCCGGCCACCTGCTCGATGTACGGCCAGCCCCAAATGCTGCCCAGGCCCACATATAGGGCACTCAGCGCGGGCAGCACGATCATGACCACCCACTTCATAACGTCATAAACCTTGTTGTTCAGCTTCATAATTCTTCCTTTCCGGGCTTTTGCCCTGTCTGTTATTTTCGGATAGGCAGGCGGCGAACCTCTTCCATCACGCGCTTGGCGCTGCCGTTGCCGCCCATCTTCTCATACGGCTGATACAGATAGTCATTGAGGTTTTCGTACTCGTCCTGCGTGATGTACCCTCGTGTCAAGTACGCCATGCCCAAATGGATGATGCGGTCATGCGCCAGGCCCACCAGCATCTTCCGCTCCGCATTGTTCTTGTCCGCCCGCTTCGATACCAGCGCCCACAAGCCGCTGCTTGTCAGCACCGCTACCGCCAGTGGTACGGCGATCTGCTGTACCCACGGTTCCATTCGCTCTCCTTTCCGGGCCTATGCCCTTTCCGTTTATTTTCCGCTTTGTAACAGCGCCGCAGCACAGAAGCCGACACACGCGCCGAGGATGATGTAGATGATGGTCATGGGTCATGCCTCCCCCACGATCTCCCGGTACTCATCCTCTGTCAGCTTGCCCTTGATCACGGCGTTCCGTACCATCTCCGCCGTCCACAATCCCTGCTCGTACCACTTCTTGATTTTCTCTTTCATTCATTAGCCCTCCATCATGGTATCGGTCATCATGGCCGTGTACGTCGCCTGTGCCTCTACCCTGTCCAGCTGACTGGGCTGGGGCTTGGGCAGCGCATCACGGTCAGCGGCGATCTCCGCCTCGCTCCGCAGCACACACGCGCCGTCCTCGTACTTGTACCGGGGAATGCCCTGCATGGTGTACAGACCGCCGTCGAGGTAGTGGCTTTGTGCCAGCGAGAATCTATCGCCGTACCCCTCGTCGATCTGCACCCAGCCCGTCAGGTCGCTGGGCAAGCTGTACTCGCCCTCGATTCTCACGATGCGCTCTTTTTCGTCCAACAGAATGTAGACTCTGCTCTTCGGCATTTCAAACATTGTCATACGCCTCCTCATACTGCCACTTAAAACCACCAGCCTGTTTGCGCTCACCCTTAATAGTCTTGCAGATATTAGACGAATGTGTTTTCATCGCTTCTGCGGCGTCCTCCATACATAAATATGTTGCAATGTATTCACCGTCTAAAGTAAGTTGCACGACTGGTTTGGCGTGAGGGCTTTTGCCACGGCAATACTTGCCTATTTTTGCCTTAGACCTGTCTCTTATACACATCTGACGCTGCCG
>OJPW01001463.1_pt1 | contig 12888 bp, 9 predicted proteins | sample 1598571 | NCBI WGS metagenome assembly OJPW01 (sample SAMN03922493, study PRJEB24848) | human gut metagenome | isolation source: stool sample | host: Homo sapiens | place: Germany | collected 2011-05
GGTGCCGGTGACCGGACTCGAACCGGTACGCTGTCGCCAGCGGTGGATTTTGAGTCCACTACGTCTACCAATTCCATCACACCGGCACATAACGGGGTTATTATACCGTAGGCGGCGGACAAATTCAAGGGGGAATTTCAAAGCCGGAAAACCGGGAAAACCGCAGGATCGACGGCCAGTGCGGCTCTTGCGCGGACAGAGGGAATGTGGTACAATATACAGCCGAATATGCAAGATCGAGCGAGGATGAACATGACAACGAAAGATTTCCAGACCCGCAGCCTGCTGCGGATCTTCCTGTCCTATTTCAAACCCCACCGGCGGCTGTTCGCGCTGGACATGACCTGCGCGTTCCTCATCGCCGTGGTGGATCTGGCGTTTCCCCTGGTGTCCCGCACGGCAATGTACACCTGGCTGCCGGAAAAGCAGTTCCGGGTGTTCTTTATCGTGATGGCGGCGGTGGTGGCGGCGTATGTGATCCGCTCCGGGCTGTACTTCGTGGTGGCCTACTGGGGCCACACCTTCGGCATCCGGGTGGAGGCCGACATCCGGCGGGACCTGTACCACCACATGCAGGAGCTGGGCTTTGATTTCTATGACCGGAACCGCACCGGACAGCTGATGAGCCGGCTGACCAGCGATCTGTTCGAGGTGACGGAGCTGGCCCACCACGGGCCAGAGGACCTGTTTATCTCGCTGGTGACCATCGTGGGCGCGCTGGTGGTGATGTTCTGCATCCGGTGGGAGCTGGCGCTGGTGCTGCTGGTGATGCTGCCGGTGCTGCTGCTGGCGGCGCTGCGCCGCCGGAAGCAGATGAGCGCTGCCTCCCGCGCCGCCAAGCAGAAGACCGGCGTCATCAACGCCGCCATCGAGTCCGGCCTGTCCGGCGTCCGCACCACCAAGGCCTTCGCCAACGAGGAGGCACAGCAGGAGCGGTTCGACGAGGCCAACGAGGTGTTCAAGACCGCCAAGCGCGGGTTCCATAAGGAGATGGGCTTCTTCACCGCCGTCATGGAGTTCTTTACCAACATCCTGCCGGTGGCGGTGATCGCCGTGGGCGGCTGGCTCATCATGAAGGAGCGCATGGACTATGTGGACCTCATCACGTTTTCCCTGTATGTCACGTCCTTCGTCAGCCCTATCCGGAAGCTGGCCAACTTCGCGGAGATGTTCTCCAACGGCTTCGCGGGGCTGAACCGCTTCGTGGAGCTGATGCGCACGGAGCCGACGATCCAGGATGCCCCCGACGCCGTGGAGCTGACGGATGTCCGGGGCGCGGTGGATGTGGACCATGTGTCCTTTGCCTACATCGGGGAGACGGAGGTGCTCCACGATGTGTCGCTGTCCGTCCCCGCCGGAGAGACGGTGGCGCTGGTAGGTCCCTCCGGCGGCGGCAAGAGCACGCTGTGCCAGCTGCTGCCCCGGTTCTATGACGTGGACGAGGGCAGCATCCGGGTGGACGGGCTGGATGTGCGGCAGGTGACCCAAGGCTCCCTGCGCCGGGCCATCGGCATCGTGCAGCAGGACGTGTTCCTGTTTGCCGACACCATCCGGGAAAACATCCGCTACGGACGGCCCGGCGCCTCCGACCAGGAGGTGGAGGCCGCGGCGAAGCGGGCGGAGATCTATGACGACATCATGGCCATGCCCGACGGGTTCGACACCTATGTGGGCGAGCGGGGTACCCTGCTGTCCGGCGGCCAGAAGCAGCGGGTGTCCATCGCCCGCATCTTCCTGAAGGACCCGCCCATCCTCATCCTGGACGAGGCCACCTCCGCGCTGGACAGCGTGACGGAGGCGAAGATACAGGGGGCCTTCGATGAGCTGTCCCGGGGGCGCACCACCCTCATCATCGCCCACCGGCTGTCCACCATCCGGGCGGCGGACCGCATTCTGGTCATCCAGAACGGACGCATTGCCGAGGAGGGCAGCCACCGGCAGCTGCTGGCGCTGAACGGCGCGTATGCAAGGCTGTACCGCACACAGGATCTGGGAGGTGCCTATGGACAGGCGTGAATTGCTGGACCGGGCATCCCGGGACGAGGACGAGCGCCTGCTGCTGGGCCGCGTGTGGGACAAATGGGAGCAGTGCCGCCAGCGGAACATCCCCACGGCCACGGACTTCCTGTCGCCCCAGGAGCAGGCGGCGGCACAGCGGCTGCTGCACATGCTGGGCGCGCAGGAGGGCTATGTGTTCTTCGGCGGCTACGACGGCGCGGAGCGGCAGCGGCTGTTTTTCCTGCCGGACTGGGCGGAGGCGCCGGAGCCGGACGCCGTGGCGGCAGTGGCGGCGTCGTGGTACGGCGGCGAGAGCCTGACCCACCGGGATTTTCTGGGCAGTCTGATGGGCTTGGGATTGACCCGGGGCACCATTGGCGATATACTGGTGACAGAGGGCCAGTGTCAGGTGCTGGCCCTGCCGAAAACGGCGGCGTTTCTGCTGTCGGATTGGGAGTCGGCGGGCCGGGTGAAGCTGAAAACCGCGTCCCTGCCGCTGGAGGAGCTGGAGATACCCGCCCAGACGTGTAAGGAGATACGGGATACGGTGTCGTCCCTGCGGCTGGACAACGTGCTGGCGGCGGGATTCTCCGTCAGCCGGGGCAGGGCGGCGGAGGCCGTGGAAAAGGGTGCGGTGCAGGTGAACTGGGCCGTGTGCCAGAAGCCGGACAAGCCGGTGGCGGCGGGAGATACCATCACCTGCCGGGGCATGGGAAAATGCGTGCTGGACAGTGTGGGCGGCCCCACGAAAAAGGGACGTCTGCCGGTGGTCATCCGGCGCTTTGTATAAGGGAGAGCATATATGGATCAGAAAAAGATCGACCGCATCAACGAGCTGGCCCACAAGGCCAAGGCCGAGGGCCTGACGGAGGAGGAGCAGAAGGAGCGGGAGGTGCTGCGCCAGGAGTACCTGGACGCCATTATGGGTAACCTCCGGCGGGAGCTGGACAACACCTACATCGTGGATGAAAAGGGCAACAAGCGGAAGCTGCAGGGAAAGGGGTTCAAGTCCTGATGGCATACGAATACGACAACGAAAACGGCTTCCAGCCGGAACAGCCCAAGCCGCCGCGGCAGCAGCCGCCCAAAAAAGACAATGATGTGGGCTCCTGGATCTTCATTGCCATCATGTTCGCCGTCTGGTGGCCTATCGGCCTGATCATGCTGCTGAGCAAGCTCAGCGAAGGCGGCGGCAAAAAGAAAAACGTCCGCACCTATGCGCCGTCCCAGACGGGACAGCGCACCTCCCAGCGGGTGGGCCAGTCCGCCCAGGCGGAGAAGGCCCGCAGCGCCGTGCAGCAGATGACGCGGACGCCGGAGTATACCGACAAGGGCGGCAGGACCATGCGGATCATCGGAGCCATACTGGGCATTCTGGGATGTATGGCGCTGTTTTCCGCCGTGGGGGACAACCTGTCCTATGCGTACCACTACAACGAGTGGTGGTACTTCCTGCGGCAACTGTTCTATCCGCTGGGCATGCTGGCCGGCGGCGCATCGCTGCTGCTGGGCAGCGGCGCCATGAAGCGCCGCCAGCGCCGGTTTGCCACCTATCTCCGTACCGCCGGGCAGAAGCCCACCGTGCCCCTGGACTATCTGGCCCGGGCGGCCAACGTGTCCCGCCGCAGGGTGGAGAAGGACGTGAACCTCATGCTGGAGAAGGGACTGTGGGGCGACGAGGCCTACATCGACCTGGGCAGCGGCATGCTGTTCCGCTCACAGGCCGCCGCCACGGCGTACTTTGACAAGGCCCGCCAGATGCAGCAGCCGGAGAAGCCGGCGGTGCAGCCTCAGGCGGCGGAGGGCTATGCCGGCATCCTGCGGCAGATCCGGGAGCTGAACGACCGCATTGCCGACGAGGTGCTCAGCGCCAAGATCGACCGCATCGAGCAGGTGTCCGGCCGCATCTTCAAGACCATTGAGGACGATCCGGCCAAAAAGGACGCGGCAGGCACGTTCCTGAACTACTATCTGCCCACCACCCTGAAGCTGCTGGAGAACTATGCGGACTTCGAGGAGGCGGGGGTCAGCGGCGAGAACCTGTCCCAGGCCAAGAGCCGTATCGAGGCCACCATGGACAGCATCGTGGCAGGCTTCGAGCACCAGCTGGACGAGCTGTACCGCACCGACGCCATGGACATCGACAGCGACATCCGGGTGATGGAGACCATGCTGCGCCGGGATACGGCCAGCGTGGCCGACGACTTCGGGCTGGGCGGCGCCGCCGCGCAGCGTCAGCCGGAGGAGGAATAGCATACAAGGGAGACGCAGCCCGCGGGCTGCGCTCCCTTTCGCGCTTTTCCGGCGGGCGTTACCGGTAACGGGTTTCGCCAAAAGGCGGGCCGTGTTTATTGACGGAGAAACACAAAAAGGATACAATACAGGCAAAAGACAGGCGTACCGCCCGGTTTCGCCGCCATCGGCGCGGCGGATGTGGTATGGTGCTGCAAAAGGAGAGAGGTCATGACCAAGGAGATGGAGCTGTACCGCGGCGGGAGCTGGGACAGCGCGTATACATATCTGGGCGCACACCCCGCCCCGCAGGGGTATACGTTCCGCGTCTGGGCGCCCCATGCGCGGCATGTGGCGCTGGCCGGTGACTTCAACGGCTGGCAGGGCGCGGACATGCACCGGGATGAGGACGGCGTGTGGTCGCTGACGGCGGAGAACGCCGCCGTGTACGACAGCTACAAGTACATCGTCACCGGCGCGGACGGCCGCACGGTGTGGAAGGCGGATCCCTTCGCGTTCCACGCACAGACCCGGCCCGGCTCCGACAGCAAGGTATACGACCTGTCGGGCTACGGCTGGCACGACGAGGCGTGGCGGGAGAGGTGTGCCGCGGAGCCGCCGGTGAACGGCCCGCTGCTGATCTACGAGGTGCATCTGGGCTCGTGGCGGCGGCATGAGGACGGCACCAGCCTCAGCTATCGGGAGCTGGCGCGGGAGCTGCCCGCCTACGTCAGGAGCATGGGCTACAACTTCGTGGAGCTGCTGCCGGTGACGGAGTATCCACTGGACGACAGCTGGGGCTATCAGTGCACCGGCTACTTCGCCCCCACCAGCCGCTACGGCACGCCCCACGACTTCATGGCGCTGGTGGACGCCCTGCACCGGGCGGGGCTGGGGGTCATCCTGGACTGGGTACCCGCCCACTTCTGCAAGGACAGCCACGGGCTTATCGAGTTCGACGGCACCTGCCTGTACGAGTACGGCGACCCGCTGAAGTGGGAGCACGCCGGCTGGGGCACGCGGGTATTCGATTTCGGAAAGCCGGAGGTGTGCAGCTTTCTGCTGTCCTCCGCGGCCTACTGGCTGCGGGAGTACCATATCGACGGGCTGCGGGTGGATGCGGTGGCATCCATGCTGTATCTGGACTATGACCGGCAGGGCGGTGCGTGGCGGCCCAACCGGGACGGCGGACGGGAGAATCTGGAGGCCATCGGGTTCCTGCGGGCCCTGAACCGGACGGCCTTCGCCGTCAACGGCAGCGCCCTGATGGTGGCGGAGGAGTCCACGGCGTGGCCGCTGGTGACGTATCCGCCGGAGCAGGGGGGACTGGGCTTCAACCTGAAATGGAACATGGGGTGGATGAACGACCTGTGCCACTACCTGAAGATGGACCCCTACTTCCGGCAGTTCCACCATAAAGACGTGACGTTCTCCATGATCTACGCCTTTTCCGAGAACTATGTGCTGCCCCTGTCCCACGACGAGGTGGTGCATATGAAGGGCAGCCTGCGGGGCAAGATGCCCGGCGACGACTGGCGGCAGCTGGCGGGCGTCCGGGGCTTCTACGCCTATATGCTGTGCCACCCCGGCAAAAAGCTGCTGTTCATGGGGGCGGAGCTGGGGCAGTGGCACGAGTGGGCTTTCCAGGGCCAGCTGGACTGGTACCTGCTGGACGATCCCGCCTGCCGCGCCACCCACGAGTGCATCCGTCAGCTGAACCGGCTGTACCGCCGGAACCGCAGCCTCTGGGAGAACGACCGGGACTGGGACGGCTTCGAGTGGCTGGTGGCCGACGACAACCACAACAATGTGCTGGTGTTCCTGCGCCGCGACCGGAGGGGCCATGAGCTGATCTGCGCGGTGAACTTCGCCCCGGTGCCCTGGGAGGGCTACCGCTTCGGTGTACCGGAGCATGCCGGCTATGAGGAGATCTTCAACACGGACGATACGCAGTGGGGCGGCAGCGGCGTGGGCGCCGCAGGCCCCATCCCCGTGGAGCCTGTGCCGTCCCACGGGCGGCAGCAGTCCATCGCGCTGACCATCCCGCCGCTGGGCGCGGTGATCCTGCGGGGCCGCGGGAAAATGAAGCGCAAAAAAGAGGAAGCAGGAGGTACGCAAGCATGAAGAAAGAATGTGTGGCCATGCTGCTGGCCGGCGGACAGGGGAGCAGACTCTATGTTCTCACCGGCAATATGGCCAAGCCCGCCGTTCCCTTCGGCGGCAAGTTCCGCATCATTGACTTTCCCCTGTCCAACTGCACCAACTCCGGCATCGACACGGTGGGCGTGCTCACCCAGTACCGCCCGCTGGAGCTGAACGGCTACATCGGCAGCGGCCAGCCCTGGGAGCTGGACCGCATGTCCGGCGGCGTGCACATCCTGCCGCCCTACCAGTCGGCCACCGGCGCCGTGTGGTACAAGGGCACCGCCAACGCCATCTATCAGAACATGGGCTTCGTGGATCTGTACGACCCGGAGTATGTGCTGGTGCTGTCCGGCGACCACATCTATAAGATGGATTACTCCGATATGCTCCGCCGCCATAAGGAGGCCGGGGCCGCCTGCACCATCTCCGTCATGGAGGTGCCGTGGGAGGAGGCCAGCCGCTTCGGCATCATGTCCGTGGACGGCGGCGGCCGCATCACGGAGTTCGCGGAGAAGCCCAAGGAGCCGAAAAGCAATCTGGCATCCATGGGAATCTATATCTTCACATGGAGCAAGCTGAAGGCGTATCTCACCGCCGACGAGGCCGATCCCCACAGCGACAACGATTTCGGCAAGAACATCATCCCTACCATGCTGGCGGCGGGGGAGGTCATGGCGGCCTACCGCTTTGAGGGCTACTGGAAGGACGTGGGCACACTGGACTCCCTGTGGGACGCCAACATGGACATGCTGTCCCCCGGCTCGGGGCTGAACCTGCTGGACAAGAAGTGGCCCATCTACGGGCGCACACCCAACTGCCCGCCCACGTTCGTGGGGCCGGACGGCGACATCGGCAACAGCGCCGTGGCCAAGGGCTGCACCATTCTGGGCGAGGTGAAGAACACCGTACTGAGCTACGGCTCCTCCGTGGGAGAGGGGGCTGAGGTGTCCTACTCCGTGGTGATGCCCAACGCCGTCATCGAGGCCGGGGCCAGGGTGTCCTACGCCATCGTGGGCGAGGGCTGCCATGTGGGGAAGAACGCGGTGGTCGGCGGCGCGCCGGGCAGCGTGGACTTCGACCACTGGGGCATCGCGGTGCTGGGGCCGCACACCGCCGTCCCTGACGGCGGTGTGGTGGAGCCGAAAATGATGCTGGGAGCCAGCGGCAAGGAGGTACGGCCATGAAGGGCATGCACGGGATCATCTTCTCCTACGAAAAGCAGACGGATCTGCGGGAGCTTATCGCCAACCGCATCCACGGCTCCATCCCCTTCGGCGGGGATTACCGGGTCATCGACTTTGTGCTGTCCGCCATGGTCAACGCCGGCGTCACCGATGTGGGCGTCATCATGCACGGCAAGTGCCAGTCCATGCTGGACCATCTCGGCTCCGGCAAGAGCTGGGACCTCAGCCGCAACCACGGCGGCCTGACGCTGCTGCCCGCCTTTGCGTACAACGAGAGCCGGGGCGCCGGCGGCCAGTACCGGGGCAAGGTGGAGGCGCTGGCCGGCGTCATGAATTATCTCAAGGGCATCCGGCAGGACTATGTGGTGCTGTCGGACAGCGACATCGTGATCAACCTGCCGCTGGAGGACGTGCTGCGCCGCCATATCGACAGCGGCGCGGACATGACGGCGGTGTGCACCGCTGTGCCCGGCGATGTATCGGACACCTACTTTACAGTGGATGAGACGGGCCGCATCACCGACACCGCCTACGACGTGTTCGCGCCGGCGGGGTACCGCTGCCTGAACATGTTCATCCTCAGCAAAGAGCTGCTGCTGCGGATGGTGACGGAGTGCGCCAGCCGCAACCAGTTCAGCTTCCGCCACAACATTCTGCAGGAGATGGGGAAGCAGTACCGCTTCCACGCCTACATCTACGACGGCTATGCCGCCCGCATCAACAGCGTGCAGAGCTACTACCAGCGCAGCATGGAGCTGCTGGACCCCGCCCTGCGGCAGGCGCTGTTCTGCCGGGAGCGGCCGGTGTACGGCAAGGAGAACGATTCCCCGTCCAGCTACATCGATCCCAGCGGCCCCTGCGTCAATTCCCTGATCGCGGACGGCTGCGACATCCAGGGCAGCGTGAAAAACTGCATCCTGTTCCGCAATGTGCGCATTGAAAAGGGCGCCAGTGTGGAAAACTGTATCCTGTTCAAGGACACGGTGGTGAAAAAGGGCGCGGTGCTGCGCAATGTCATCACCGATAAGTATGTGACCGTCGGCGAGAACGTGACGCTGATGGGTCACGAGCACTATCCCATCGTCATCGCCAAGGGCAGCACCGTCTGAGGGCTGCCGGAGAAAGGAGCTGCGGTATGAAGATCCTGTATGTGTCCAGTGAGGCGTTCCCCTTCTGCAAGACCGGGGGACTGGCCGACGTGGCGGGCAGTCTGCCCCCGGCGCTGGCCCGGAATGGCGACGAGGTGGCGGTGATCCTGCCGCTGTACGGACAGATCGGCCAGCAGTGGCGACAGCAGATGACGTTCCGCCGCTACATCTATGTGGATCTGGGCTGGCGGCACCAGTACTGCGGCCTGTTCTCACTGGAGAGAGACGGCGTGACGTGGTATTTCGTGGACAACGAGCACTACTTCTGCCGCAATACGCTGTACGGCGAGTTCGACGACGGCGAGCGCTTCGCCTTCTTCTGCAAGGCGGTCATCGATCTGCTGCCCAGTCTGGACTGGATGCCCGACATCCTGCACTGCAACGACTGGCAGACGGCGCTGGTGCCCATCTATCTCAAGGACGTGTGTACCCGGTGGGAGGCGGTGCGCCGCATCCGCACGGTGTTCACCATCCACAACATCGAGTATCAGGGCCGCTACGGCGAGGACACCGTGGACCAGCTGTTCGGCCTTGACAGAGGGTGGTATAATGACGGCACACTGCAGATGGACGGCGATGTGAACCTGATGAAGGGCGCCATGCTGGTGTCCGACGCCGTTACCACCGTCAGTCCCACCTATGCCGCCCAGCTCCACGACGCGGCCTATGCCGAGGGGATGGAGAGCGTGGTGCGCATGATCGACTGGAAGTTCTCCGGCGTGGTGAACGGGCTGGATGTGGCGGGCTACGACCCCGCCCATGACCCGGCGCTGCCGGAGCGCTACGACGTGGACCACATGGACGGCAAGGCCGCGTGCAAGGCGTCGCTGCAGGCGTCGCTGGGCCTTGCACAGGAGCCGGACACGCCCCTGATGGGCATTGTCAGCCGTCTGGTGGGCCACAAGGGCCTGGACATCGTGGAGCAGGGACTGGACGGCATTATGGCCGCCGGCTGCCAGCTGGTGGTGCTGGGCAAGGGCGACAGCCGGTTCGAGGACTTCTTCCGGGGCAAGGCGTGGCAGTACGGCGGCCGCCTGTCGGCGCAGATCACCTACGCCGAGGATCTGGCCCGCCGGGTCTACGCCGGGTGCGACCTGTTTCTGATGCCCTCCCGCAGCGAGCCATGCGGCCTGAGCCAGATGATCGCCATGCGCTACGGCGCGGTGCCCATCGTCCGCCGCACCGGCGGGCTGGCCGACACGGTGCGTTCCTGCCAGGTGGGGCAGGAGGACGGCACCGGCTATCTGTTTGAGCGCTACGACGCCGGGGCCATGCTGGACGTGATCGGGCAGGCCACCGGCCTGTACCGCGGCGACCGCCAGGGCTTCAACACTGTGCGGCGCCGGGGCATGACGGCGGATTTCAGCTGGGCGCGGAGCGCCGGCGACTACCGCCGCATCTATGCAAACCTGCTGGGCTGACGCCCGGCTGTTCATACGGAGGATTTTAGCATATGACCTATACCAAGGACACACTGAAGGACGCTATCGTGCAGAAGCTGCGGCTGAACTACGGCTGCACCGAGAAGCAGGCCACCGACGGCGAGATGATGAAGGCCTGCGCCATGGTGCTGCGGGACATTATGGCCGAGCACGGCGTGCAGACCCGGGAAAGGACCGCCCACGAGGGACAGCGGAAGGTGCATTACCTGTCCATGGAGTTCCTGATGGGCCGCAGCCTGATGAAGAACGCCTACAACCTGGAGCTGCTGGACGAGCTGACCGCCGCCATCGGCGAGCTGGGGTTCAAGGCCGCCGACATTTTTGAGATCGAGCCGGATGCCGGTCTGGGCAACGGCGGTCTGGGCCGTCTGGCCGCCTGCTATCTGGACAGCATGACCACGCTGGAGATCCCCGCCGCCGGCTATTCCATCTGCTACGAGCTGGGCATCTTCAAGCAGAAGATCGTGGAGGGCCAGCAGGTGGAGCTGCCGGACGACTGGATGCAGCTGGGCGATGCGTGGCTGCTGCCCAAGCTGCAGGAGGCCGAGGAGGTCCATTTCGGCGGCAGGGTGCGCACCCGCTGGGACAACGGCCACCTGATGGTGGTGCATGAGGACTACACCCGGGTCATGGCCGTGCCCTGCGACATGGAGATCGCCGGCTACGACACCGACCACGTCAACACCCTGCGGCTGTGGCAGGCCCGGAGCCCCAAGCCCATCGACATGAAGCTGTTCAGCCAGGGCCAGTACCTGCAGGCGTCGGAGGAGCGGGCTATGGCGGACGCCATCAGCCAGGTGCTCTATCCCGAGGACAACCACTACGAGGGCAAGTCCCTGCGGCTGAAGCAGCAGTATTTCTTCGTCTCTGCCACCATGCAGTCCATCACCCGCAAGCACATCGAGGTGTACGGCACCCTGAAGAACTTCCACGAAAAGAACGTCATCCAGATCAACGACACCCATCCCACGCTGGTGATCCCGGAGCTGATGCGCATTCTGGTGGACGACGCGGGCCTTGACTGGGACGAGGCGTGGCACATCGTCACCCACTGCGTGGCCTACACCAACCACACGGTGCTGGCCGAGGCGCTGGAGGTCTGGCCGCAGCAGCTGTTCGAGACGCTGCTGCCCCGTGTCTGGCAGATCCTGCAGGAGATCGCCCACCGCTGGCAGAAGCAGGTGGAGGAGTACTTCCACGACCCCGCCAAGACCGCCAAGCTGGCCATTATCTGGGACGGACATGTGCGCATGGCCAACCTGTGCCTTGCCGGCTCCATGGCCGTCAACGGCGTGTCGGCGCTGCACTCCGAGATCCTGCGCAGGGACGTGTTCAAGGAAGCCTGCCAGATGATGCCCGACAAGTTCAAGAACGTCACCAATGGCATCGACCACCGCCGCTGGGTGCCCCAGATCAACCGGGGCCTCAATGACCTGATCTGCGACCTCACCGGCGACGGATACCTCACCCGGCCGCAGGAGCTGAAGAAGCTGGAGACCTACGCCGACGATGCGTCGGTGCTGAAGCGGCTGGAGGAGATCAAGCACCAGAACAAGCTGGCCTTCGCCGCCTATGCCAAAAAACAGCAGGGCGTGGTGCTGAACCCCGACGCCATCTTCGACGTGCAGGTGAAGCGGCTCCACGAGTACAAGCGCCAGCTGCTGAACGTGCTGCACATCATCTATCTCTATCAGCGGCTGCAGGACGATCCCAACATGGACATGCGGCCCCAGACGTTCCTGTTCGGCGCCAAGGCCGCGCCGGGCTACGCCGTGGCCAAGCGCATCATCCATCTCATCAACTCCCTGGCCGCACAGATCGACCGCGACCCCATCTGCCGGGACAAGCTGCAGGTGGTGTTCCTGGAGAACTACCGGGTCTCTCTGGCGGAGATGCTGATGCCCGCCAGCGAGGTGAGCCAGCAGATCTCCACCGCCGGCAAGGAGGCCAGCGGCACCGGCAACATGAAGTTCATGATGAACGGCGCCCTGACCGTGGGCACGCTGGACGGCGCCAATGTGGAGATGCACGAGGTGCTGGGGGACGAGAACATGTTCCTGTTCGGCCTGAAGGCCGACGAGGTGGCCCATCTGCGCCGCACCTACGATCCCCAGCTGCTGTATCAGCGGGACCCCGTGCTGCGCCGGGTGGTGGATCAGCTCAAGACCGGTTTCGGCGACGGTGTCACCTACGAGGACATCTGGCAGCGGCTGGTGATGGGCGGGGACGGTCCCGCCGATCAGTATATGGTGCTGGCGGACTTCGCCGCCTACTGCGACGCCGAGGAGCGGATGTGCCGCACCTACGGCGACAGGACGCAGTGGAACCGCATGAGCCTGCTGAACATCGCCCGCAGCGGCATCTTTGCCGCCGACCGGGCCATCGCCCAGTATGCCGATACCATCTGGCATGTGCCGTATAAGAAATAAGCGAAAAGGAGGGACCGCGGGGCGGTCCCTCCTTTTATGCGGCCTTGACAGATGTGGTATACTATCATAGGAATCATATGAAACGACGAGGATACGGATATGGAAGTGACACAGGGCGCACCGTTTGAGAGCTTTGGCCTGTCAGAGGCCACCATGCGCGCCGTCCGCAACAAGCATTACACCATCAGCACGCCGGTGCAGGCCGGCTGTATCCCGCCCATGCTGGCGGGGAAGGATGTCATCGCCAAGGCGCCTACCGGCACCGGCAAGACCATGGCCTTCGGCATCCCCATCATCGAGCGCATCGACC
>OJPW01001468.1_pt1 | contig 12838 bp, 9 predicted proteins | sample 1598571 | NCBI WGS metagenome assembly OJPW01 (sample SAMN03922493, study PRJEB24848) | human gut metagenome | isolation source: stool sample | host: Homo sapiens | place: Germany | collected 2011-05
GTATCGTCGGCAGCGTCAGATGTGTATAAGAGACAGTCGCAGTGCACACCCATGCGGCTTGATTTTTATCGTTAGTTGGGTGAAATGGCGCTGTCCCCCATCTGCGCCACAATCCTTTCCACATGCCGACGTGCCTGATTCGCAAACTGCTCCGCCTGCTCCGGGGACTGCGGCGCATCGCCCATCAGCCCGACAAATTGGCTGACCTTCAAGCCCAGCGCTTCCTGCATCACCGCGTCCGAACCCTGCGGCGCAACGAGGTAGTAGCACAGGAGCGAATCCTCCTGCCCCATGCGGTGCGCGCGATCCTCCGCCTGTGAATGCACTGCCGGCGACCAGTCCAGCTCGCCGAAAACGACGCACGTCGCGCGCTGGAGATTGAGACCGCTTGCCGCGCGCAGGCTGATGCACAGCACGTCCGTCCGCCCGGATTGGAAGCGGTCAACCGCGTTCATCTTCGCCAGCGTCGTCTCCCGCCCGGTGATGAACCCCGGCGAAAACGCCTTCAATTCCTGCTTGTAGATGTCCATCACCTGATGGTGGTGTGCAAACAGCAGCACTTTTTCGCCGCCGTCCAGCAGTGCGCGCACAAATTGGCACACATACGGCGCTTTCGCCACGCCCGTGGCCTGCCGCGCGTGCTGGCTGATGGATTCCTCCAGCATTGCCCGCTCCTGCGCCGAAAGCTGGTCGTCCTGTTTCCAGCGCAGCACGTCGCGCATCACGGGCGCCATCAGCTGGGCGTATACCTTGTCGTTCCAGTCCAGCTCCTGCACAAGCCGGCGCTTCGGCGGCAGCTCGCGCAGCACCTCCTGCTTCGTCCGGCGGAGCATCAGCCCCTCCCGCCGCAGGTACGCGCCGAGCAAATCGGGCTTCAGCACAAGCTGATTGCCGTAGCCGCTGCACCACTCGCGCGAAAACGACTCCCAGTCGCCTAAGAAGTGGTAGTCGAGAATGTTGATGACGTTCCAGATTTCGCCGCCGCGGTTGTAAATCGGCGTGCCGGACAGCCCGATAACGCGCTCGCAGCTTTCCGACAGCAGCGACGCGGCGGAGTACTTCTCCGTCCCCGCGTGGCGCAGCTCCTGGATTTCGTCGAAGATGACCGATCGAAAAGGCAGCGTCGGCAGCACGCTCTTCCACCCGCGCAGAAGCAGGTAGTGCATGATGTACACGTCCGCTTCTGGCAGGTCGTAGGGCTTCAGCCCACGGATCGTGTGCACGCGCGGCGCTTTGCCGTCCACTCGCAGGAAACGCAGCGTTTCCTCCTGCCAGTTGCGGGTCAGGTGCGCGGGCGGAATCACCAGCGCGGGCAATGAACCGGTGGAGGATAGAAACGCCAGCGCCTGCACCGTCTTGCCTAAGCCCATTTCGTCCGCCAGCAGGCATCGATCGTGGCTGCACAGGTACGCCAGCCCCTCCTCCTGAAATGGGCGGAGCGTGCCCAGAAACGCGCCGTCGGGCGGGGTCATGCGCACGGGCATCGTTGCCATTTTCGCCTGACGAACCGCGTATTCCCGCGCGCCCGTGACGGCCTTTTCCCACAACGCGCGGTCGCTTGCCTTGATTTCCAGCGGGAAGCGCATCATCAGCCAGCAGAGGTCGCCCACCGCCCGCCGATGCGCCGTGAACCGCGCTTCGCCGCGCCTGCTGCCCGCGCTGCCCGGAAACAGCCGCTTGCACACCTCCGTCACCGACGGGTCGCCCTTCACCACCCAGCATTTGCTGCGGCGGTTGTAGCTCAGCGTTCCCAGCGGTGCGCCGGAGGGCGGGTACGGGCGCAGGTACGGCGGTAGCAGTTCCGCTTCTTCTTCATTCATAGTGCAATTCCCCACAGCCGGTTCAGGCATACGCACGAAATCGGCTTTCCGTGAATTCGATTGGGTACGGCGACTGTCCGCTCAGTCACGAGAATTAAACTGCTGATTTGCCCGCACGCGGCGTAGCGGGTCAGCTGCATCACAATGCGCTTGCGGTCAGGCTGCCCGCGCTTGATTTCGATGCCGATGCCGCCGGGGCAAAGCAAGTCGATGCGGCAGCGCGGGGCGAGCGGGACTTCGTGCGCACAGGGGATTTCCGCCTCCGCAAGGGATGCCCGCACGAGGTCGTGCAGGTCGTATTCGCCTTGCTGGATGGGGGCGCGGATGCCGCGCAATGCGTGGAGGATTTCTGCGAGAGAATCCGCCGCCGTGTTTGTTGATGTATCCATTAGTAGAGACCCGCCATCGCCTGTGTCAGCTGCCCCATCGCCGACGCAACTTCCGCCGTCGTCGGGGCGGGGAGGGAGATGACGTATTCCAGATTCGTGATGGCGGACTGAATCGCGGAGTAGCGCTGCGCGTCGTTTACAATGTCCATGCTCTGCAATTGCGCGTAGGCTTGCGAGAGCAGAATCTTCGCATCGGGAATCAGCGTGTTCTCCACCATCGTGTTGCTGCCGGAGCTGGATGCGCTCGTGTGGTACGGGCAGGTGCCGCTTGCGCCCAAGACCGCGTAGCTGCCGAGGTACTCAATCAGCACATCCTCATATTCCGTGCCGATGAAGGACGCCAGCGGGTGTCCCGACGGAATCGTCAGCACGCCGCGCGTGACCGTGTCCGGGCAGTAGGGGGAGGCGAGCAAGCCGCTGACGGAGCAAATCGTCTGCGTCGTGTGCATTTGGCAGGAAACCGTCGGTTCTGTGCCGGCTTTCCAGTAGTCCGTCACGACCCCGTAGCCCATCGCGTCGCTGCGGCAAGCGTCGGTGGCAAGCTGCCCCGATACCGCGCACGTCGTCACCTTCACCAAGCCGTAGTCGCTGGCGCTGCCCTCCAGAATGTCGCGGTTGGACAGCCCCTGATGAATTTTGCTCATGTAGCTCTGCCACAGCGGGGCGGCGGAGCGGGAGCCGGTGGATTTTGACGACAGCGCCTTGTAGTTGTCGTGCCCAACCCACAAGGCGGAGGAGTAGTAGCCCGTCATGCCAGCGAAGAAAACGCCCTTCTGGTCGGAGTTCGTGCCGGTTTTGCCCGCGACGGTCTGCCCCTTGATTTTCGCGTTTGTGCCCGTGCCGGAGGAAACCGCCTGCTTGAGCATGTCCACGACCATGTACGCCGTGGATTCGCTGAACACGCGGTGACGCTCCTGCTGCTGGTGGCCGTCCCAGATGACCTTGCCCGTGCTGTCGGAAATGCCGAGGACGGAGATGGGCTGCTGATACACGCCGCCGTTCGCCAGCACGCCGAAGGCAACCGCCATCTGCATGGGCGTAATGCCGCTGGAGCCGAGGGACAAGCCGAACGGCGTTGCGTCAATGTGCGCATCGTCAATGCCCATCGCGTGCAGGAAGGCAACGGAATTGTCCACGCCCACAAGGGTCATCAGCGCCTGCGCGGCGGCGGTGTTGTGGCTGTTGACGAGCGCCTTGCGCAGCGTCTCCGGGCCGGCGTAGGAGCTGCCGCCGTAGTTGCGCGGCCACGAATCCTGCCCGTTTGCCCCGCGCCAGCCGGAAATCGGCAGCGGCATGTTCATCACGATGCTCGCGGGGGATGCGCCAAGCTCAATCGCGGGGGCGTACACGGCAATCGGCTTGATGGACGAGCCGACGGGCATGGTCATATCCACCGCGCGGTTGAAGGTTTTCATGGCGGTCGGGCGCGTGCGGCTGCCGACGATGGCTTTGATTTCGCCCGTGTGGTAGTCCACGACGACGGCGGCGGCCTGCGGCTCAACCGTTTCGTCGTATGTGCCGTCGGAATTGCGCGTGCGGTAGACCTTGTCCGCCGGGTCGCGCAGGGAAGGGTAGTTCGTCCAGTTTTCCAGCGTATCCTCGACGGTGGACTGAATGGAGGTGTCGATGGCGAGCTGGACGTGGTAGCCGCCGGTGCGCAGCTTGTTTTCCATGGCGTTGCGGTTGGCGGAGGTGTCCTCAAGGTTGTTCAGCTGCAGCAGAATGTCGATGACCTCATCCACCGCGTATTCGACGTAGTGCGCGTAGGCGTACATGCCGGTAGCCGTGTTCGGGTCTTTCTCCAGCACATGCGCGGTCGTCGGGTCAAGCGCCTCCTGATACTGCTCATAGGTGATGTACTGGTTTTCGTACATGCAGCGCAGGACGTAGTTGGTGCGGTCGTTGGTGATGGCGGGGTAATCCACGCCTTCCTTCTGCCGCGTGTAGAAATTCCGACGCGGATTGTAGTAGTAGGGCGAGTTGCATGTGCCCGCCAGCATGGCGCATTCGCGGAGCGTCAGTTCGCCCAGCGATTTGCCGAAATACCCCTGCGCGGCGGTGTACACGCCGTAGTAGTTTTCGCCGAGGTAGATGGTGTTCAGGTAGCTTTCGAGAATCTGATCCTTTGTGTAGCGCGTTTCCAGCTGCATGGCGAGGTACGCTTCCTGAATTTTGCGCTTGTAGCTCTGCTCGGAGGAAAGGAGCGTATTCTTAATCAGCTGCTGGGTGATGGTCGAGCCGCCCTGCGTGGAGGAGGAGGAAAGGTTCGACACGAACGCGCCGATAATGCGCTTGATGTCCACGCCGTTGTGCGTGTAGAAGCGCGCGTCCTCCACGGCGATAAAAGCGTGCTGGAGGTATGTCGGCATGGCCTGAATCGACACCATGACGCGGTTCTCCGAGCCTTTGTATTCGGTGATGAGGTTGCCGTTGGCGTCGTAGATGAAGGAGGTCTGCGCCTGATCGTCAATCGCGGCGAGGTCAAGCGTCGGGGCAGTTTCCATGTACCCTTTCGCAATGCCGACCACCGCGCCGACTGCCGCCAGCCCTGCCACCAGCACCAGCACCGCGAAAATGCGGATGACGTTGACGGCGATCGACAGCACGAAGTTCGGCTTCTTCATCTCCGGCTTGAAAATGGAGTGCTTGTAGACCTTTTCCTCCTCCGGCAGCGCTTCGCTATCATCCGCCGAAGCGTTCCAGAAGTCCTCGTGCGCGAACATGTCCGCCTGCCCCGCAACTTCCACGGGGTCGTCGTCGTCCGCCCAGTTCGGGTCGTACTCGTCAGGATCATCGCCCTGCGGGTTGTCGGGATGATCGTCCTGATAGGCAAAATCGTCGTTTTCCGGCACAAAGTCCGGGAAATCGTTGCGTTTCTTCACTGCTTCAGCCCCTTTGCGCCGTCAGCGGCATGATGCGCGCCCCGGCGGAATATGAAAACGTGGATGCCAATCCACAAGAGCATACAGAATTACATCCTATATTATAGCACATATTCGCGCATCCTGCAATGGCAGGCGACGAAAGGAGGATGCACCATGCCCCAGAGAAACAACGAATCAGAAGCGAAAATTCCTGCAAAGCGGCGAAAATCTCCCCGGCGGCGGTGGAAACGCGCGTTGCTGCTGCTTGTGCTGATGACGCTGCTGATTCTCCGCGTCGAGCGCAACGTGACTGACGTCGTGCTGACGCTCTCGCAGGCGACGGCGCGGTCGCTGGCGATTCAGGCGCTCAACGAGGCAGCGTCTGAGATGCTCGGACTCGGCGTGCATTACGCCGACCTGATGAGCGTCGAGAAGGACGAACAAGGGCAAGTGCGCCTGATTCAGGCGAATACCCCGGAGATGAACCGTCTGGCGGCGCAGGCGTCCCTGCTTGCGCAGGAGAGATTGACCGCCATGGGGCAGAAAACCGTCGTCGTGCCGCTGGGCAGTGCCATCGGGCTGACGCTGCTGGCGGGCGCGGGGCCGGGCATCGCCGTGCAGATTCTGCCTGTCGGCTCGGTGCAGGCGGCGTTCAGCACTGATTTCACCACCGCCGGCATCAACCAGACACGCCACCGCATTTCCCTCGTCCTGACTGCGAACGTGCAAATCGTCATTCCGACCGGCGCGAAAAACGTGCAGGCCAGCACGCAGATGGCGATGGCGGAAAGCATCATCGTCGGGCAAGTGCCGGATTCCTTCGCCGAGGGCGGCAGCGACAACAGCATCATCGACCTTGCGCCGTGAGGGGGAATGGGGTATAATAGAACCGAAATCCCGCTGATTTCAGCAGAAAGAAGCACAAAATGCGTGTTCTCGACATTGACCTCGACTTTTTCCTCGCCGACTGCTGTCCTCTTGCCGAATTAGGACACCGTCCATCCCTCCCCGGACATGAGCCGTGGGAAGCATCCGCCGTCCGCGCGTTCCTCGAAAACCAGTGCGGCCTGTCCCGCACCGCCCCCAAGCCGGGGCGCATTTTCGAGACGCACGACGGCGCGCTCCGCTTCTGGGAGGAGCAAATCGCCGCCGGACGCCTGACCGCCCCCTTCGACGTCACCCACGTTGACGCGCACAGCGACCTCGGCATCGGCTATCCCGGCCCGAACTTCGTGCTGTTCAACGTCCTGTCCATGCCCGTCCCAAAGCGGCTGGATTACACCGCCTTCTATGCCCAGAAGAAGCTCGATGAGGCGAATTACCTGCTTTTCGCGCTGGCGATGCGGCGGATTTCGTCGCTGGATAACGTGCGCAATCCGCGTTCGCGGGCGGATATTCCGCAAGTGCTGCTTGACGCGGACGGCAACATCCATCTCAATTCGCTGACCGCGCAGATGTTCGCCGCGAAAAACGGCGCAGAGCCGACCGTGCCCTTCCGCGTGTACGACGACTACCGCGATTTCCACGCGGCGGGGGAGTACGACTTCGTGACGCTCGCGATTTCGCCGAGGTACGCGCCGAAGGAGGCGGATGGGCTGGTGGAGGTTGTGGGGGAATATATTCGTCACATCTAATGCGCTGCAAAAAAATGGCGACGTGACTTGACAAAACAAAAAGCACATGCTATATTACAAATGAAGATACTGGCATGAAAAACGAACGATACAGAAAGGCGTGAATCCCATGGGGCAGACAGCGCGGCAATCGTAATCCTACTGTGACAGATAAAGGAGAAGCGAATGAAAAAGTTTCTGTCGCTGATGCTCTGCGCCGCTCTGACCCTGTGCGCTTTTGCCGCCCACGCGGAAAATGCAGAACTGAACATTGCCACCAATCAGTATTATGCCTTGATGGAACGCATGGAGCAGTTTGAACAGGAAAGCGGCATCAGCATCACCTGCGAAAAGTCCGTAGACATCATGGACACGATTTCGACCGCCTACGTTATCAAGAATCCCGACATTGATTTGTTTGTTTTCACTGCTTACGACGGCTTATACACCCTCAAAAATATGAAGTACTACACCCCGCTAACCGACAGCGCGATTTTGCAGGACGCTTTCCAGCATGTCTATCCCGCTCTGCGCCCCGTCTGCACGGATGACGATACGCTGATGGGCTGGATAATAGATGCTTCCCCGATGGGCATGATGGTCTTGACGGAATATCTGGACGAATGGGGAATGAAGTCGCCCGAAACCTTCGACGAACTGCTGGATGTGTGCAACGAAATTCTGGAAGAAGGGCTTCTGCCGGAAGAGACAGGGCTTCTGATGCAGAAATACACCCAGTCGGGCATGATGGACTTGTTCATGAAGTATTACATCATGACCTCCCTGCAGGAGGGACGCAGGCTGGACTTTACGGACGAAACGTTTCTGCATTACGTCCAGCGCATCAAGGACGAACTGCCCGCGGAAGAAGAGCCGCGCATGGCATTTGAAAATATTTTCATGATTCCGGGTGCTTCGTCCGCCCCGTCGCAGATGATTCAATTCGTGCCGCGCATTTTCCCGGAGCAGAACAGCGCGGTTGAAACGTATGTGACCATTGCTGTGGTGAACCCCTACGGCAAGAATCAGGAAGCCGCGATTCAGTTTTTGGAGTACTGCGCGACGCATCTGACAGATGGAAGTTACTTTATCTATGACAACCTGACCGAGCCGATTGAAAATCCGTCGATGGTGGCGCAGCTGGATGAACTTGCGGAAAAAATCGCACTGCTGGAACAGAAAGCAGATAAAGAGCGCGCGGACGAGGACACCCTGCGCGACTTGCAGGATCAGTACGCAAACATGGAGCAGTGGCGTTATTTCTCTTCGGCGGAGGATATTGCCTACTATCAGGAGATGGCGAAATCGCTGTATGTGTCCGAGGGTTCGCCGCTGACGTATGACGACGCGCTTCAGGTGCTGGTGCAGCGCTATCTGAACGGCGCGTTCGACGCGGCGACGTTCGCGAAGGAATGCCAGAATCATGTGGAAATGATTTACGCGGAAATCGGCGAATAATCAATAGAACCAAAAAACCTCGCGGCATCACTTGTCGCGAGGTTTTTATGTGCAAATCAAATCCCCGTTGCGGATTTCGCCGACGTGGCGATATTCTCCGCGTGGTCGCCGATACGTTCGAGGTTCGTCAGCATGTCCAGATAAATCATGCCGTTCTTCGCGGAACACTTGTGGTTCTTCAAGCGGTCCATGTGGTGGCTGCGGAGGGCTTCGGTCGTCGTGTCGATTTCGTCCTCCACGCCCTCCACTTCGCCCAGCAGCGTGTCGTCCGTTACCTGCGCCTTGAACATGTCCAGCGACCGCTGCATCTGCGCGCGCACAAGGTTCGACAGGCTTTCCAGCTCCTGTACCGCCTTGGGCGAGAATTTCACCTCGTCCTGATTCTTCAGCTGCGCCGATTCCATGATGTTCTGGCTGTGGTCGCCAATGCGCTCCATGTCGTTGACGACGTGGAACATCGAGCCGACCAGCTTCGTGTCCTTCTCGGACAGGTCAAGCCCTTTCACTTCCACCAGCGAATCGGTGATTTCACGGTTCAGGTAGTCCAGCACGTCCTCGTTCCGCGCCAGCTCTTCGGACTTCTTCGCGTCCCACTCGTTGAAGCACTCCATCGCCCGCTGGAAGTTGCCCATCGCGATGCCGCCCATGCGCTGCACTTCGTTGAACAGCTGCGCCACGGCAATCGGCGGCGTTTTGAGCATACGCGCGTCAAAGTAGAGGAGCTTCATTTCCTCGGCGGTCGAGCCGTCGTCCTTGATTAGCAGGCACGCCAGCTTCTCCAGCCAGCTTGCGGCGGGCAGCAGCAGCGCCGTCGTCGTGACGTTGAAGAGAATGTGGACGATGGCGATTTGCAGCTTGAGGTTGCCGGGGGAGAGCATCTCGACCCAGCTTGCCAGCGGCAGGCAGCAGGCGATGATGACGAAAATCACCGTGCCGATGACGTTGAAGAGCAGGTGCACCGTCGCCGCGCGCTTGGCGGTGGAGTTTGTGCCCGCGCACGCCAGCAGCGCCGTGACGCAAGTGCCGATATTCTGCCCGAAGAGGATGAAGATGGCGCTGTCCAGCCCAATCAGCCCCTGCGCGACGAGCGTTTGCAGGATGCCGATGCTGGCGGCGGAGGATTGCAGGACGGCGGTGATGCCCGCGCCGATCAGCACGCCCAGAATCGGGTTGTTGATGGATGCCATCGCCTTCTGGAAGCCCTCCCACGTCCGCAGCGGCTCCATCGCGCCGGACATGGTGTTCATGCCGATGAACAGGATGCCCAGACCCATCGTGATGGTGCCGAACTGCTTGGCGGTTCTGTACTTGTCGGGAAGATTCGAGAGAATCAGCCCCAGAAACGTGAAGATGGCGGCGAAATCAATCTGCACAGACAGCAGCAGCGACGTGACCGTTGTGCCGATGTTTGCGCCCATAATCACGCCGACCGCCTGCGTCAGGGACATCAGCCCCGCGTTGACGAAACCGACGACCATGACCGTCGTCGCGGAGGAGGACTGCACCACCGCCGTGATGGTGATGCCCGCGAGCATGGCGAGGAAGCGGTTGCCCGTCACCATGCCGAGGAGCTTTTTCAGCCGTGTACCCGCCGCTTTTTCCAGCGCTTCGCCCATCAGCTGCATTCCGAACAGGAACAGCCCCAGTCCGCCGAACAGGGATAAGACATTCATAATCGTCATGATGGTTCGTTTCCTCCGAGCGTGCCGCAATGCAGCAGAATTCCGCCTGTGCGGGGAAAAATCGCATACATATCTACTTTACCACACTTTGCGCTTGTTTTCAACTGAATTTTACATATTCATAGAGATTTTAGGCGGCGTTCAGCGGGGGAACAAAAGGTTCTTCACGGAATCTTGGGGGGAAGAGCAGCTTGGAGGCGCGTCTGCGGACGCGCAGAGTTACTGGCAGGGACGCTTCGCTGCCTGCACCTTTGTTGACGGCTTCCTTAGGATTGGTCGGACGCGGAACAGTTGGGGCGTTGCCCCAAACCCCACAAGGGACGCTGTCCCTTGACCCTGCAAGGGGCAATTGCCCCTTGACCCCTTTTCGCGATTGGGTTGGTCGCACTTTCATGCTCCTTCCGCGTGCAGCTTTTGGGGGCTTCGCCTAAGCCCTTGTTTGCTTTCCCAACTTTCCGTGAAGAACCAAACAAAAAGCCGCCCCGAAAGGCGGCGAATGTCAAATTCGCAGCGGATGCCGCTGGGCAAATCAACATCTTGCGCGGAATCATCCCTGCGCCTGGCGCACCATATGGTAAAACGTCCCTTCTCCGCTGAGCGTCACCCGCTTCACCGGCTCGCCCACCACCCGGAATCCCGCCTTCTCGTAGCAGCGAACGGCGCGCGTGTTCCACGTCCGCACTTCCAGATACATCGGCTTGCCCGGATACAGCCGCTGGGATAACTCCCACGCCAGCGCCGTCATCTGCGTGCCGTACCCCTGTCCGCAGTGGTCGGGATGCGCCCCGATGCCGAAAAACACCTCGCTGCCCTCGTCCGACAGGTTCACGAAGCCCACCAGCGTTTCGCCATCGTAAAAGGAATAGAAATTGTTTGCCGGATTCGCAAAACCGTATCCGTGCTTCTTCTGCTCGACATACGGCGGATTGTTGTACATCGCGTATTCGCCGGGGTACTGCCACGCGCAGATGGCTTCCTTCTCGGCTTCGGTGGTCGGATGATACGTCAGCATGGGCGTTTTCCTCCTTGGGGATATTTCTGATTATGCAAAAAACCGGAGGCAGCCTGCGCCGCCCCCGGTCAAATCCTCGATTATTGCAGCACAATGCCTTCCGCTTCCAGCTCCGCGCGGGTGCAGAGCCGCAGCGTCACAAAGTTCTGCTGGCAGATGATGTAGCTGCCGCCTTCACGCGTGTCCTTGTTCTCCAGCGTCACGATGCCCTGCGCGATGCAGTCGTGGTCGGCGCAGCTGGCGTCGGTCATCTCGATGCTCGTCTCCGTGACGTGGATGATGTTCACGCACACGCCGTGGATCAGCCGGTAGTACCCGTCCTCCAGCAGCGGAATCGGCTCGTACGTCTTTGTGCCGACCGTCACAAGCAGGAACGCGACGGCTTCCGACGGGTCGCGAACCGCGCTTGCCATCGGGGAGGGCGCAATGCCGGGGTCAGTGCCGCGCGTCGCCGGGTTCAGCTTCGCGAAGCTCAGCGATTCGTTCGATGCCGCCAGAATCGCCTGCGCGTCGGCGAGGGTTTCCTGCGTCGTCGTCAATTCCGCCTCTGTCGCGGCAAGGGTTGCCTTTGTGGCTTCCAGCTCCGTCGTGGCGGCGGTCAGGGTGTCCTTCGTCGCGGCGAGTTCGGATTCCTTCGCGGTCAGGCTGTCCTTCGTCGCGGTGAGTTCGGCTTCCTTCGCGGTCAGACTGTCTTTCGTCGTGGTGAGCTCGGCTTCCTTCGCGGTCAGACTGTCCTTCGTCGCGGCGAGTTCCGCTTCCTTTGCGGTCAGGCTGTCCTTCGTCGCGGTGAATTCGGCTTCCTTCGAGGTCAGGGTGTCCTTCGTCGCGGCGAGTTCGGCTTCCTTTGCGGTCAGGCTGTCCTTCGTCGTCGTGAGCTCGGCTTCGGTGGCGGTCAGCGCCGTCTTGGTGTCGGACAATTCCGTCGTGGCGGCGGCAAGGGTGTCCTTCGTCGTGGTCAGCTCGGTTTCAGTGGCGGACAGGCTGGTTTTTGTGTCGGACAGCTCCGTCTGCGCGGCAGTCAGCGTGTTCTGCGTCACCGCCAGTTCGGCTTCCGTCGTGGCGAGCGCTTCCTTCGTGTTCTCCAGCTCGTATTCCTTCGCCGGCAGGGATGCTTTCAGCGTGTCCAGTTCGTTCTGCGTGGTGGACAGCGTGTCCTTCACTGCCGCCAGTTTGGTCTGGGTGATCATCAGCGTGTCCTTCGTGGATGCCAGCGTGGTGTCGCGGCTGTTCAGGGCAGTCTGCGTTTCGGCGAGGGTGGCTTCGGTGGATGCGAGGGTGTCCTTCGTCGCGGACAGTTCGGTTTCGCGGTCAGCAAGCGTACCCTGCGTTTCGGCGAGGGTGGCTTCGGTGGACGCGAGGGTGTCCTTTGTGGCGGACAGTTCGGTTTCGCGGTCAGCAAGCGTGCCCTGCGTTTCGGCGAGGGTGGCTTCGGTAGACGCGAGGGTGGTCTGGGTATCCGTCAAGGCGGCGGCGGTCGTGTCCAGCGTGGTCTGCGTGTCCGCGAGGGTGGCTTCGGTGGATGCGAGGGTGTCCTTCGCGGCGGACAGGCTGTTTTCGGTGTCCGCTAAGGTGGATTGGGTGGAGGACAGCGCGCTCTGCGTGTCCGTCAGCTGATTCCGGGTGTCCGTCAGCGAATTGTGGCTGACAATGAGACCGGCACCAAGTGCGATGGAAGAGACTGCCAGCACGATGGCGGCAATCATCCAGATGATGGTCTTTTTCCGGGCGGCAATGGGGCTCATAGCAATCCTCCTAACAAGCGACGAAAATGGGCAGAAACCTTCCGTTTTTTCCAGTTTACCACCATCGGGGGAAGTTGTCAATCTCGAATTTCGCGGAAGCACAAAAAACGCCCCTCCGCCGACAAAAGCAGAGGGGGCAGGGGAAGGAAGATTATTGGTTCTTCACGGAAAGTTGGGGGGCAAACAAGGACTTAGGCGAAGCCCCAAAAAGCTGCACGCGGAAGGAGCATGAAAGCGCGACCAACTCAATCGCGAAAA
>OJPW01001494.1_pt1 | contig 12636 bp, 8 predicted proteins | sample 1598571 | NCBI WGS metagenome assembly OJPW01 (sample SAMN03922493, study PRJEB24848) | human gut metagenome | isolation source: stool sample | host: Homo sapiens | place: Germany | collected 2011-05
TCTACACAAGGAGTATCGTCGGCAGCGTCAGATGTGTATAAGAGACAGGTGGTATTGTTGTCCAGATTTACATTTTCTTCTCTCAACTGGTTGGCAAACATGGCCGTCTCATAGTTGGTCAGACTATCGTTAATCTTTATCTCCACATCGGCTGTGATCCCCATCAGGACTTTCAACTGCAACTTAGCCAAAGTCACCGCATTAGCTGCCGAAATCAAGTTCGGTTTAATACTGCGCATCTGCACTTCCGCACTAATCTTGTCATATTCGCTCACAGTTCCCTGCTGATATTTGGCATTCACTACATTGTAATTATCTTCTGCCAGTTTATAGCTGCCTTGAAGCACTTCATAGCTGTCCTGCGCAAGCATCAACTGATAATAAGCCTTGCTCACCTGATTCACGAGATCCAGTTTGGAAGCGCGTGACTTCTCTACTGCCAGTTCAATATCCGTCTTTGTCATCGACATGGCACGATAAACGCCCGGCACAAAGAGTGGCAGGTTAATACTCAACCCGGCATTGGCGGTGTTCGAACCGTCTTGCCCCATCTTGAACGACATATCGTTCAGTTTCATTTCAGCCGCTTTAATGGTATGGTCTACTGAACCGGCAATACTAGCCTCCGGCAACAGACTTTGCCAGGCTTCTTTGCTGGCAACTTTCTTTAATGCGACTTCTTCTGCTGCCACTTTAATTGTCGGATTCTCATCCAATGCAATTTCCAAGGCTTTGTCTAAGGTTAAGGTTAGTATATTCTTCTCCGCTTGTGTATCCTGCGCCTTTGCAAAACCAAATGCACAGAATGCCACAGCTACCAGAAGGATCTTCCGACCTGTCAATCTTTTCATCTTGTTCATAAACTGAATTTCTAATTTAATCTTAATTGTTTGTCAATAGAACCTCACTTTTACTCTAGTCTTCGATGCGGTTCTTGCGATATTCTTGTATAAAGTCTTCCAGTACCTTTGCTCCTTTTTCGGTGGAGATACCGCGTATATAAGTAAACATGATGGATTCGTACACTTCAATGAAAGGGTATTCATTACAGATGTCCGTATTCAAAAGCACATCAAATTGCTCACGTACCAGCAAATTGACAATAGCGAAGTTTACATCCGAACGAAAGATGCCCTGCTCTACTCCTGTTTTGAAGAAGGACATGGTTTTCATCGAATCGCTGTCCTGCCGATTCTTCATCATCTCATATACTTTGGGATATTTCTTAATGTCTTCAAAAAAGCGTTTGTTCGTCTGATGAAACATCTCAATGCTTTTCTGAAAGACTGCAAGTATCACTTCCAACACATTGTGCGACTGTTCAAAGACTTTCTGCAAATACTTGTCTCTGTCTGCCTGTGCCTTCAGTATGCATTCTTTCAACAACGATTCTTTATCCGAAAAGACTTCATAGAGGGTACGTTTGGATATTCCTAATGCTGCTGCAATGTCGTCCATCGTAATACTCTTGATGCCTTTTGAAGTAAAAGCTTCTGTTGCTGCCGTTATGATCCGTTCTCTTAACTCTACCCGTTGGGAAGCGTCTTTTCCATGCTCTGCCATCATCCGTTTTTCTATTTTATTAAAATGCAGTTTTCGTTTTCTTTTCATTTCCAAAGGAAAAACGGAACAAAGATATATAGAAAACTCAATTAACAAATCAAGTTTCCATCTATTTATAATGCATTTGGGAATTATTATCATTCAATAGAGTAAAATGAAAACAAGTGTTAATAGGAAATACAGAGCAAAAGTAAGGAATAGCGGTATATGAAGTAAAGTTTTATCGTTATGAAGAGGGAAATAACCGGTAAATGCCGGATAAATACCGATAAGAATCGATATGTTATCCGGCAGTAACAGTCACCCATTATTAACGATAAACAAAAGGAGGTTTAGTACTCTAACTTAGTCCTTTTTAAAAAAGCAACTGTTTTATGTATCTCTTTGTACATCACGATGTCATCTTTCACAAAAGGCACTTCTTTCCGATAAGCATTCAGGAAACTCTCCAAAAGCGGAGAGGTTTTCAACGGACGGCGGAAATCGATACCCTGTGCGGCATTCATCAGTTCGATAGCAAGGATATGCTCCAGATTATCCATCACTTTATAAAGTTTAGTCGCGGCATTGGCGCCCATACTTACGTGGTCTTCCTGTCCATTAGACGAGACAATGGAATCGCTTGACGCGGCATAACAGTACATTTTGTTCTGGCTGACCATAGATGCAGCGGCATATTGTGGAATCATGAAACCGGAATTTAGTCCCGGATTGGCTACCAGAAACTCCGGAAGTTCACGGAGCCCCATGATCAATTGGGAAACACGACGTTCGGAAATATTTCCCAGTTCTGCCAAAGCAATGGCGAGAAAGTCATAGGAAATGGCAAGTGGCTGGCCGTGAAAATTTCCACCGGAGATGATTCTGTCTTCATCAGGAAAGATCGTGGGATTGTCTGTAACGGAATTAATTTCAGTCAGCAACACGGAAGAAACATAGCGGATAGCATCTTTCGTTGCGCCATGCACTTGCGGGATACAGCGAAAAGAGTAAGGATCTTGCACGTGCGCCTTAGGACGCTCGATCAGTTCACTGCCAGCCAGCAGCTTACGAAAGGCCTCTCCTGTTTCTATCTGTCCGGGATGAGGGCGTATCTGTTGGATACAATCCATAAACGGGTCAATGCGCCCGTCAAAAGCCTCAAGAGAAAGGGCAGCTATCAAATCGGCCTTTTTAGAGAGACGGAAGGCTTTGAGAATAGCAAACACACCATTGGCACTCATGAACTGTGTACCATTGAGCAACGCAAGCCCTTCCTTGCTCATGAGCCGGACGGGCTCCCAGCCAAATTCGTCGAGTACGCTGATTGCTTCGCATTTCTTTCCTTTATAGTTAACGTCGCCTACACCAATCAGAGGAAGAAACAGATTTGCTAATGGGGCAAGATCGCCGGAAGCACCCAAAGAACCACGATCGTAGACAATGGGCAGTACGTCGTTATTGAAAAAATCGAGAATACGCTGTACGGTAATAAGTTGTACGCCACTATGCCCCAACGAGAGAGCATGGGCTTTGAGCAGCATCATCAGTTTGATAATGACAGGACGAATTTCTTCTCCTACACTGCAAGCATGGCTCTTGATGAGGTTTTCCTGTAAGGTTCCCAATTCGTCGGGAGATATATTTTTAGTACATAAAGAACCAAAGCCTGTAGTAATGCCATATAAAGGTTCTTCGGAAGCAGCTATTTTATGGTCGAGATAATCACGGCATTTCTGAATGCGGAGCTTGGCTTCGGGAGCCAGTTCCAGCTTCAGATTCTCGTTGATGATCCGTTCGATGATTTCGAAGGTCAGTTCTCCGGAACCTATTTGATACACATTCTTGCTCATACGCGTAAATCTTGGTTGACGGCATCCAGTAATTCTTTCTCTTTCCAGCAGGCGGTTTGCTCTATCCGGTCCGCTTCGGCTTGCAAGCCCTGGACAAATTCTTTGTCTTTGAGTACCCCCAGATTAATGCGGACATTCAGCAATGCCCCCAATACGGCGGATCGTGCCGCCATCATGGCTACACAGGCGTCTGTAATAGCGTTCCGGTTTCCCAGACGGGCGATGTCTGCTATGACGGGCATCACTTCAAGTGCTTTCCGGGCAACTTCCATCGGAATGAGGGCGGCATGCCTGGTGGCTTCCTGAATGGCAGCGCTGCGGGCAGCTTTTTCTTCATCGGTAGCTTTGGGAAGTTTAAAACAGGCAAAAACTTCATCATAGGCTTCGGAGTCTTTATCAATCAAGGCGACGAATTCTTTTTGGAATCGGGTGGTAAGCGTCTGTGCGTGCTGCATTACTTCTTCGCTGGCTTCATATCCTTTCTTTCCGATGGTGAGTCTCGTCACCATCGTGGCCAAAGCAGAAGCCAGCGCTCCGCCTAAAGCAGCAATACTGCCACCGCCGGGTACCGGATCATTGCCGGCTACCTTATCTAAAAAATCTTTTACGGTTAAATCTGCTAACATGGTATTTTATGCTTTTAGTTATCAATTGACGGGGTATAACATACCGCCTTTAATAGTCATGATGACACAGTTCATGCCTACGTAGTATGGCAGAATGTGATAATTGTCCGAATTCAGTATGACAAAGTCACCTTGCTTGCCTACTTCGATACTTCCGATCCGGTCTGCCCGATGAAGGGCAGCAGCTCCGTTCAGTGTAAGGGCAGTGATGGTTTCTTCGATGCTAAGTTTCATGTAAATACACGCCAAAGCAATGGTCAACGGGATGGAACCGGAGAAACAGCTTCCCGGATTCAAGTCTGTGGCAAGTGCTACGGCACAGCCGGCATCAATCATTTCACGACCGCGTGCATAAGGTTCTTTCAGCGCGAAAGCCGTCAGAGGCAGCAGGGTAGCTACTACTCCTGCATCGGCCATTGCACGGATTCCGGCATCGGAAGCCTGAAGCAGATGATCGGCAGACAAAGCGCCCAGTTCGGCAGCCAGCTCAGCGCCACCAAAGGAAACGATTTCATCGGCATGGAGCTTTAACAGGAAGCCTTGTTCTTTGGCTGCCCGAAGGAGACGGCGGGACTGTTCGACAGAGAAAACTCCTTGTTCGCAAAAGACATCGCAACATTCGGCAAGTCCGTTCTCGCGGATAACGGGGAGCATTTCACGAATCAGAAAGTCGATGTATTCGTCTCCTCTTCCTTTATACTCTTCGGGAAGGGCGTGGGCTCCTAAGAAAGTGGATACAATGTCGATACGTTTGTGTTCGTCATTGTTCAGGCTGCGCATTATTTTCAGTTGCAGCAGTTCTGTTTCCCGATCGAGTCCATAGCCGCTTTTGCCTTCTACCGTGGTGACTCCCATAGCACTCATCTTCTTCAGAAAACCTTCGGCTGCCGAGCGAAGTTTCAGGAAATTCATTTGCCGGGTAGCTTTTACGGTACTGGCTATCCCTCCGCCATGTTCCATGATGGACATATAGCTTTCGCCTTTCAGCCGCCATGAAAATTCTTCGGAACGTTCTCCGCCAAAAACAAAATGGGTATGCGAATCGACAAAGCCCGGAAGCAGGCAATGTCCCCGGGCGTTGTAATGCCAGTAATGCTGGTAGTAGCCGTCACGATCTTCGCCACGGCTCTCGCCGACGTAAGTGATGATGCCTTTGGTCACTTCTACCGTTCCGTTTTCTATGATACGGAGTTGTCCCATTTCCGCACCTTTACGGGCGGAGGTTCCTGTCGGGGTGACAATACGAGCATTGAATATAATCAGGTTTTCACTCATTGATCTTTTATTATTCGGTTCTTACTATTTCAATCATAAGTCGATATAAGTTTCAGCAGCTTTATATCGGACGCACATTATTTGAATACTCCGGGCGCTATTCCATGATACGCGCTTCCAGCACCTGCTGCATGGAGAAATTCTCCAGTCCTAAATAATAGGAGGCCGTATCTATCAGCGCTTCCATCGGCACCAGACCGATGATCTCACTTCCAACAATCGTCACTCCATAGCGACGGGCCTCAATACGCACCAATTCGAAAGCACGGTAAAGGGCGGTGCGGGTGTAATCGGTCATATTAATGGATACTTGGGTGATATTCCGCTCTTTCAGTTCCACCCCCATTGCTTTGACGTAGCGGAGACCGCCGTTGATATGCCGGATATTCTTTGCTATCTTCGTGGCTATTTCAAGATTATTGGTACTCAGATTGATGTTATAAGCAACCAGCGGCATTCGGGCACCGATAGCTACCGTTCCGGCAGTGGGATGACGCTCGGCAGGACCGAAGTCGGGCTGCCATTCGGGAAGTCTGATTTTCTCCGCCATTCCTTCAAATTCTCCCTTACGGACGGAGGCCAGATTTTCCCGATGCGGAGCTGTGGCGGACTTTTCATACAGAAAGACAGGGAGATTATATAGTTCCGCCACCCGGGAAGCCACTTCTTTCGACAGGGCGACGGCTTCTTCCATCGTCGTATTCTTGATCGGAATGAAAGGAACCACGTCCACCGCTCCCATGCGGGGATGCTGTCCGCTATGATGGTTAAGGTCTATCAGACGGACAGCAATGCCGATAGCTTCAATGACTGCATCGCGCAAGGCTTCCGGTTCGCCAACCAAAGTGACTACCAGACGGTTATGATCTTCATCATTGCTATAGTCGAGCAGCTTCACGCCGGATTTGCCACGAAAAGGGGCTACTATCTTGTCTATTTTCTCCAAATCACGTCCCTCGCTAAAGTTGGGGACACATTCGATGATCTTACTCCAATTCATATTTATTTCTCTATTTCGTTACTTTCTATTACAATACTTCTTTTATTGTCTTTTTAATCAGCTCGTCATCAGCCAGATAAGGCATCGTTATATGATACCCTTCCGAATGTGATTCATTGAAAGCCTCACTAGTTTCCATTGCATGCGGATTGCGAGCCCACGAACGGCGGGCCACTCCGCCCATCACATCCCAAAGCATAGCCGAACGAAGTATCTCGTCCACCCGTTCACTGCCGTCACATACCATGCCGAAGCCGCCATTAATCGCTTTTCCGATGCCGACTCCGCCGCCATTATGCAGGGCTACCAAGCTCATGCCACGGGCGCAGTTTCCGGCAAAACACTGCACGGCCATATCAGCCATGACATTACTTCCGTCTTTGATATTCGATGTCTCACGGAAAGGCGAATCGGTTCCACTCACATCATGATGATCACGGCCCAACATGATCGGTCCTACTTCTCCCCGCCGTACCATTTCATTGAAACGGAGGGCGATATTCATTCTTCCTACGGCATCCTGATAGAGAATACGTGCCTGAGTACCTACTACCAGCCTGTTCTTTTCGGCGTCGCGTATCCAGTTATAATTATCCAGATCCTGTCCCCGTCGATTGACATCAATGCACTCCATTGCGGCACGGTCCGTTTTTATCAGATCTTCGTGCCTACCGCTCAGACATACCCATCGGAAGGGGCCATAACCATAATCAAAGAGTTGGGGTCCCATGATATCTTCTACATAACTCGGCCATATAAATCCGTCTTTCTCATCAACGCCATTGCGGGAAATCTCTTTCACTCCGGCATCATAAACCGCTTTCATAAAGGAGTTGCCATAATCGAAGAAGTAAGTGCCGCGTGCCACCAGTTTCCGGATTACCTCAAAATGGCGGCGCAAGGAAGCGTCTGCCAGACGACGGAACTGATCAGGGGATTCATGAAGAAGGCGGGTCCGCTCTTCGAAAGTCAAGCCTGCGGGACAGTAACCTCCTTCGTAAACGGCATGGCAAGAGGTCTGATCGGACAAAAGTTCAATATGAATCTGCTCACGTTCCGCATATTCCAGCAAATCGACGACGTTGCCATGATAGGCTACCGAGCAAGGTTCCCGACGTTCCATCGCTTCTTTTGCCAGACGGAAAGCCTCCGACAAGTCTTGTGTGACATGGCCTACCCATCCCTGCCGATAACGTGTTTCGATACGGGAGCTATCGACTTCGGCTATAATAGAGGCTGCTCCGGCTATTTCGGCTGCCTTTGGCTGTGCCCCGCTCATTCCTCCCAAACCGGAAGATACGAAGAAGTGACCACGCAAATCTTTGTCCTGCGGAATGCCGAGTTTCAATCGTCCGGCATTGAGTAATGTATTGAAAGTGCCATGAACAATACCCTGCGGACCGATATACATCCAGCCGCCCGCCGTCATCTGCCCATAGTTGGCAACTCCCATTTGTGCGGCAATGTGCCAGTCGTGCTGATTGTCGAACTGACCTATCATCATAGAGTTGGTAATAATAACGCGGGGAGCATCGGGACGGGAACGAAACAGTCCCAACGGATGTCCGGACTCAATGACCAGTGTTTGCTCAGGAGTAAGTTCTTCGAGATATTGCTTGATCAGAAGGTATTGCATCCAGTTCTGACAAACTTGTCCGGTTTCACCATAAGTAACAAGCTCATAGGGATACAACGCGATATCAAAACAGAGATTGTTGTCAATCATTACTTGAAAGGCTTTGCCTTCCACACATTTGCCACGATATTCATCAATCGGTCTGGCTTTCAGATCGCCTGCGGGGCGGAAGCGGTATCCGTAAATTCGCCCACGGGTACGCAACTCTTCCATAAATTCAGGTGCCAGTTGCTCATGCAATTCCAAGGGGATATAGCGCAATGCATTCTTCAATGCCGTAGCTGTCTGCGCCGGCGTAAGCGTATAACTACGGTCGGGGGCCCTCCGGATACCTTCTATGAAAGCTGGGTAGGGAGGTAACGTGTTGCCAAGAGTTATCTTCATAATAAGCAGAATTAAGGATTACAAACTGTAAGCAATACAGTTCTATAACTCTTCGCAATATAGAAAAAAAGAAGAGAAAAGACAAAGGTTTTGGTAGATTTATTATCAGAAAGGTATTATTTATTCTTTCTGCTGCTCACCACACAGCATTTGCAGATACTTGAAGGTATGCTTCGCTTCCTGACTGTCTTTTGTAAGGTAGGCTTTCTTCCAGTCCGGATGTTTTTCCAGCAGTTGCGCCATCTTTTCTTTTCCTACAAAATCAATCTTTCCGGTCTCACCGTTCAGCTCATAGCAGACCCGTTTAGTAACCAGACTTGAAGCGGCAAGAGCATCTCCCACATTTCCACCCAGTTTCACATCATCTTCTTCTGCAAATGTCCCACCGATTACCGACCCTAATGGCATCGCACAGAAATAGATATTTTTGCCCAACTGAACAGCCGGAGCATACCACGCCCCGAAACGCATCTTTTTATAACGCAACTTACGACAGTTGATAAATAAGTCTCCTTCAGAAGTACGCACCGCAAAACAACGCTTCTTCAACTGGCGGCACATAGATTCATCATTGCCTGCCGTTATCCGGTAGTCAGCCCCGCCTGTCAATAGAATCTGGCTTCTGGAACGCTTCTCTACTCGCAACACCGCAAGGGTATCGCCATCTTGAGCCATCAACTCTTTCAAGTTCGAATAAATGATATTCTGCGCAACTACCGGAAGGCTAATCACGCTTATCAGCAACCACAAAACATATCCTTTCTTCATAAGCCATCCTCCTTTCTTCATTCAACGCCTTTTCGAGTGGAAAGTTATAAATTTTAGCGCATAAATGCAAGAATGGAAAAAGAAATGTTGAAAAAAGAAGCCAAGAAGCCTCTTTCGCCTTCTTGGCACAGCACCTCTTACACGCAATTATCCCGGAAGCAAGTCAATCGCCCCCGAAGTTTGTTTACTCATGAGATACGGTTTATGGTTCTTTTTATAATCTTATCTTGTCTTTTTCCATCCGGAATATCAGGCGTTAATACCTGAGTCGTCAGGGTTGACTAAAAAGTCGGTAGTATCTCCAATTCCCCTCCCTTCGGGAAGGAGAAGATTTAAGATACTACCGACTTTTTAGTCAGCCCCATATCAACTATGAAAGAATAAGCTCCCGGGAACAACAGCAAATGAACGATTCATTATGCTATTATGCAGGCATGATTAATATATTCCGTCAGTAACAATAAATCGTTTTACGTACATGCTCCCATCAGTCCACGTACGTAAACCATTGAGCTCACATACGTGAACCGAACAGATCACGGACGTGAAACGAAAATATGAAACGAACAAAATATATTAGTCAAACCTTGTTTACAGGTTAAGGTTGCCGAGTCTTGTCTTAATATAGGCGGCATACAGGAAGTAATATATGGCATAAACAACGTACATTCATGCCTAAAAGGGAGTTCTTAACACAAATAGGCAAAGGCTTTAAAAGAGTACACTTTCTACTGATAATCAGCAAATTAACCGTATTATCTATTAAAAACAGGTGATAATAGAAAGCAGAAAAACATCTATTATCACCTTATTATCACCGGTTATTATCACCATTACTTGACTAATTATAAGACACTTATCACGCAAAGGTGACAAGTGACAATAACAAAGTGTGTTTATTTCCTATGTAACTTTGCTCTAAACCATCACAACTTGCTTCATCACCGATTACTGAATGACCGTTAATAAAGAGTAAATCTGCTCTTTACAAAAACACGCTCCCATTCTGCTTTTTACGAATTATATTACCTTTGTCCGAAAAGCAATATAATCGTATGGAAAAACAAGAAAATATTATAGCAACCTATCAACAAATCATTCAGGAAACAGAACAACAACTACAAAAAGCGCAGAAACGCATTCGCTATATCAGCCTTCTGAGACTGATCTTATTCGTAGAAGCAGTAGCCTCCGCCATTATTTTTTGGTCTGATGGATGGTTAAAGCTCATCGTCTTTACCGTAATTCCCATCATCGCTTTCATTTGGCTGGTGCAAAGCCACAACCGATGGTTTTACTGGAAAGATTATCTCAAAAAGAAAATAGAAATCAATCAGCAGGAACTACGAGCACTGCAATATGACTTTTCCGACTTCGACAACGGAAAAGAATACATCGATCCGTCTCACCTCTATACTTTCGACTTGGACATATTTGGCGAGCACTCACTATTCCAGTATATCAATCGTACTTCGACCCCCATCGGCAAACAGCGTCTTGCCAACTGGTTCAATGCGCATCTGGAAGAAAAAGAAGCTATCGAACAACGTCAGGAAGCGATTCGGGAACTATCTTCAGAACTTGAGTTTCGGCAACAATTCCGCCTGCTCGGATTACTTTATAAAGGCAAGCCATCCGACACCTCTGAAATTAAAGAATGGGTAAACAGTCCGAGCGACTATCGGAAACACGCTTTCCTCCGTATCCTCCCGACAGCAGTAGGTATTATAAACCTCCTATGTATCGGCGCAACGATTCTGGGATTTCTCCCTGCAAGCATCAGCGGGATAGTATTTGCATGCTTTGTCGTATTCAGTTTTATCTTCTCAAAAGGAATAACCAAAATACAAGCGACGTATGGCGAAAAACTACAAATTCTGTCTACTTACGCCGACCAGATTCTCATCACCGAGAAAAAAGAGATGCACAGCCCTGCATTGCAACAACTGAAAGCCGAACTTACAAGCCAAAATCAAACAGCTTCCCAGTCCGTACATCGCCTTGCTAAACTCATGAATGCACTCGACCAGCGAGGTAATCTGCTAATGAGCACCATCTTGAACGGCCTCCTATTTTGGGAACTCCGCCAAGTCATGCAAATCGAGAAATGGAAAGAAGCACACTCCGCAGATCTTCCCCGCTGGATCGAAGCTATCGGAGCAATTGATGCTTATTGTTCTCTTGCAACATTCTCATACAACCATCCGGATTACATCTATCCTCAAATAACTTCTCAGTCTTTCCATCTGCAAGCCGAAGCCTTAGGGCATCCGCTCATGGACCGCAATAAATGTGTCCGCAATGGAATCGATATGGAGAAACGCCCGTTCTTTATCATTATTACCGGCGCCAACATGGCAGGCAAAAGTACTTACCTGCGCACCGTAGGTGTCAACTACCTCTTGGCTTGCATTGGTGCTCCTGTATGGGCTGCGAAAATGGAAATATTTCCCGCTCGTCTTGTCACCAGCCTCCGGACAAGTGATTCACTCACCGACAACGAATCTTACTTCTTCGCCGAACTCAAACGACTGAAACTAATCATTGATAAACTCAAAGCCGGAGAAGAATTATTTATCATCCTTGATGAAATTCTGAAAGGAACTAACTCTATGGATAAACAGAAAGGTTCTTTTGCCTTAATCAAACAGTTCATGAGCATGGATGCCAATGGTATTATCGCTACTCATGACCTACTGCTAGGCACACTAATAGATGCTTTTCCACAAAATATCCGGAATTATTGTTTCGAAGCGGACATTACCAACAACGAACTGACATTTTCATACCAGATGAGAAGCGGAGTCGCACAGAACATGAATGCGTGCTTCTTAATGAAAAAAATGGGGATTGCCGTCATCGACGGTTAATCCCCACATGTCAAATTATTCCTTAAAGCCTGCTTGTATCTAAGCTATTAAGACATAGAAGTGCGATATTCAGTAATTATCAATCCATTATCCATTTATCCCTGCATCCCTGCACTTGACTATCTTAGAAATGATCTTCTGATGAATGACAATTCGCCATCAACATGAATACCATTTGGCATTAAGCACTTTAATTCAATTGACTTTTAGTCAGAAACGCAGCAACAGCTGCAGCTGCATCATTGGTAAAATAATGCACAGCAGTCACCGGCTGATATGTATAAGGTACAAACTGGAATAGCTGTACAGCTGCAAATTTATTATCAGCAGATAGTATCACGTCCATACGTATATTACCACTTGCCTCACTCTTAATCTTTGAATCCGCAGAAAATGAACCGGAATTAACAAGGTCAGTCAACTTGTCCATATGCTTCAGATCAAAGAAAATACTACGCTCTTTCGCTATGCTTCCTGTCGGTACATAGACCACTTCTTTTGACTTCCAGAAAAGCCGGAATATACCTAAAAGGAACAATCCTGTTCCAAAGACCATCAGAGCCATACTGACAGTAGACGATTTATCTTCCAGTTCAAAAGTAGAAGCAAAAGATAAAATACCAATCAGTAACCTGTCTCTTATACACATCTCCGAGCCCACGAGACAAGAGGCAATCTCGTA
>OJPW01001501.1_pt1 | contig 12576 bp, 14 predicted proteins | sample 1598571 | NCBI WGS metagenome assembly OJPW01 (sample SAMN03922493, study PRJEB24848) | human gut metagenome | isolation source: stool sample | host: Homo sapiens | place: Germany | collected 2011-05
GTATAAGAGACAGGCCTTACGGCGGCTTCGGCGGCCTTCGGCCGCCGGCTCCGGCTGCGCCGGAGCGCCCTGCGGGCGCCTGCCGCCTTCTCCGCACCGGCCCCACAGAAAGGAAATCAAAATCATGGTTCTAAAGCAGTTTACCCAGTGCGAAGGCCCCCGCGCCATCATGCACACCAACATGGGCGATATCACCATCCAGCTTTACCCGGAGGTTGCCCCCAAAACCGTCGAGAACTTCGTAACCCTGGCCAAAAAGGGCTATTATAATGGCCTCATCTTCCACCGCGTCATCAAGGATTTCATGATCCAGGGCGGTGACCCCACCGGCACCGGTGCGGGCGGTGAGAGCATCTATGGCGCTAAGTTCGAGGATGAGTGCAGCCAGGAGCTGCACAATTTCCGCGGCGCGCTAAGCATGGCCAATGCCGGACCCAATACCAACGGCAGCCAGTTCTTTATCGTGCAGAACAGTCAGGCCCCCACCCAGGACATCGATGCCCTGGCGGTGCAGGTGGCCTGCTATGAGCTGCTGAACGACGCCAAGCGCCGGGTGCAGATGATGCAGGAGGCCCTGGAGGATGCCCCCAAGATCCAGGCCTACATTGATGAAGTAAACACCAAGCTCAACGATTACCAGTCCCAGGGCCTGCCGGAGGATGTAAAGGAATATGCCACCGAGATCGCCAAAAAATACGCCGAGGTAGGCGGCACCTTCCACCTGGATTTTGCCCATACCGTATTCGGTCAGGTCATCGATGGCATGAAGGTCGTGGATGATATCGCCAATGTGCGCACCGCCCGCGCCGACCGTCCCCTGCACGATGTCACCATTGATTCCATCGATATCGTGGAATGATCCCCCATAAAAATTTCGCATTTTATATCCCCCGCCGGAGATAATAGCAAATGCTATTTTCTTGGCGGGGGTGTTTTTTATGCATAAAAAATGGTGGGGCACTCTGGGCGGCTTCGGCGCCGGGGTCATCAATGGACTGCTGGGTGCGGGCGGCGGCATGGTGGTGGTCCCATTGCTTTCGGCCCTGGGGGTGCGCGGCAAAAAAAGCCACGCCACTGCTCTGATGGTCATTGTCCCGCTTTCACTGGTCAGTGCCATTCTGTATCTTGTGCAGGGCCGTGTCACCGTGATGGATGCCCTGCCCTGGCTGCCGGGCAGCCTGTTAGGGGCCTACCTTGGCAGCCGCCTGATGCCGAAAATCTCCACCGGCTGGCTTAAACTCGTTTTTGGCGGGCTGATGCTGTGGGGAGGGATCCGCCTGCTATGAGTTGGTTCTGGATCGCCATTGCTTCTGTCCTCAGCGGCACGCTGGGCGCTATGGGCCTGGGTGGGGGCGGTATCCTGCTGCTGGTGCTGGTATGGGCCGGCTGGCCGCAGATGACCGCGCAGGGCATCAACCTGCTGATGATCCTCCCCGTTGGGCTGCTGGGCCTTTACTTCCACCGCAAAAACGGTCTGACCGATGGCAAAGCCGCCTGGCCTCTCCTGCTGGGCGGCCTGCCCGGTGTGCTGCTGGGGGTGCTGCTGGGCACCCGCCTGGGCGAAAATACCCTGCGCGCCTGCTTCGGGGTACTCATCCTGCTGCTGGCCGCGCGGGAACTATGGCTGGGTGTGCAGGCCATCCGCCGGGATGGCTGGCGATTCCGTGCCCCGGAGGACTGCGAAAAATCCGGGTAGGTGCGCGGGCCGCAGGCCAAGCCGTCCTCCGGACGGCTTCTGTGGGCTCCGCCCACAGCGGCGATGCTCCGCATCGCCGGGCCTGCGGCCCGCCCTGCCCTCCCGCCATGCATAATCCGCCCCCGGATGGTGAACAATAGCATTGACTCATTCAGTCGCACTACCACTTTGTGAAAAGGATGGTTGAATATGAACCAAAATCACCGGATCTGGTCCTTTATAAAAGCCAAGGGCTTTTACATCGCGTTGGCGCTGTGTATCACCGGGGCGGGCACCGCCGCCTGGCTCACCGCACAGAATACCATCAGCGGCATCCGTGAACAGCAGCAAAAGCCCCCCGCTGTCACCGAACAGGGGGAAGGCAACCAGTGGGATTATGAGGATATCCTGCAGCAGCAAACCGGCGGCGAGGCCAATACGCCCAAGCCCTCTCTACCCACTTCTCCCTCTCCCACACCGGGGAACCCCGCTCCCACACAGCCTGCCGCGGCCGATGCCCACCAGCCGCCCGCAAAATCCGAGCCCGCGGCGCCGCTGTGCTTCTGTCTGCCGGTGCAGGGCGCTAAGACCATCGCCCCCTTCAGCGGTGGAGAGTTGGTCAAAAACCACACCCTAAATGTCTGGCGCACCCACGATGGCATAGACCTGGCTGCGGAAAAAGGCACCGTCGTCACCGCCGCTGAGGCCGGCACCGTCTCCGCCGTGACCATGGACCCCATGTGGGGCGGCACTGTCGCAGTGGATCACACCGATGGCACCCAAACCATCTATTGCGGCATTGCGCCGGAAAAAGCCCTAAAGGCCGGGGATCGTGTCACCGCCGGGCAGATGCTGGGCAGCGTAGATACCGTCACCGCCGAGGTGGCTATGGAAAGTCACCTGCACTTCGCCGCCAAAAAGGACGGCAAATTCATCGACCCGCTCTCATTGCCGGGCCTGGAATAAAAGCAAAGCCCCGACAGGTTCACCCTGCCGGGACTTCTGTTTGGTTCTCTGTTAAAAGACAAGCTGCACCAGCAGCATATAGCATATCGTCCCGCCCGCGATGGAAAGCAGCATCTGCCGCTTCCACAGGTGCAGCCCCACGGTAACGGCAATGCCGATCAGCTCCGGCAGGCCGTGGCTCCCGCTCAGCAGGGATACATTGCGCAGGCAGTAGATCACCAGCATGGCAAAGATCGCACCGGGCAGTAGCTCTCCAAGATAGTGAATATACTGGGGAGTAGGTTTGCGGGCATTGAAAACCGCAAAGGGCAAAAAACGAGTGAGCAAGGTGGCCAGTACGCACATCCCCACGGTGATGATTTGTTGAGCCAGGGTCATGGTGCGGTCACCCCTCTTTCCTTTTCCAGCGGACGGCGCAGTGCCGTCAATGCCGCCAGAATGCAGATCATTGTAGGGACCAAGAAGTTATCCGCCCCAAAGAGCAGCAGGCACCCCACACTGGCCGCCAGGCCGATCCATTCGCTGGCATGGTGCTTTTCCTTCAGCCACTGCTCCAGAAAGATAACTACAAACATCGCCGTCATCACAAAATCCAGCCCCTCGGTATTGAAATGGATGAAGCTGCCCAGCACGCCGCCCAATGTGGCGCTGGCCACCCAGTAGAATTGGTTGAGCAGCGTGACGAAGAAATAGAACCACCCCCGGTCGATCCCCTCCGGGATCTCGGCGGAGCAATTGATGCTGAAGGTCTCATCGCACATGCCATAGATGAGGTAGGGCTTTTTCCAGCCCAGTCCCTTAAATTTATCCAGCATGGCAATGCCGTAAAAAAGGTGCCGCGCCTGGATCATCAGCGCCATCAGGAAACACTGCACCGGCGCGTAGGGCGCCAGCAGCATGCTCACCGCCACAAATTCCAGGCTCCCGCCAAAGATAGTTAGGCTCATCAGCAGCGGATACCAAAAGCTGAAGCCGGAAACATTCATATAGATGCCATAGGTCATCCCCAAAAACCAAAATCCCGCAAAGATGGGAATGGTATAGGGAAAAGCGCATTTCAGCGCCGCGCGGATCCTCCCACCTCCAGCCGCCGCGCCGGTGGGGGGATTGGTAACAGGGTGTTGTGCCATAGAATCAAATCCTTGTTGGAATTATGCCGGAAATATAAAATATGCTTATTGGCCGGCTGGTTCCTGTTATATTATACAGCCGCGCCTTTGCAGGAAAAATTTTCCTTATTTCATGAAAAATGAAAAGACGCTATGCGGCTGGCAAAAGCAGCGCATAGCGTTTTCCTCTTTACCAGGCGTTGATCAAATCAAGCCTCGGAGATGGCGCCAACGGGGCAGGTACCGGCGCAGGAACCGCAATCAATGCAGGAACCCTCGTCGATTTCGCAAACGCCGCCGGCATCCTTGATGGCACCGACGGGGCAAGCACCCATGCAGGCGCCGCAGCCGATGCAGGCATCGCCAATTTTGAAAGCCATAGTTATGTACCTCCTGATCAGGTTCGTTGCCATCCTCCTTTGGGCAGCCCAACGCCGCCAAAGGAATGGCAAGTACAGGCCAGTTACCCAGCCTGTTTAGGGGTATTATAGCATACTCTCCCCAAAAATCAATACCCTTTTCCCCACCCTGTTATGCAAAGTACGCAGCACAGTAAACCAGCTTGCCAAATGAAGAACAAATGTTTCACGTGAAACATTTTTGCGGAGAGGGATACCTTCCAGGGAAGGGCCAGGGGTCGTCTGCGAAAGGGGCAAAACGGCCCGCAGGGCGCTCCGGCTCCGCCGGAGCCGGCGGCTGGAGGCCGCCAAACCCGTCCGGAGGACGGGTTGCCCTGCGGGCCGTATCCTGCGGTTTGTACAGACTGGCGGCGGTTACAGCTGGGCGGGCTGCTTGACCCCGCGCATGGTAAGGGAAATGCGGCCGCGCTTTTGGTCCACCTCCAGCACCTTTACCCGGACAATGTCCCCCACTTTCAGCACCTCGCTGGGGTGCTTTACATATTTTTCACCCAACTGGCTGATATGCACCAGCCCGTCCTCGTGCACCCCGATATCCACAAAGGCGCCAAAATCCACCACATTGCGGACAGTGCCGGTCAGCTCCATTTCGGGCTTCAGGTCCTTCATCTCCAGTACATCGCTGCGCAGCACTGTGGGCGGCAGCGACTCGCGGGGATCGCGTCCCGGCTTTTGCAGCTCGGCTATGATATCCCGGATGGTGGGTTCGCCGGCGGAAAGCTGCGCCGCCAGCGCTTTATAGCCCGTCTTTTCCGCCATGGTCGGCAGCTCCCGCAGCTTTTCGGTGCCGATATCGGTCAAGGCGCAGCCGCAAAGGGTCAGCAGTCCTTCGGCGATGGGGTAGCTTTCCGGATGGACGGCGGTGGCATCCAGCGGGTTTTTGCCGCCGGAAATGCGCAGAAAGCCGGCGCATTGCTCATAGGCTTTTTTGCCAAGCTTCGGCACCTTAAGCAGTTGGGGACGGGCGGCAAAGCCGCCGTTTTCCTCCCGGTAGGCCACAATGTTTTTGGCGATGGCGGCATTGATGCCGGCAATGTGCCCCAGCAGCGAGGGGGACGCGGTATTGAGGTCCACCCCCACCGAGTTGACGCAGCTTTCCACCACGCCGGCCAGGGCGGCATCCAGCCGGGCCGGAGGCATATCGTGCTGGTACTGCCCAATGCCGATGGCTTTGGGGTCGATCTTCACCAGCTCCGCCAACGGATCCTGCAAGCGGCGGGCGATGGAAACGGCGCTGCGCAGGTTGACATCGTATTCCGGGAACTCCTCGCTTGCCAGCTTGGAAGCGGAATAGACCGAGGCACCCGCCTCGCTGACGATGGCATATTGAACCGGCAAACCGCTTTCCGCAATCAACTCCGCCACGATTTTTTCCGATTCACGGCTGGCGGTGCCATTACCAATGGAAATGACGGTAACTTTATGCTTCTTCAGCAGGTCGGTCACCTTCCGCTTGGTTTCAGCGATTTTATTAAAAGGCTGGGTGGGGTAGACAACGGCGGTATCCAGCACCCGGCCGGTGGCATCCACCACCGCCAGCTTGCAGCCGTTGCGGTAGCCGGGATCCCAACCCAGTACCACCTGGCCGGTAAGGGGCGGCTGCATCAGCAGGTGGTGCAGATTTTCGGCAAAGACCCGGATGGCCTGCTCGCTGGCATTCTCGAACAGCTCCCGGAAGGTTTCATTTTCCATGCTGGGGGCAATGAGGCGCTTCCAGCTATCGGCGGCAGCTTCCATCACGGCGCGGCCGCAGGCATTATTGGCGATCACCGTTTTGCGGCGGATGGCCTCCAGGGCTTTTTCCTCCTCCAGCACAATGGCGGTCTTAAGGAAGCCCTCCTTTTCGCCGCGGTTGATGGCCAGCACCCGGTGCGGGGCGATGCGGCCCACCGGCTCCTTGAAGTCGTAATACATCTTATAGGTGGTGTTCTCGGTGCTATCGCCGGTGGCGGTAACCACGGCCGCCCGGTGGATCAAAAGGCGCAGTGCCTTGCGGATCTCGCCGTCATCGGAAATATCCTCCGCGATGATATCCATAGCGCCGGAGAGAGCATCCTCGGCGGTCTCCACGCCCTTTTCCGGGTTCACATACTCCGTGGCCATGCTAAGCGGCTCCCGCAGGGTATTCTGCACCCGGATGGCCGCCGCCAGCGGTTCCAAGCCCTTTTCCCGGGCAATGCTGCCGCGGGTGCGGCGCTTGGGCTTATAGGGGCGGTAGAGGTCCTCCACCTCCGCCAGAGTGGCCGCAGCCTGAATGGCGGTCTCCAGCTCCGGGGTAAGCTTTTCCTGCTCGGTGATGGAGCGAATGACCTCCTCCCGGCGTTTTTGCAGGTTGCGCAGGTATTCCAGCCGGTCGCTGAGGTCGCGCAGGGCGGCATCATCCAGACTGTCGGTCATCTCCTTGCGATAGCGGGCAATGAAGGGAATGGTGTTGCCTTCATCCAAAAGGCGCACGGCGGCTTCCACCTGCGCCGGGCGGAGCTTTAATTCCTGCGAGAGCTGCTGTATGAGTTCCATCGTTTTTCCTCTCCTTCGGGGCAAAATTACTTTTCTATTATAGCCTATCCGGGAGCAGGGAGCAACCGGAGAAACGGTACAGCAGCGTTTGAATATTCATTTTTATTTGAATAATTATACACAGCATAATCGCAAAATTGTTTGTTATCACTAATATTTAGTCGTAATTTTAGGCGGTTATCTCTGTTTTAATGCTTTACTTTTGCGAAATGTGATGTATAATAATTCATGTAATCACCACCCGGCCGGAGAGGACCCCGCCGGGACCGGAACATAAGATATTTTATGAAAAAGATAAAAGGAGATTCTACCATGAAAAAACTGCTTGCTGTAATGCTGGCCGCCATGATGCTGCTGGCGATGGTTGCCTGTGGCAACAACAATAGCGAACCTACCCCTGAGCCTACCCCCACCCCTGACGAGACCAAGACCCTGTATATGGCCACCGAGGGTACCTTCCCTCCCTATGAATATTACGATGGCGATAAGCTGGTCGGTATTGATGTGGAAGTGGCCGGTGCCATTGCTGAAAAGCTGGGCATGAAGCTGGAGGTCGTTGATATCGCGTTTGATTCCATTGTAAGCGGCGTACAGGCCGGCAAGTATGATATGGGCATGGCCGGCATGACCGTCAATGAGGAGAGACTGGAAAAGGTCAACTTCTCCGACAGCTATTCCACCGGTATTCAGGTCGTTATCGTCAAAGAGGGCGGCAAGGTACAGTCTCTGGACGATATGGGCGCTGAGGGCGTCATCATCGGCACCCAGAGCGGTACCACCGGCTTTACGTATGCCTCCGGTGACTTCGGCGACGAAAAGGTAAAGGGTTTCACCAAGACCACCGACGCCGTTGCCGCACTGATCAACGGTCAGGTAGACTGCGTGATGCTGGATAACGAGCCTGCCAAGGCGCTGGTTGCTGCCAATCCCGATGCCGGTCTTTCCATTCTGGATACTGCCTACACCGTTGAGGACTATGCCATTGCCATCAACAAGGACAACAATGACCTGCTGACCAAGGTGAACGCCGCACTGGCGGAGCTGAAGGCGGACGGTACCCTGCAGGGCATTATTGACAAGTACATCAAGTAAGATCGTTTCCTCATTACCCATGCAGCGGGACGGAGCCACACTGGCTTCGCCCCGTGCTGCTATCTTATCACGATAGAAAAGAGGGGAACCATTGAGTAATTTCCTGCTGTGGTGGGAGCAGCTGAAGGCTGACTTTATCACCTGCTTTGTTACTAAGGAACGCTGGCGCTACATTACCCGCGGCCTGGGGAACACCCTGAAGATCGCGCTGGTGGCTGTACTGATCGGTATTGCCATCGGCTCCATTGTGGCCATTGTGCGCAGTGCCCACGATAAAAATATCCACGAGATGCGCCCGGGCTTGGGGCGCACCCTGCTGAAGATCGCCAACGCCATCTGCAAGGTATATTTGACCGTTATCCGCGGCACGCCTGTGATGATCCAGCTGCTCATCATGTTCTTTGTCATCTTTACCTCGGCGCGGAACGGCGTGCCGGTGGCTATGCTGTGCTTCGGCATCAATTCCGGCGCGTATGTGGCCGAAATTATCCGGGCCGGTATTATGTCGGTGGATAACGGGCAGAGTGAGGCGGGGCGCAGCCTGGGGCTTAACTTTGTGCAGACCATGTGGTATATCATCATTCCGCAGGCGCTGAAAAATACCCTGCCGGCCCTGGCCAATGAGTTCATTGTGCTGCTGAAGGAAACCTCGGTCGCCTGCTATGTGGCCGTCAATGACCTGACGCGTGGCGGCGAGATCATCCGCGGCGCCACCTACCAGCAGCTGCTGCCGCTTTTGGCTGTGGCCATCATCTACCTGCTGCTGGTCATGTTCTTCAGCTGGCTGGTAGGCAAACTGGAAAGGAGGCTGCGCAGCAGTGACCACTAAACCGATCATTGAGGTAAAGGACCTGAAAAAATCCTTTGGCACATTGCAGGTGCTCAAGGGCATCAATACCGAGGTGCAAAAGGGCGAGGTTGTCGTTGTCATCGGGCCCTCCGGCAGCGGTAAGTCCACCTTCCTGCGGTGCCTGAACCTGCTGGAGACCCCCACGGCCGGTTCTATCTATGTGGATGGGGCGGAGATCACCGACCCCAAGTGCGATATCAACCTGCACCGGCAGAAGATGGGCATGGTGTTCCAGCACTTTAACCTGTTCAATAATATGACCATCCTGCGCAACATGACGCTGGCCCCCATGACCCTGCTGAAAAAAAGCAAGGAGGACGCTGAGGTGCGGGCACTGGCCCTGCTGCGGCGCGTAGGGCTGGAGGATAAGGCAAACGCCTATCCCAGCCAGCTTTCCGGCGGGCAGAAGCAGCGGATCGCCATTGTGCGGGCGCTGTGCATGGACCCCGAGGTCATGCTCTTTGATGAGCCGACCAGCGCGCTGGACCCCGAAATGGTGGGCGAGGTGCTGGATGTTATGAAGGAGCTGGCGCAGGACGGTATGACCATGGTGGTAGTGACCCACGAGATGGGCTTTGCCCGCGAAGTAGGCAGCCGGGTGCTGTTTATGGATGAGGGTGTCATCATGGAGGAGAACGAGCCGCATGAGTTCTTTGCTAACCCCAAATGCGAGCGGCTGCAAAGCTTCCTGGCAAAGGTGCTGTAAAACAGAAATATTCCCCCACAGGCCATACGGTCTGCGGGGGATTTTTTTATTCCAGAATATTGCGGGCGACATAAACGCCGCTGGCGGAAGCGTGAGAAAGCGAATGGGTGATGCCGCTGCCATCGCCAATGATGTAAAGGCCGGGATGCTGGTTGGATTCCAGTTTTTTATTCACCTCAACCTCCATATTGTAGAACTTGACCTCCACGCCGTACAGCAGGGTGTCCTCATTAGCGGTGCCGGGGGCGATCTTATCCAATGCGTAGATCATTTCCACGATGTCATCCAGGATGCGTTTGGGCAGCACCAGGCTCAGGTCGCCGGGGGTGGCATTCAGGGTGGGGGTGATGAAGGCGTCCTCCATGCGCTCCGGGGTGGAGCGGCGGCCGCGGATCAAATCGCCAAAGCGCTGAATGATGACTCCGCCGCCCAGCATATTACTCAGCCGGGCGACGCTCTCGCCATAGCCGTTGGAGTCCTTGAAAGGCTCCGAGAAGTGCTGTGCCACCAATAGGGCAAAATTGGTATTTTCGGTCTGGCGGGCAGGATCCTCGTAGCTGTGGCCATTGACGGTGATGATGCCGTTGGTGTTTTCATTTACCACGGCGCCCTTGGGATTCATGCAGAAGGTACGCACCTTATCGCCGTACTTTTCGGTGCGGTAGACGATCTTGCTTTCATACAGCTCATCGGTAAGGTGGGCAAAGACCGCCGCGGGCAGTTCCACCCGCACGCCCAGATCCACGCGGTTGGAGTGGGTGGGGATATTGAGCTCCCGGCAGACGGCTTCCATCCACTTGCTGCCGCTGCGCCCTACTGAGATGACGCACTTTTGGCAGGTATAATCGCCCGCCGCTGTGGAAACACAGTAGCCATCATCCACCGCCGCGACTGCGGTGACGGGGGTATCAAAGAAGAAAGTGACTTTATCCTTTAGTTCCTCGTAGATATTCTGCAGCACCTTGTAGTTGATATCGGTGCCGAGGTGGCGTACCGAGGCATCCAGGAGATGCAGGTCGTTCTGGATGCAGACTGTCTTAAAGCGGGTACCAGCGGTGGAATAGAGCTTTGTCCCTTCGCCGCCATGGGCCAGGTTGATCTCATCAACATAGCGCATCAGCTCCAGCGCCTGCTTTTTGCCGATGTACTCATACAGCGTGCCGCCAAAGTCATTGGTGATATTGTACTTGCCATCGGAGAAAGCACCCGCCCCACCGAAACCGCTCATGATGGAGCAGGTGGGACAGCCAATGCAGGTTTTTATTTTATCGCCATCGATGGGACAGCGACGGCGGCTGAGGGGATGTCCGGATTCGAATACCGCGACCCGCAGGGCGGGAGCCCGGTGGGTCAGCTCGTAAGCGGAAAAGATGCCTCCAGGGCCAGCGCCAATGATAATGACATCGTAATTCATAGTACGACCTCCACAAAAAAGAACAGTTGACCGCTGCGCAGCCAACCCTATCATCCAAGATAATTTATTTATAACACAGGTGCAGGAATTTTGCAATGACGCCGGCAGAGAAAAAACGCCTCTCCGACGAGAAAAACCGTGCTCATTGCCCAACTGCTCCCCCATAAACGGCACAGCCGCCCGCCCTATGCGGGCAGACGGCTGGGTATATGCTTTCTGCGGGCTTTTCCGCCGCAGCAGGGGAAGATGCTTGTTAAACGGGAAAGTCCGCACCAAGCGGCAAATTTAACGGCCCAGCGCCTTTTTGACATATTCCCGCAGGGTGCTGTCATCCAAGAAAGGAAGGAGCTCGGTGATGCTCTCTCCGCGGGCCAGCTTTTCCTTGGTGATGGCCCCCAGTGCCTTATCACCCAAGAAGGGCAGCATGGCCGTAACATCCTCACCGCGGAGCACCTTGGCAAGAGCCACCTCGCCCAGCTTTTCCTCCCCGGCAAAGGGGAGGAGTTCCCCGATGGAGCGGCCGTTTTTGGCACGGAGTTCCGCCAGCCTGCCCACCGCTTCTTCGCTCATGAAAGGGGCAAGTGCCACGGTATCCTTACCGTTCTGCTCCAGCAGCAACGCCAGTTCATCCACCTTTTCTTCTGCCATAAAGGGGACCAGGCCTGTAACATCGCCACCCTCCTGCGCCAGCTGTGTGGCCAGCTCGCCCACGGTTTCCTCGTCCAGGAATGGCACCAGTGTCAGCAGGCTCTCTCTATCTCCCCTGACCTCCCCGGCCAGCTTTTCTACCTGACTGGGGCGCAACACCTCGGCAGCCTCTTTCAGTTCCTCTCTGGTGTAATCGGCAGGCTGTACCGGCTCTCCGGCTGTTACCTTTTCCACCACGGGGTTGCCGCCGCCCAGGATCTCATCCACCGTGACGCCAAAAATTTCGGCCAACTCCGGCAGCTTGGCGATATCCGGCATGGAATTGCCCCGCTCCCAGTTGGAGACCGCCTGATAGCTGATGCCCAGTCGGTCGGCGATCTCGAACTGGGTCATATCCCTTTTCTTGCGCAGCTCCGCTATTCTTTTCCCGATTTTTACGGTATCAAACATATTGTACCGCTCCTTCCCGCCGGTCGCTTCCGGCATCATCAGCATAGCAAATCGCACACCAATAAACCAGCAACCGGTGCTTGAGTCCGGATATTCAACCCGCGCTTGAGCCCCATGTAATAGCCCGTTAACTGCCAGCACTGCATTTTTCGGCATCAATGGCAAGAACCACCATCAGAGCGGAAAGGGCGTCCTGCGGGTTCACCACGTCAATGACATAGGTGTCCGTCCAATTCAAAAGCTCCTTGCTGATGGTCGCTGCTGTTCTGCCGCTGCCGTCTACAATGGAATAATCCCAGCCCAACCAGTTGCCCTCCACATGCCAGCCGTTGCAATCGAGATTGTACCGGTGCCGGAACAGAGAAAATTCCTTTTTGAGGCTGCCGATCTGCGTTGCGCCGCGGTAGAGGTCGAACTTCGGCGGCAGGGTAAAAACGCGCTGCTTGACCATGCCCAGCTCGCTGCCGGTCGGGTCGAAAATTTTAAGACAATGCCCCCACGAAAGCTGGCCCCGGACGACATACACAGTGCTGCCTGCCTCATCGTAGATATCGTAGCTATCGAACCACGAAAAAAAGCGCTGCTTGAATAATAGCTTCATAGGCACCTCCATTCGCCCTATTTTAGCATAAAAAATGCAAAAGTAAAAGCCCCGAATGCAGTTGCACTCGGAGCTTTGGCTCCCCCTGTCCGGCTTGAACGGACGACCCTGCGGTTAACAGCCGCATGC
>OJPW01001509.1_pt1 | contig 12511 bp, 9 predicted proteins | sample 1598571 | NCBI WGS metagenome assembly OJPW01 (sample SAMN03922493, study PRJEB24848) | human gut metagenome | isolation source: stool sample | host: Homo sapiens | place: Germany | collected 2011-05
GAGATTGCCTCTTGTCTCGTGGGCTCGGAGATGTGTATAAGAGACAGGCGCAGGGAGAACATCGATGAGCGAGAACGAGACAGCCAAGATTCGTGTGGCCGTGGTCGATGACCATGAGATGTTCCGTGCGGGCGTAATCGCCACGTTGCGTGATTCCTTCGATATCGTCGGCCAAGCGGCGGACGTGCCCGGTTCGGTGGCGATGATCGCACAGACCAAGCCGCAGGTGGTGTTGCTGGATGTGCACGTGCCCGGCGGCGAGGGTGGCGGCGGTGCCGAGATCCTCGCCAAATCGCGGCCCTACTCCCCCACTACCGTGTTTCTGGCATTGTCGGTTTCGGATGCGCCGCAGGATGTGGGGTCGGTGATTCGCGCCGGCGCCCAGGGCTATGTAACCAAGACGATTACCGGCGCTGATTTGATTTCATCCATCAAGCAGGTGCATGAGGGCTATGCCGTGTTCTCGCCAAAACTGGCCGGTTTTGTGCTTTCGGCCTTTCAGGGTGTGCCGGCGGCGGGGTCTGATGGCGGCGCTGATGGTGCGGCACGGGCTCATGATGAGGAGCTGGACCGGCTGTCCGCCCGCGAGCAGGAGGTCATGCGGCTGATCGCACGCGGATACACGTATAAAGAGGTGGCGGCCGAACTGTTCATTTCGATCAAGACGGTCGAAACGCACGTGAGCTCGGTGCTGCGAAAGCTTCAGCTTTCGAATCGCACCGAGCTCACCCGCTGGGCCGCCGATAGGCGCATTGTGTGATAAACGACAGATGAGCTCCCCCATCAGAGGGAGCTCATCTGCTCATATCACTCGGCGTCGCGGAAACCGTTGGGGTTCTTGGTCTGCCAGTTGAGGGAGGAGGCGGCCATGTCGTCGATGGTCAGCTCGGCCTTCCAGCCAAGCTCCTTCTCCGCCTTGGAAGCGTCGGCGTAGCAGGCGGCGATGTCACCGGGGCGACGCGGCTTGATCGCGTACGGAATCGGATGACCGGCGGCCTTCTCGTAAGCCTTGATAACCTCAAGCACGGAGTAGCCGTGGCCAGTACCCAGGTTGTAGACGAACACGCCTTCCTTGTCGATGTGGTCAATAACGGCCACGTGACCCTTGGCCAGGTCGACCACGTGGATGTAGTCACGCACACCAGTGCCGTCGGGCGTGTCGTAGTCGTCGCCGTAGACCTGGACTTCCTTGAGCTCGCCGACCGCGACCTTGGCCACGTACGGGGTGAGGTTCGCCGGAATACCCTTCGGGTCTTCGCCCAGCAGGCCGGACTCGTGCGCGCCGACCGGGTTGAAGTAGCGCAGCAGCACGATGGTCCAGGACGGATCGGCCACATGCACGTCGCGCAGAATCTGCTCCTGGAACAGCTTGGAGGTGCCGTACGGGTTGGTGGTGCCGCCGGTCGGCGTCTCCTCGGTAATCGGCAATTCCTTCGGCGTGCCGTACACGGTGGCGGAGGAGGAGAAGATGATCTTCTTGACGTTGTGCTTCTTCATCACCTTGAGCAGCACAAGCGTGGAGTACAGGTTGTTGTCGTAGTATTCGATCGGCTTGGCCACGGACTCGCCCACGGCCTTGAGACCGGCGAAGTGAATGACCCAATCGATGTTGTTTTCGGTGAAGACGCGTTCCATAAGCGCCTCATCGCGCACGTCACCGTCGTAACGCTTGACCGGCTTGCCGGTGATCTGCTCGACGCGCTCAAGCGCCACGGGAGACGAGTTGCCGTAGTTATCTACGGAAATAACGTCGTAGCCCTTGTCGAGCAGTTCGATGTCGGTGTGGGTGGCGATGAATCCAGCACCGCCCGTAACCAGAACAGTAGTCATATCTCCTCCTTTGGAAGGACTTGCCTTCGGTTTTCCTTCAGTATTGAGCTTACTTCACTTGACCTGTTTCACCTAGCGGCAAAACCAAGACTTTCGAGGAATGTTTGCGTGGTGGCTTTCTGCTTGAAGACGGCCGTGTTGCCGAGGATGCGGTAGCAGACGCTGCCGAGCTCGTCACGTACGGCTTGGTGGATGGCCTCGCGGTCGCGGTTTCCGGCCAATGTTTCAGCGAGTTCGCCCCATTCGAGACTGAATTCGCTGACTTCATCGGGCAAATCGCGGCCTTCGGCGAGCGCCTCCTCGACGATGCCGAGCTGGTCGACGAGCCGTCCGGGCAGGATGAACAGGCCTTGGGCTTCGATCAGTCCAATCGGCTCCTGCTTGACCGGCCAGTATTCGGGGTGTGCATGGAAAATACCTTCCGGGTACTCGTCGCTGATCGCATTGTTGCGGAAGATGAGACTCATCTCATAGCCACGTTCGGTGATGATCGCGCTGGGCGAGAGGGCGGATTGGCGGTTGCCGTCCGCGTCATGGCTGGCGATGCCGTTCGCCGCGTCGTCATAACCGACCCATGCCTCGCGGATGATGTCGGATACGTCGATGATGCTCTGGCGGTTTTTCGACACCACACGCACGGCGGTACCGGGCCAGTCGAGGATTTCGACCACAGCGTCCGGATAGTCGGCGAGCGTGAAGGCGGCCCAAGTGGCGGCCTTGTGCATCGGCAACAGTTCGCCGCCGCCCTGGTAGTGGTCGTGGGCGAGCACCGAGCCGCCGATGCGAGGCAGCGCGGCGTTGCATCCGAGGAAGTATCCGGGGAAGCGGTCCACGAAGTCGAGCAGATGGCCGAAGGTGTCGCGGTCCACATGCATCGGCGTGTGGTCGGTGTTCACGCAGATGCCGTGCTGGTCGAAGTAGCCGTAGGGCGAGAACTGCCAGAACCATGACTCACCGCCGAGCGTGACCGGCAGGGTGCGCAGCGTGCGCTTGTCACGTCCGGCGAAGCCCTCGTTCTCATGGCAGATCGTGCACTTCGGGTAGCCGCCGGACACGGCGTTGCCGGCCGCCGCCTTCTTCATGTTCTTGAATTCGGGTTTGGCGAGGTTGATGGTCACCGTCAGCCCGTGCGAGTCGAAGCGCGGGTTCCGGTCGAGCTGGGCACGCTTGACATAATTGTTGGCCACACAGTAGTCGTAGAACCATTGCATGGCGGCCATGCCGCCGTCCCTGTGCTCGATGAGCAGGAACCGGTCGTCGAGATCGGCGGGGTTGGCGGAGAGGATGCCCATGATGGTGTCGGCGTAGGCCGGGCCTTCCTCCGGATCGAAGAGGCCGGCGGTTGTGGCGGCGGCGCGGAAGGCGGCGAGTAGGGGGTCGGGGGTCTTTTCGTCAGAGGGGGCCTGGCTTCGGCTGCCGACAATGTCTTGGACTGCGTCTGACACTGACGCCGCCGACGTTGTGGTTTTGGGTCCGGGGTAGGAATCCAGGTGGAAGAGGGCGAAGATTTGGTTGCGGGTCCAGTCTGCGTTGCGTGGATCGAGGTCGAGATGATCCAAGGCGTAATCGACTAGGGCGTCGATGCTGGCGTATACCTCGGTCAGCTGATCGCTCATTGCTCGGCCCCCATCATGCTGGTTCGGGTATGGTTCGACTGACGGCTCACTTGGCAGCCTCCATGATGTCGGCTACGATGGCGTGGGTTTCACTGGCCTTCTGCTCCATCTCCTGCACGAGTTTGATCTGGGTGCGGGTGCGCACCAGATTGTGCTCGGGGTACTTGGTGGCAAAGTAGATATCGCCTTCCAAGTAGTCGGCGAGAAAGCGCATGCCGCATTCCATGGTGAGCAGGTTGCCGCTGAACGGCAGCAGTTCGGCCTCGCGCGCGGTGATGCTGCCACGTAGTTCGCCCACGAATCCTTCCGTGTAGGCACGGAACAGCTCGGTGCTGAAATGCACCTTGCTGAGGTCCTTTTCGTCTTCCAGAGCAGTGGACGCACCAAAGCGTATGGAATCGCCGAAGTCGAACAGCATGGAGCCGGGCATGATGGTGTCGAGATCGATGATCGCACGCGCCTTGCCGGTGGTGGCGTCCATGAGGATGTTGTTGAGCTTGGTGTCATTGTGGGTCACGCGCAGCGGAATCGAACCGTCCCTGAGCCCATCCATCACGACGGCATACTGGTCGGCGTGACTCAGATAGAAGTCGATTTCCGGCTGGCATGCGGCGGCGCGGCCGAGCTTGTCCGCGGCGAGGGCGGCCTTGAAGTCCTCGAAACGATGCGGGGTGTCGTGGAAGTGGGCGATGGTTTCGGTCAGCTGGCTGGCGTCGAATTCGGACAGGAAGTTCTGGAAGTCGCCGAATGCGCTGCCGGCTTCGCGGAACACGTCCGGGTTCGGCACGAGGTTGTAGGACACGGTGTGTTCGATGAACTTGTAGACGCGCCATGCGCCGCCATCGATCTCGGCCCAGGTGGCGCCTGAGGTGGTGGGCACAATGTCCAGCGTCTCTTTGCCCTGAGCCTTGAGAGTGGAGGTGACCAGTTCGACATTGCGCATCAGATTCACCGTATCGGGGAAGATGCTGGTGTTCATCTGCTGGAGGATGTAGCGGGGGCCGTCCGTGGTCACCAGATAGGTGGTGTTGATGTGGCCGTCTCCGTAAGGTTCGATACCGGTCACGGCACCTTCCAGCGCAAAATGCGAGGCGATGCCGAATAAAACTTCATTGCTTTCAGTCATGATGGGTCCGTTCTCCAAAACGTGGGATCAGGCTTCACGCCAGGCGATACCGCTGTCAGGCAGGTCGAAGTCCTCGGTGGTGCCGTCGGCCAAAGTCACCGTGGTCTTCTGCGGCTGATCGGTGTTGTTGATTACGCAATACAGCCCTTGCTCGGGGAAGTGTGCCACTTCGCATTCCGGATTGGACGAGCTCCAGGCCGCATACTTGTCTTCGTTGTGGGAAGCGTAGAACAGCACGCGTTCCAGCAGTCGGGCGTTGGCCGCCGAATAGGGCAGGCCGGAGATGTACACGCCGCGGCCCTTGCCATAATCGTTGGTCGCGAGCTGTACCTGGCCGCCGTCCGCGCGCAGCAGGGTCACGTTTTCATTGACCGGATACGTGTTGAGCACGGGTTCGCCGAAATCGATGCCGCCCAACGGCTTGATGGACTGGCCGCCGCCGCAGCCGCTCAGCGGGATGCGGTAGCCGGCCTGCTCCCAAGCCTCGCGGGCCGCCGGGTCGACCGGCACATCGGCGGTGATGAAGTGGTCCGGCACCACCGGCGGGAAATACTTGTCCACCGAAAGGGTCTGATAGCGCTCCTCGTCCACGCCAATCACGTCGGCCAGCTGGAAGAACCGGCCCGTTTGGAAGCGCGGTGCCGAGCTCGGCTCGCCCACGCCCACGAACGCGCCGCCGCCACGCACCCAGGCGCGCACGGTTTCCACGAGCTTCGGGTTGGTCCACACATCGCCGCCGGTGAATGCGGTGTCGACCGGGCCGCCGTTGATGATTACGTCGATATCGCTATCGATGCCATGCGCGAGTACGTCGTCGAAGCTGATGAACCGCACGTTCACGCGCATGCCGGACAGGGATTCCAGAATGCCGTAGTAGGAGTAGGTCTGCTTGTTGGGCAGGGCGTGTGCCACGGTGAACGCCATCCAGGAGCGCATCTTGCCCCAGGAATTCAGAATCGCCACGTTGAGCTCACCTTCGGCGGCCACCCCACCGGTGCGGTCGTGGATGTCGCGGAATTCGTTGGCGATATGGGTCACCGTGTCCACGAACTTCGGGAACTTGGCGGCCAGGGAGAGGTAGCCGCCGTAGCCCATGCGGCTGATCGGCGAGCGCAGGATCGCGCGGCGGGCCTTGCGCCAGTTGTCGAGGCCTTCGATGCTCGGATCGTTGCCCTCGTAGAACGTGTCGGGGAAGAAGTACGGCAGGAAGCGGCCTTCGGTGTACTTGACGCCCGGAATATCGGCGATCATGCGGGTGGTGGTGCCGTCGCCGATGGAACCGACCACGGCGTCCAGGCCGAGTTCGTCGAATCCGTCCTTGTACGGTTCGGTGCCGATCCACTGGTCGCCGAGGAACATCATCGCCTCTTTGCCGGCGGCGTGGGACATGTCGGCGAGCTGCTTGACGTTTTCGCGCACGAAGCCGGAGAGGAAGTCGATCCAGTCGCGCTGGGCTTTTCTGGGCACGCGCCATGCGGAGTTGTAGGCACCGCCGTCCACGAAGTCCTCCGGGCGCAGGCGGTAGCCATACTTGGCTTCGAAATCATCCAGCGCACGCGGGCTTACGGTGCAGGCGCAACCAAACCAGTCGACGACCTTTTCGCGGCGCTTTTCATCGAACAGGAGCGTGAACTGGTAGAAGAACGTGGTGAATCGCACCACATCGGTCTGCGGGCTGTCCTTAAGCCACTGCTCGAACGTGTCGAACACGAACTTGCGGGTGGCCGGATGGTAGATGTCGAACGGGATCTCGTGTTCCTTGTCGCCCCAGTCGTTGGTCAGATGGTTGTACATCTCGACCGGGTCCCAGATGATGTAGGCCAGGAAACTCACCGTGTACTCATGCCATGCGGCAACGCCGCTCACATGCACGGTGTCCTCGTCCGCGTCAAGCGTCCAGTTCGCCGAATCAACGACCTCGCCGGTGGTGCGGTCTACAACCTCCCAATACTTGTGAGGGTCGGCATCACGATTCGGCTTCAGCTGCTCAGCGAAGAAGCTTTCCATCAGCGGAATATCAACCGTATCCGATTCGGCGAGAATGCGATCGGTCAGCAGATACACCTGTGGCGTCTCATCCATATGCAGCGTAATCCACTCGTTATGCGCGCGAGTCGGGAAATACGCATTGTAAATCTTCTTGCCCAAGGCAAGCACAGCCTCATCCAGATGCGTGCCATCGGAGTTACGAATGGCGTCTGCTCCCCACAGTTCGGCAAGCTCCTTGGTCTTCTCCGCAAAATTCTCCTCGCTAGGCAAGGTGAAGCGGCCGGTGCTAGTCATAGTCTCTCCTTTGAGGACATTGATTATTTTTTTGGATAATTAAATTGTAAACAATATATGCATATAAAACAAGAATCCGACACAACCGTCGGGCGTCCAGGATCCTGACTGTATAAATCCTTGAGAGTAGCCCCACGGCAACGCCGGAAGAGCGAATTGAACATCACCGGAGCTTCCCGGTCAGTTTCACCGACAATCTCATGACAAGAACCAGGAAGGCTCTGGATCGGTATGGTTGCGTGCTACTTATTGTTGAGAAGCCGTCCGGCGCCGGAAGGAGTAGCACGAGGCACCGGACGGCGGGAATTATTGGTCTTAGGCTGTCCGCTTAACGCGTCGCCTTCGGCCCCTGCAATTAAGGACTCGCCTACGGCGAGACTCAATGCTGCCTTCGCTCGGCTACCGCCTCGCTCGGGCCGACGCTACAGACAGCCCACCGGGCTGTCCGCTTAACGCGTCAGCCCTTGACCGCACCAGCGGCGAGGCCGGCCTGCCAGTAGCGCTGGAGACCGAGGAAGAGCACGATCACAGGCAGCACACCGAGCAGAGCACCCATCATCAGAGCGCCACGATCAGTGAAGGTAGCCAGAGAGACCATGCCGTACAGACCCAAGGTCACCGGCTTCAAGGTGTCGGAAGAGACCATCATCAACGGCAGCAGGAAGTTGTTCCAAGTGGCCACGAACAGGAACAGGAAGATCGTGACCATTGCCGGAGCCAGAATCCTCAACACAATGGTGAAGAAGATGCGAGCTTCGCTTGCACCATCGATACGCGCCGCCTCAAGCAGCTCGTTCGGCACTGAGGTCTGCGCGTATACGCGGCCCAGGAAGAAGCCGAACGGAGAGACGCAGCACGGGATGATGATGGAAAGCATCGTGTTGGTCAGGTGCATGGCATGGAAGATGGAGTACTGCGGAATGGTCAGCAGAGCGGCCGGCATCAGCATGCAGCCCATAATCACGCCAATGGCAAGGTTCTTACCCTTGAAGTTGAACTTTGCGGTAGCGTATCCCGCCATCACAGCCACGAGCGTACCCACCAGAGCGGAAACACCCGAGTAGATCAGGGAGTTCAGCACCCAGCGCCAGAACTGGCCACGGGTCCAACCAATCAGCGTGCCATAGTTCTTGGCGATGGCGGCAGGCAAATCGCTCAGACCCACGGCGAACCACAGACCGTTGCTGCCGGTCATCTGGCTCGGCGTCTTGGTCGAGGCGATGATGGCCCAGTAAATCGGGAACAGAAAGTAGATCAGCGCGAAGACCAGAACAACGATGGTGATGGTCTTGACCAGCGCGGAAGGCTGCATGGAACGAGGCAGGTCGTTGGCATGCTTGTCGCGAATCCTGTCAGCCTTCTTACGAGCGCGTGCGACCGCGCGGGATTCCTTATCAGTAGCTTCTACGGTGCTCATTCTGCGTTCACCTTCCTTTCAACGAGCGTGTAGACCACGGCGAGTACGCCAGCGATCAGTGCCATAACGATGGCCACAGCGGATGCAGGTCCGTCACCACCCGGGGTCAGCGTGCCCTGCGAGGTATTGAGGGCCATCATCATTGGCGTGTACGACTTGGAAATGCTCGGATCGGAAATCGACATCACCTGCGGCTCGTTGAACAGCTGGATGGTGCCGACGATGGAGAGCAGCATGGCAAGCAGGGCGGCTGCACGCACGTTCGGCAGCTTGATCTTCATGGCGATCTGGAAGCCACTGGCGCCATCGATGCGTGCGGCCTCGTACAGATCGTGCGGAATGGCCTGCAGTGCGGCGAGGAAGATCAGCATGTTGTAGCCGGTGAAGGTCCAGGTCGTGATGTTGGCCATAGAGCCGAGGACCACATTGTCGCCGAAGAAGTTCACCTTGATGCCGATGGCGGCAAGTCCCTTAACGATAGGGGAAATCTGGCCGTTGTAGAGGTACACCCAGATGATGGATGCGACCACGCCCGGAATGGCGTACGGCAGGAAGTAGCTCAGACGGAATGCGGTGATGTGCTTGACGATATAGGAATCGATGAGCATTGCCAGAGCAAGTGCCGCGATGATCATGACCGGCACCTGAATCACGGTGTAGAGCACTACCCTGCCCACGCCAGCCCAGAAGTTGCCGGAAGTAATAACGTATTGGAAGTTCTGAAGTCCGACGAACTTATCGACCAGTTCCCCGCCGCCGTATGCGCCACCGCCCGTGGTGACCTGGCGGAAGAAGCTGGAATAAATAGCCCAAATGATGGGAAGAATAAATACCAGAGCGAACAGGATGCCAAACGGTGCCATGAAGGCCCAGCCGGTACGATTCTCACGCTTCACAGCATCAGAAGCCTTTGGCTTATCGGCACGCCTGGCGACCCCCGTCTTCGCCGTTTTTGTTGTTGCAGTCATAGGGAAACCTGTCTTTCAAAAGAACAGTGAGAAATAGAAAGTACGTAATGCAGTTCGAATCGATGCAGTCAGATCAAACACAATTAATGACGAACCGAACTCGAGTAAAAGGAAAGGCCGGAGTGTTGAGCTCCGGCCTTTCGATGTGTGGTTGAGGATATCAGCGGCTGGAAGGAACCCTAACCGTTAATGTCACTCGGAAACAGACAGGCCGAAGTTCTTCAGCGTATCCACAGAGGTGGTCTGTGCGTCGGAGAAGATGTCTGCAACCTTGCCGGAGCCATCGGTGGCCTTGGCGGCGGTTTCGTTCATCTTGGCGGCGACTGCGGAGAAGCCAGGCATGTAGGTGAAGTCACCCATGTTGTTGTTAGCGGTCTTGAATTCCTTCATGATGTCCTGACCACCGAAGAAGGTGGACCACTCGGAAGGAGTCTCAGCGTCTTCAGTGGTAGCAGCCGGCACGAGGCCCTGGGAAACCAGATCAGGAACCTGGGTGTTGAACCAATCCAGGAACTCCATTGCTTCCTTCGGGTGCTTGGAGTTCTTCAGCACGGCCACGGCGGAACCACCGTCAGGGCCGGTCTTGCCAGCGTTGCCGAACCAGTCACCGAGCTGAGCGACCTGCCATTCGCCGGAGCCGGTGCCACCGGAGGAGGTCATGAACAGCGGGGCTTCCCAAGCGGCGGCCACAGTACCGATCAACGAGCCATCCTTGATGGATGCATCGAAGGACGGATCCCAACGCGGGTTGGTGGTGGCTGCCTTGGCGTCGAGCAGCTGCTGGTAGAAGTCAGCGGTTGCCTTGGAGCCATCGGTCTCGGTGTTGACGACCCAGGAGTCGCCCTTCACCTTGTACCAACCACCGGAGGCGCCAGCCAGACCGGAGATCATGTTGCCGGCCTCATCAGGCTGGTAGGACATGATGTACTTGCCAGCGGCGGCAGCGGTCTTGGCAGCGGCGATAAACTCATCGGCGGTCTGCGGAATCTCGGTGATGCCGAGCTTCTCGAACTCAGCCTTGTTGTAGAAGTAAACCAGCGGGCCGGTGTCCTGCGGCAGGCCGTAAGCCTTGCCGCCAACCTGAACCAGGCTGTACGGGCCGGATGCGAAGTCGTTCTTGTACTGCTCGGCATACTGGGTCACATCCTGCAGCAGACCCTTGGTGAAGACCTCAGGCAGCTCGGCGTAACCGACCTGAGCCAGATCCGGAGCCTCGCCGGACTTGACGTCGGTCTCAAGCTTCTTGATCATGTCAGAGGCCTTACCATCGAACTTGGTGGCCTTGACCTGAATATCCGGATGCTGCTTATTCCACTTGGCAACGATGTCGTTGACCAGAGTCATTCCCTCGGAATCCGGCAGACGGTGCATGTAGGTGATGTTGACCACGCCACCATCATCGGTGGTCTTCGTGTCGCCGGCAGTGTCGCTGCCGCAACCGGCCAAGCCCATTCCCATTGCTGCTACCGCGGCAAAAGCAGCCACGACGCGCTTATTGCGAGATACCATATCTCTACTCCTTCGTAGTGAAATCATCATCTCAGTGTGATGACTGATTACTAATGTATGCCCTCATTCTTTTATTGTCAACTTAGCTAACAATTACCGCGCGTCCCGTTGAGGCGAGTAGCATTAAACCGGTTCGATGCTCGATTGTGCGAGTTTGTTCATTTCATTAACTCCCCTTACAAAGCAACGTACTTTTGGTCCACCGGTAGGCCTAATGAGATATTGGATAGCGGCAACAATCCAAGACGTTAGCTTGCAATCGTCCACCGCAAATTGCAAGCACTTGCCAACATTATCGGTTTTCAGGTCGCCGGCGCGATACCCGACCAGGGGGCACCGCACCTTAATGAGACGCTACACGAGCAGTCTCAGCAACTGGTAGAGCTGCCACAGGCTACGCACGTTGAAGTGCGTGCCGTCAACCGTGGCGTTCGCCTCGCCATCGCCCATATGGACGATCACGGTGCGCCCGTTCACGGTCAGACTACCGTGCATCGTGATATGATTCATCTTGCAACCTTGTTGATTAAAGGCGCAAGCCGGTAATCAACGCAAAGGCCCGATGCTGCAAACGTCGGGCCTTTTCTTATCGGCTCACGCCGATCGGCCCGTCATATCAACGGGGACACCGCATGTTACGGCATCACAAACCAATATATCAGCACCCCGGCGGCAATCAAGAAGACAGGTTCCAGAAAAAGAAAAAAAGGGCCTGGGCATGTTGCCCAGGCCTCGGTTCGCGGACAGGGCGAGATTCGAACTCGCGGAGGGTTGCCCCTCAACGGTTTTCAAGACCGTCTCTTTAGGCCGCTCAGACACCTGTCCTGATGCGCGTTCACACGCGCAAGTATTCATTATACAGAAGGGAGGGATGTTGATATTCGGCAGTGCGGTCGGTCTTGGATTCGCCTGCTGGCTATCAGCGATCTCTCCCTCAGTAATCTCTCCCTCAGTCAGCTACGCTGACAGCTCCCCCATTAAAGGGAGTTGGGCAGCTTATGAAATCTCGTTTTCTATCTGCCCTCTTATTCCTCTGCAGTATGAATCTTACAGCTGCTCATATTCGTGGTAGGCGTTCCGGCGTACCGCACAAAGGTGCTGTAATAGTTGTAATACATATAGTTCAGCACACCGCGTTCCGGGATCATTACCAGCGTACGCTGCGAACAGTTTTCCTCCGGACAGGCAGCGGTAGCCAGCGCACCGCTTTCGTTGCAGATCTTTACCGTACGGTGCACGTCGCACACCGGCATATTGGCAGGATTGCCGTAATCGGTATGGGTTGCGGTACAACCTTGACCGGCCAGCTTTCCGGAAATATCGCAGTAGGTAACGCGGGAAACGCCTACTTCACCGGGCTGTACTTCGGTGGCGGCCTTGTTGGGCAGGCCCTTGTGCAGGGCCGTCATGACTGCGGAAAACAGCGGAGCGGCATATTTTCCGCCCTGGGCATCGGATACCAGGGGCTTATAAGCGTCAGAGCCGATCCAGACGGTACCGGTATAGTAGCCGGTAAAGCCGGCGAAGAACACACCGCGCATTTCGGAGTTTGTTCCTGTTTTGCCGTAAACGGTTTGTCCGGAAACGCGCGCCCGGGTAGCGCCGCTGTTTACTACCGTATACAGCAGATCGATCAGCTGCCAGGCGGTGCTTTCGGAAAATACCCGATGGGTATCCTGCTTGGCGAGCATATCTATGATAACGTTGCCGTTTTTATCCTCTAATTTCGTAAAGGCGATCGGTTCATTATATACCCCCATAT
>OJPW01001516.1_pt1 | contig 12463 bp, 10 predicted proteins | sample 1598571 | NCBI WGS metagenome assembly OJPW01 (sample SAMN03922493, study PRJEB24848) | human gut metagenome | isolation source: stool sample | host: Homo sapiens | place: Germany | collected 2011-05
CCCGGCCAGTTCCTGACAGGGGTTACCCACGGAAAACCCGGAAGAACCAAAAATTTTTGCTGACAGGCTCATATCTCTTGATCCTTATTGTGGAATTGCTGAACTCCGCCATTGAGGATGTGTGTGATCTTGTCAGCAGCGAATATTCAGAGTTGATAAAAAATGCCAAAGATAAAGGATCAATGGCAGTCTTAACGGCGTTGCTCTGCAATGTGTTGCTGCTTATTGCCCTGATTTTGCTATAGCCGGTATTTTTTGAGCAAAAAGCTGCCCGAAATTTCTTTGCAGATAGTGATACATTTTACTTCTGTTCAATGGCGGGGAAGATTCATGCACACAAGGATGTGATTGCCCTGTGACGAAAAACAGAAAGGGAATGTAGCCGGAGGCTTCGCTGGTATACGATCTGTGGCCGCCCCATATGGCCACAGTGGTTCCTTCGGGCAGTTGCCGTATATAGGCGGCAAGGGCGGTGTCGATGTGTCGGCACAGCGAGTAATAGACGTTGCGTGGTTCATCCGGAAATTGCAGGGCATTGCAGACCATTTCCGGCTGGTCCATGACGTGCATGTCCAGCGTGATGATAAAATGTAAAAAAGGTCCCTTGACGGGAATTTTTTTGCCGCAAAGCCAAGCAGGTCCGTGTCAGCCGCAATGCCATCCGTCCATATGGCAACAGCAGGCACGCCTTCGGCCTGCATTTTTTCCAGCCCGTAAACATACTGCACCCCCTGACGCCGGTAGGCAACCTCCTGATTCATGTAGTTGCCCGGCATGCCATGGAAGGAATAGCTCGGGGAAATCTTTTGAGTCAGAAAACGCAAAAATGAGCCAGAATAATCTGTTTCATACTCATAGTGCAGGATGCTGTGTGAAGCGATACGCCCGGTAAATACTTCATAGTCGGAATTGGCAGACGCCATTTTTTTTGTGCCGTCCAGGCGCAATAGCACTGCATGGTCCAGCAGGTTGTGCAGAAAAGGCATAACGTATTCTGCTCGTGCCTTTTCTGTAAGCATTTCGTAGTCCAGAGCCTCTACTTGAATAAGAACGATTTTATCTGTGCAGGGAAGCAGCGGCAGGTTCTCAACGCCGTGTGGAGATTCCATCGGTTGCGTTTGCTTCTGCATGCGCCAGGGGTAGCCGGAACCCAGTTCCAGCGCATATGTGGCCAGATAGCCGCGTGCATGCAATGAACGTCGTTCCGGCGGGGTAGAACTGATTTTTCCGTTCACGGTGTCCTGGGGCCAGAGTTCCCTGAGTGGCTGTACTGCGAAGCTGCTGCCCATGGCTACGGCAAAACTTGCAAAGGCCACTATTCCGACCTGTTTACGATAGGGCAATATTGTAATTTTGGATAAAAAAATATCTGCACAAAAGCACAGATAACGAAAAACAGCGACTTTATAACAGGAACATGAAAAAGCACAGAAAGGCCAAGATGGCTTGCGTAGCGTGTGCCATGTATTATTGTGGAAATATTTGGTGGCACTTTAAGCGTTTCAGATACTGCGACACACACAATGCCAAAGATACATTGCATGACAATAAATAGTATACATATCTTACGTTTGAAAAATATAAAGAGACACAATGAGGCTGCTATGTTGATGCCCACGATGGGAAATGTGGGGCGGATGCTCCACCATTGACAGATAGAGCTCGACAGGGATGTCGCCAGAACCAGAAGAAACAAGTATAACCATGCGCGCGTTGCATCTGTCATATACCGTTCCGGTTTGCTCAAAAGTTGCTCGCCTATGGCGAAAAAATTTTATTCCCGCAACATTAGCAAACCGTCCAGAATAGTCCAGGGGTTGGGTGGGCAGCCCGGAACAAAAAGGTCCACGGGCAAAATATCTGCAATGCCGTTATTACACTGTGGGGCATCGCGGAAAAGCCCGCCCGATATGGCGCAGGCCCCCACAGCCACCACGAGGCGTGGTTCCGGCGTGGCGTTATATGTATCAATAGCTGCCAGCCGCATGTTTTCAGAAACAGGACCGGTAAGCACGATGCCGTCGGCGTGCCGTGGCGAAGCGACAAAATCAATACCGAAGCGCGGCAGGTCAAACACAAGGGTTCCGAGCACGTTACAATCGGCTTCACAGGCGTTACAGCCCGCAGCGCTCACCTGACGAAGCTTGAGGGAACGCCTGAATATGGCAAATTTACCCGGCACAGGGGGCGTTGCGGGCTGCGTCACAGGTTTTCCGGGTACTATCAGCAGATCTTCGCGCCTGAAGGCCGCCATGCGGTGTTCACCCGTAAACGTGATGGCCTGCTTGGGGCAGGCAGCGCGGCAGGCTCCGCAGAAGGTGCAGCGGCCCATATCCAGTGTTGGCGTACTGCCGGGTACGCCCTCTGTGGGCAACAGGGCGGCAGTGGAGCAGGCCGCATAACAGGCGCGGCAGTCACCGCAATCCACAGGGATCAGGCTTGGACGGCCCATGTACCGGGGCGAGAGTGTGGGCTGTTGGTGTGGATAGTCCAGCGTGCGGTATTTCTGATGAATGCGTTCCTTGATGATGCGCAACATGTCAAAACCTCACAGGTCATGCCCGCAATAAGAGAGGTTGAAGCTCTTGTTGCAGAGGGGAAAGTCTGAAATCTGGTTGCCACGCAGGGCCATGGCCAGCCCTGCCCAGTTATGGAAAGAAGGGTCGACAACCTTGTAGACCAGCAGGCGCCCCCGGGAGTCAGTAAGCCCCACATGGCATACTTCGCCGCGCCAGCCTTCTACCAGTGCCACCGCCAGGGTGTCCGGCGGCAGAGCATCAAAAGAGGCGGCCTCAGCCGCTGTGCCGGAAGTATTGGTTGCTGCGGCAGTGGCGGGTGCGGAAACCGTACTTTCCGCCGTTGCTGCATTTTTTGTGTGGGGCAACGCCCCCAGCCGGGCAAGGTCAAACTCCAGCAGGCGCAGACTGTCGTCCAGTTCGCGGCTGCGCACAAGGGTGCGGGCCATGACGTCGCCCGTTATTTCCAGCCGGGGCGCGCATCCTTCGCAAGGCAGGTCGCTGAGGGGCATGTGAAAACGCGCATCCACGTCCAGCCCGCAGGCACGTGCGGCAACACCCACAAGACCCAGCTCACGGGCTGTGGCAGGTTCCACCATGCCGGTATCCGCAAGGCGGTTACGCACGGTCACGGCATCAAGCATCACGTCCACCGAACCGCGCGCATCGTGCCAGGCCGCACGAACGCGGGCGAGCATATCAGCACATTCCGATGGGGCAAGGTCGTAGGCCACGCCCCCCGGGCGCAGCAGCCCCCTGCCGAAACGGTTCCCGCACAGGCTGGCGGTTATATTGAGAAAATCGCCGCGGATGCGGCCATTCCATGAGGCAGTGGGCAAAAAGCCCGTATCGCCCGCAATGGCTCCAAGGTCGCCCGTGTGGTTGGCGAGGCGTTCCAGCTCAAGGCCAATGCGGCGCAACAGCTGGGCGCGTTCATCAGGCTGTTGCCCAGTCATGCGCTCAAGCAGCACACAGTGGGCCGTGGCATGGGCAACGGTGCTGTCGCCAGCGGCGCATTCCAGCAGGTGCAGGCGACGGCCGGCAGGCCCTTGAGTGATCATGGCCTCAAGGCCCCGATGCTGGTAGCCCAGCGCTATTTCCAGATGCAACACATTCTCGCCGTAGCACTGAAAACGAAAATGCCCGGGTTCGATGATGCCCGCATGTACAGGCCCCACGGCAACTTCGTGTACATCTGCCCCTTCTACCCGGTAAAAGGGATATGGCAGTGTCTGGGGCCGTGCAGAAGCCGTCAAGGCCGGAGAAGGAACTACTTCCGCAGATTCCTGGGCAGGGGCGGCGCTGCTGGTTTGGCTTTCCGCGGCATTGCGCGCTGCGGCTTCGGCGCTGTCGGGGATGCGCCGCACACTTTTGAGCCAGGGATGCCCCACCGGCTCCACGCCCCACTGTTCGTAAATCTCGCGCTCGAAATAGTGCAGTTGCGGCAATTCCGGCGTCATTGATACAAAGGCCGTCACCGGCGGCGTGCATCGGGCCATAAGGCGGCGCGTACCGTCATGGGCCAGTATGCAGCAAAGGCTTACGGCACGGGGCTGTTCCGGTGTGTCATCGTTGTGCGCGTCAAGGGGGGCATCCATGTCAGGAATGCCGAAAAAGGCCAGTACGCGCCATCCACCGGCCAGGGCGTGCCGGAGAATGTCCCGCAGTTCAGATACGGAATGACGCCCCAGTTTGTTCAGGGTTACCGCCTCACGGTAGTCGAACGACATCAAGATCCTCCTGGAGCATTTTATCTTTGCGAATACATGTTCTCAAAGGTTTCAAATGCTCGCTGCGGTGTTTGGCAGTGCAAATACGCTGCACCTACACCTTCGTAGCGGACGCCTGCTCATGCAGCCGCCGGAACAATGTTAAAACAACACTGCTCTAGCCGCCGATAAGGGCCGCGCCCTGCCGCAAAAAATTCCACAGCCAGTCGGGTATCCACAGGCCCAGTGTCAGTACGCCCATGCCGAGCGCCAGGGGCGGAAGCACGCTCAGCAGTGGCTCGCGCGGATTCTGGGGCATGTCTGTGGGGCGGCTGCCTTGCACCATGCGCAGCACCGCTACCGAAAGGCCCACAAATATTACGGCCAGAGCCAGCAGATAGGCGGCGGCCAGAAAAGGGGATCCGGCAGCAAGCATTCCTTTGAATATAATGAATTCGCTGATGAAAATGCCGAAAGGCGGCGAACCGGCCACTGCCAGAAATCCGGCCATCCACAGGGCGCCTGTAACTGGCATGGTCCAGCGCATGCCGCGAATGTCGTAGCTCGAAAATGTGTGATAACGGGCCAGGATATTGCCGGAAAGTAAAAAGAGCATGCACTTGGTCAGCGAATGGCAGACCGCGTGCAGCATGGCTCCCGACACTGCCAGGCCACCAACGCCCACTCCAAGAGCCAGTATGCCCATATGCTCCACGCTGGAATAGGCCAGCATGCGCTTGTAATGCCCCTGGCCCACAATGAAGATGGCCGCCGTAATCAGCGACAGCAAACCGAAAAAGCTGAGCAGGCCGCTGCTGAAGCCGCCAAGCCCGGCGGCCAGCATGATCTGGTGGCCGCGCAGTATGCCGAGCATGGCACAGTTGAGCAGTGCGCCGGACAGCAGGGCCGAGACCAGCGAAGGGGCCTGACTGTGGGCATCGGGCAGCCAGTTGTGCAGGGGGGCCAGACCCATCTTTGTGCCGTACCCCACCAGCAGGAAAATAAACGCCGCCTTGAGCCAGGTTTCTTCTCCGGCGCGGGCGTGGCTGACATACCAGCCCACCTGGTTCATGCCTTCCACCATAGCTTCCATGCCTTCAGGCGTGTAAAAAGCCACAGAAAGCAGAATATTGCCCACCATGGCCAGGGCAATGCCCACGGAGCATATGATCAGGTATTTCCAGGTGGCCTCAAGGGAGCGCTGGTGGCGGTGAAAATAGATCAGCGGCGCGCTGGAAAGCGTGGTGGCTTCAATGCCCACCCATAATGCCCCAAGGTGCGGAGTGGTGGTTACCAGCGTCATTGATGCAAGAAAAAAGCACAGGCAGGCGGCCAGACGGCGCTGCGGCGCATTGGTGAAGCTGCGCCCGTCCTGAAAGGCGGTATGCACACCGAGGCTTTCTTCTTCACGCAGATAATACACAGCGTACACGGAGGCCGCCAGAAAGAGCAGGCTGGCCAGCATGAGAAAAAGCGCGCCCAGCGGGTCCGGCGCCAGCAGGCCGCCCAAGGCTTCCGGTTCGGCCCCGCTGGCCACGTTCCAGGTGGTCCAGGCGGCCAGCCCGGCGTGGGCCAGTCCTGTCAGGGGCAGCAGAATGCGGCACAGGGCACTTGTGCCAAGCAGCATGATACAGCCCGCCGCCAGCGGGAGAAAGAGCAAGGCTTCCAGCATGGCCGTCAATCCCTGAGGCTGCGAAAGCGGCCTACATCAATGGATTCAAAGGTGTTGCTGATGTGGTTGATGGCAATGCCCATAACAAAGACAGCCACAAACACGTCCAGCAGAAGAGCCAGTTCAAACCAGATGGTTCCTGCCGTCATCAGGGGCATGCCCAGCAGGAAAATTCCGTTTTCCGCCACGAGATAGCCGATGACCTGGGCCAGGGCCGTAGTGCGCCCCACCACAAGAATGAGCCCGCAAAAAAGCGTGGTCAGCGCCGTGGGCAGCAGCAGGGGAGGAAAAAGGGCGGGCAGGGTCAGCAGTCTGGCTTCAAGCCACAGCGAAAGTACAAGTCCTCCCATGCCGGCCAGCACCCCTACGGCCACATGCAGGCGGGGGCGCATACGCTGCCGCGCGTGCAGGCGTTCGCGGGTGCGCCACAGCAGCCCCGGCAGCAGAACACCCTTGATCAGCAGCACAGCCCCGGCCAGCAGGGCGTGATCCAGGCTGAGCAGCATGGCCGCCAGCAGTATGCCCTGAAACGCGGTAAGACGTATGAGCCACATAAGCCGTGTTGTGCCCAGCATGAGCAGGTTGTTCAGCATGAGCAGGAACAGGCAGGATTGCAAAAGGGATTCCATGCTTCTACCTCGCCTGGGTCAGGATGAGCGCCAGCGCAGCCATGGCCGATGCGCCGCCGAGCAGGTAAGGCACACGGTCCATGCGCAGACGCGCCATGACAGATTCCACAATGCCCACCACCACGGCCAGCAGCAGCACGATGAGTACGCGCAGCCCAGCCTGCTGCCACAGGGGCAGGGCGGGGGTAACCAGTCCGGCGATAAGCGCCGCGAAAAACCACAGTTTGAGCGCTGCACCGTAGACGATCATGGCCAGGTTGGGACCGGAATGGTCCAGCACCATAACCTCGTGGATCATCGTCAGTTCCAGGTGGGTGTTGGGATCATCCACAGGAATGCGGCAGTTTTCCACCAGCAGCAGAATAAAGAAAATGCACGGCAAAAGCAGAAGTTCGCCCCGGCCCATGGCCCAGGCTCCGGCAATCTGCCCCCCAAACATGGATGAAAGCGAAAAGGCCGCGTGCGGGCCGCGTCCCATATCCAGGGTGACGCTGGTAAGCACCAGCAACGCCAGAAAAAAGAGCGGTTCCGCCAGTGCCGCAAAGGTGGCCTCACGGCTTGCGCCCATGCCCTCGAAGGCCGAGCCGGTATCAAGGGCCGAAAGCATGATGGCAAAGCGGCCCATGCCGAGCAGATAGGCTGCCAGAATAAAATCGCCGCCGAAAGCCAGGGGCGAGGCCGCTCCGCCTAGCGGCAGCAGGGCAATGGCGCAAAGGGCGGTGGCCAGCGCTACCGCCGGACCGCAGGCAAAAACCCAGGTGGTTGTGCGGCTGATGACCTCGCCCTTGCGCATGAGCCGCGCGAGGTCATAATAGGTTTGCAGGAGGGGTTTGCCATGCCTGCCTGCAAACTTGGCCTTGACCCTGTTGATAATGCCGGGCAGCAGCGGAGCCAGAACAAGGGCCAGCGCAAACTGCACGAAATAGACGGCTATGTCTTGTCTCATGCGCCCAGCCCCCATACAAGCAGACCCACAACTGTGGCCAGAATGTAAAGAATATAAAGATGTATTTTGCCGTGTTGCATGATCTTGCAGGCATTGCACAGGCGCTCTATGCCTTCAAAAAGCGGGTCGTAGATGGAGCGGCGCAGGCGGTCAGGAGCGGAAACGCTCATTTCCCCCTTGTCGGGGAACAGACGTGAATCCAGCTGCATGCGCACTTTCAGGCCCATGCCGGGCGCGAATATCTTGCCGAGCGGTTCGGAAAATCCCGCATCAGTGTACTGGATGCGGGCCGTACCGCCCTGATAGCCGCAGCCCCAGGTGGGCATACTGCCCACGCTGCGCCTTTTGAGCAGCCGTTTGCGCAGGATAATGCCTGCCAGGGCAAGGCCCAGGGCAATGGAGCCGACCAGCGACACCATGGCAAGGCTGGCGCGCATCTGTTCTTGTCCTGCCAGGGCACCGGCCTGCATGTCGTTGGGCATGGGCAGGGCGGCCAGTCCCGTCATGGAGGCGAGGTCAAAAAAGAGCGGAGCCGCCAGACCGCCAAGCACACAGACTGCCGCGGGCAGGGCGAGAGGCCAGAGGGTTCGCCAGCCTGCGGGGCGGGCATTGGCCGCAAAGCCCGAACGTGGCTCGCCAAGAAAGGTGATGCCGTAGGCCTTGGCGTACAGGGCGGCGGCAAGGCCACTGATGAGAGCAAGGGTTACCAGCGCCAGCAAAAGCCCCACCTGCCGCTCCACGCCGGGCAGGCTTGGCCCGTCCAGCAGCGAAAGCGCCAGCACAAGCTCACCTGCAAAACCGTTAAGAGGCGGCAGGCAGGCAATGGCCGCTGCTCCAAGGGCAAAGGCCGCGCCAAGCAGGGGCAGGCGTTTTTGCAGGCCGCCCAACTGCTCCATACGCACAGTGCCTGTGGCATGCAGCACTTCTCCGGCGGACAGAAAAAGCAGTCCCTTGAAACCGGCGTGGTTCAGCATGTGCATAAGGCTGCCCGCAAAACCGAGGGTGGCTATCCATGCATTGCCGCAGGCCAGGCCTATGAGACCTGCGCCCACGCCCATGAGCATAAGTCCCATGTTTTCCACGCTGGAGTAGGCCAACAGGCGTTTGAGGTTGCTCTGGCCCAGCGCTTTCAGAATGCCGATCAGGCCGGTGGCAAGGCCCAGCAGCAGCAGGGTCCAGCCCCACCATTCGGGAGCTGCGCCGGGCGCGGCCAGCAGGCTGAGGCTGCGAATGATTCCGTACAGGCCCGCGTTGATCATGGCTCCGGAAAGCAGGGCCGAAACATGGCTTGGCGCGGCAGGGTGTGCCTCCGGCAGCCAGACGTGCATGGGGACAAGCCCGGCCTTGGCACCGAAACCGAGCACGGCCAGTGCAAAAAGGGCTGTCAGCACGCCGGAACCGGCGTCGCGCGCCACCCCCTGCATGACCGCGCCGCCCTGAAGGATGTCAAGCGATGTGGTTCCCGTGCTCTGCCAGAGCAGCACAAAAAAGGCCATAAGGGCCACGGCCCCAAGGTGGGCTGCCACCAGGTAGACCCATGAGGCGTCGCGCACCTGACGGTCGCCGTCATTAAATTCAATGAGAAAAAATGGCGCGAGAGACATAAGTTCCCAGGCCAGCATGAAAAGTACGGCATCACGCGCCGCCATAACAAGCGCCAGCCCGAGAATCAGCAGGATGTAAAAAAACCAGTGCGCCGCCAGGTTGTGTTCCTGCGGGCGGGTGTGCCGTAGTGCCATGCCTCCGGAGAGGGCGCACACAAGGCCAAGGCCGAAAACCGGCAGCAGGAAAATACGGCTCAGGGGATCAAGCCCCAGAGTACAGGCCCCCACGGGCAGGCCCCAGGGCAGGCGCAGGGAGACAGCCTCGCCCCAGGGGGCGAAGGCCAGCGCGCACAGGCCCGCCAGACAGCCCGCCGCGGCTCCACAGGAGCCAAGCAGGTTGGCGGCCCGGCCGCTGCCCGCCGGAGAGGGCAGCAGCGCGAACAGGGCCATGGCGGCGGCAGCCGCCGCCAGGACAAGCAGGGTTATGATAAAGAGCGTCATGGCATAGGGTGGCTTTCGGGCAGTGGTCAGGCCATGCCCAGTTTTAACATGCTGTCAAAGTAGGCGATGGTCTTTTTCAAACCGTCTTCCAGCTTGACCTGCGGCTCCCAGCCGAGTTTTTCGCGGGCCAGTGTAATGTCGGGCCGCCGCTGTTTGGGGTCGTCACCGGGCAGCGGTTCGTAACTGATCACGGATTTGCTGCCGGTCATGTCCACGACCTTTTCTGCCAGTTCGCGAATGGTGAATTCGCCGGGGTTGCCCATATTCATCGGGCCGATGAAGTCTTCGGGCGAAGCCATGAAGCGGACCATGCACTCGATCAGGTCATCCACATAGCAGAAAGAGCGCGTCTGGCTGCCGTCTCCGTAAATGGTGATGGGCTGGCCCTTGAGCGCCTGAATGATGAAGTTGGACACCACGCGCCCGTCGTTGGGATGCATTTTGGGTCCGTAGGTATTGAAGATGCGCCCCACCTTGATGGGCAGGCCGCCCTGGCGCCAGTAAGAGAAAAACAGGGCTTCGGCGCAGCGCTTGCCTTCATCGTAGCACGAACGGATGCCGTTGGGGTTCACATGCCCCCAGTAGTCCTCGGTCTGCGGGTGTATTTCGGGGTCGCCGTACACTTCACTGGTGGACGCCTGATAGATGCGCGCCTTGAGCCTCTTGGCCAGCCCCAACATATTGATGGCCCCGTGAACGCAGGTCTTGATGGTCTGCACCGGGTCGTGCTGATAGTGAATGGGCGAGGCCGGGCAGGCGAGGTTGTAGATTTCGTCCACTTCCACATACAGGGGAAAGGTCACATCGTGGCGGATAAGCTCGAATCTTCTGTTATCGAGAAATTCCTCCACATTGGCGCGGGCGCTGGAAAAGAAGTTGTCCACGCAAAGGACTTCATGTCCCTCGTTGAGCAGTCTTTCACACAGGTGCGAACCGAGAAAGCCCGAACCGCCCGTGACCAGTATACGTTTGCGGAGATGCATATTTCCCCCGGAAAAAGTGGTGTTAAATCAAAAAGTAGGACAACAAAACCAGTTCAGCATAGCGCTATTGCCCTGTCTTGGCAATGGCGCTGCTGCCGGGCCTTGCCCTTGCCCGCGCACGTTGTTATGTAACGGCGCGAGGTAAGCATGTCGAAAAAATCCACCAACCGCATTGATCCCGTTTCTGTTCCCCTGCCGCCGGAAGGTGTCGACAGCCACGCCCATCTGGACGGCGAGGAGTTTGACCTGGACCGTGAAGCCGTACTGGAAAGGGCCGCTGCCTGCGGCGTAAGCCATGTGGGCAATGTCTTTCTCAATCCCGGCCATCTCGCCGCCCGGCGGCACTATTTTGCGGATCACCCGCAGGTTTTCTTTCTGCTTGGCGTGCACCCCTGCCATGGGCGGGACTGCACGCCCCAGGTTATCGAAGCCATGCGCCAGGCCTTTGCAGAAGAGCCGCGCCTCAAGGCCGTGGGTGAAATCGGCCTGGATTTTTATTGGGACGATTGCCCCCGCGAAGTACAGTACGAGGTTTTTACCGCGCAGCTCAGGCTGGCCCGTGAGCTGGAGCGTCCTGTGGTGATTCACTGCCGTGAGGCTGAAAAAGAAACGCTCATGGTTCTGGAGTCGCAGGGTTTCGCCGGTTATCCGCTACTGTGGCACTGCTTTGGCAAAGGGCCGGACCTGGCCCGGCGCATCGTGCGCAACGGCTGGCATGTATCTGTACCCGGCCCCGTGACCTACAAGGCCAATGAAGAGCTGCGCGAAGCCGTAGCCTGCATTCCCTCCGACCGGCTCATGCTGGAAACCGACGCTCCGTATCTAGCTCCTGTACCCTGGCGCGGCAAGCGCAACGAGCCTGCCTTTACAGTGTTTACGGCGCGGGCGGTGGCGGAAGCGCGCGGGCAGGATGCGGAAGAACTGTGGCGGCAGTGCGGTGCCAATGCCCGGCGGTTTTTCGGCCTGTAGACAGTGTCGTCACGTATACCTTTCATGATATCTCTGCGTCGAATTTTTCCTTGATATGACAGGCAAAATCATTTCGGGACGACACGGTTTCGGGCGGGGATATGCTGTTGCACCCTTGCCTTTCGTCCAAGCCTGAAACGTCCAGCCGGACCAAAGGCGGGGGCACCCCGGCGCGGCTTGACCGGCCCCCGCGCATCAGATAAACCCGAGCTATGGGTATTCCTTTCAGATTCCACGCGGCTTTGCCGCGATGCGCCGGCCGTACCGATCTTGCGGTTTTGGCGGTCAATGCGGGCAGTCTGCCGGATATGGCGGGGCTGGTCGCACAGGAACCCCTGTTCTTTTTTTCCGGCATCACCTGACTGCCTGTCGGGTGGGGCTGGATGTCTCCCTTGTCCGTCTAGCGGGCAGTTTTTGTACTGCGCCGCAAGGGCAGCTTTCCATCTTCTACCTGACTACCGGCGACGTAATCGCGTCTGTTGCTGTTCACTGCGTGGCGCGTCCGCGCTTTCTGTTCACGCTAACCGTAGGAGACTGTCATGAAACGTATAATTCTTGCGGCTGTTCTGCTTATGTGCGGCCTCGGCACGGCCTTTGCTGCCTCGCCTTCCGCCCCTCTGGATGCATTCAGGGGGCAGAAAGGAGTTGTGGATATTGCGGGAGGTACGGCCCACATTCCTGTTATGAAAGAGGCCGCCAGGCAGATCATGGCCGTTAACCCGGACGTACGCATTACTGTGGCAGGGGGCGGCTCCGGCGTGGGTGTGCAGAAAGTGGGCGAGGGCATTGTGCAGATCGGCAATACCGGCCGCGCCCTCAAACCTGCGGAAGTGGAAAAATACGGTCTTGTGACCTTTCCATTTGCCATTGACGGCGTGGCTGTGGCTGTCAATCCGGCCAACAGGGTCACGGGGCTGACCAAAGCCCAGATAAAGGATGTTGGTTCTTCCGGGTTTTCCGTGGGTAACCCCTGTCAGGAACTGGCCGGGTAGAG
>OJPW01001517.1_pt1 | contig 12456 bp, 10 predicted proteins | sample 1598571 | NCBI WGS metagenome assembly OJPW01 (sample SAMN03922493, study PRJEB24848) | human gut metagenome | isolation source: stool sample | host: Homo sapiens | place: Germany | collected 2011-05
AATATAACAAATGGGAGCCATAAATGGCTCCCATTTGTGGGTAAAGGTTAGTGCCATGGCATGTCCCTACAGCATTGTACGATTTGGAGTTCTGCAACATCCTCCCTACAAAGTTGGTGGCGTTTGTTGCATGATGCGTGAATTTTGCAACACCCTCAGCTAATACGCTGCTAACTACCATGCCGATCATCTAACACTCGCGGTGTTAGCCGCGAGGGGAGTAGTAGCCACATGCAAGCAAGCCTTTAGGCTTGCTTGCATGTGGCTACTACTCCCGCCGCGGCTATGCCGCGCCTTTCCTTGCGAAATTATTCTGAGTGAAAACCATTGTGTCGCAATCCTATAACTACCTTTCATTGGGCTTGCATACAAAGAAATCGGTCAATCCCCATCGTGGGAACTGACCGATTTTCATATGATATGACTGTCCTGGCTCGTTATCTTACGCCGATCTTGACGGTGTGCTTGACTGCGGAGCCGTCGGCGCGGCGTCCTTGCAGCGTTGCGAGGTACATGCCTCCTGAAAGTGCATGTGTCGGAGAGGTCTGGCGCACTGTGCCGTCGGCTGTCAGGCTGCCGATGAGGTCGGTTGCCATGCCGGCTACGTCGTAGATTGTGATGTTGGCGTCGCTCATGCCTGCGGGCATCGAATATGAGAACACGCCGGTAGACGAGCTGTATTCAAGCATGATGCCTGTTGCATCTGCTGCCACTGAAGAGATGGATGACGGAGAGTTGGCGATGAGGATGGCTGATGGGTCTGCCATAGCCACATTGGCTTTGATATGCAGGGTCTTGTCATCAGACAGATAGTATGCCGGAACTTCGGCACGGTTGAACTCGTCCATGCTTGACACCTGTTCGTAGTAGTTGTTATCATCCAGCGCATATGCTTGGGCTGCAGCCGTGCTCTCGATATGGTCGATGGCAGCTTTGAAGCGCGGAATCTGTATGGTCAGGGTGCGCTGCGCGGGCATGCCGTCATAGCCGTTGCCTTCGTAGTCAAATGCTATCTCGTGGCCGTTGGGCAGCTCGCTGGCTGTGATGGTGGTGAGCAGATAGGCATTGTCTTCAAGGGCGCGTGTAGATGTGCGGTCATCGTCATATATCTTGGCGGTCACAGGAGTCGCGGTGTCATCGCTCATAAGATATGTGAGTGACAGGGCGGAGTGGTCTATCTCGCCTGTAGTGGTGTAGCTATCCTGGGTGTAGCGGGTGATGATGGAGCCGGCGCGTGCGAAGTGGGGCAGCACTGACAGCGGTGCGTCATAGCTGATGGTGGTGTTGCCGTCATATACGCGGCTGAGGTCGTTGAGGTCCACCCAGCGTCCTTCGGGCAGGGTGATCTGGCGCGAGGTGCTGTAGCTGATTATAGGAGCCACGAGGATGTCGCGTCCCCAGAGATATTCGTCGGTGCTGTTGGCTCCAAAAGAGCTGTTGGCGGAGTGGAAGTTGATGGGACGTGCCAGAGGCATGCCTTTGGTCGCATTCTCGTAGGCAAGCGTATAGGTATATGGCAGATAGCTGTAGCGCATGTTGATATAGCGGCGCACATCGTCGAGCACGCTGCCGTAATTATATGGCTCGGGATTGACGGCTGAGTGGGTGCGCATCATCGGAGAGAATGTGGCAAACTCTACCCAGCGCAGATACAGGTTGGCATCCATCTCGCCGTTAGGTGCGGCAAATCCGCCCACGTCGCTGCCCATATAGCCTATGCCTGACATCGATGCGCTTATCAGGGCTGGTATCTGTGCCCGGAAACCGCTCCAGCTGCGGGCGATGTCGCCTGTCCAGGGGAAGGTGGAGAACCGCTGCATGCCTGAAGTGCCGGCGCGTGGCATCAGGAAGGGGCGGATGTCGGGAAAGTCTTCTTTCATGCCACGATATACGCGCTCTATCCACAGATTGCCAAATTCGTTGTGCACCTGCTCTACGCTGCCTCCCATGTGTCGTGAGTCTCCGTCGTGCTGCTCGGGCTCTCCGAGATCGAGCCACCAGCCGCCCACGCCTTCTTGGGTACGGTCTTTGTAGAATTTCCACATCCAGTCAAGAGCGGCAGGATTGGTTGCGTCAAGCAGTCCCACACGTGACGATTTAAGCCAGCCCATGTTGCTCACATCGCTGTCGGCAAAATAGCCGAGATTTTGTAGCGGAGCGTAATTGGAGGTGCTGGATGTGAAAAACGGCTCGGTGATAAGCACGGTCTTTACACCCTGTGCCTCAAAGTCGCGCATCATTTCTGTCGGGTTGGGCCAGTTGGAGCTGTACCAGTCAAGGTTGCCCATGCCCGATTCGTCATAACCTTGCCAGTATAGGTCCATGACTATGCCGTCGAGAGGCAGATTGGCACCCTTGATTTTATCGATGACCTCTCTGGCTTCCTGCTGGGTCTTGTAGCCGTAGCGTGAAGTGATGTAGCCGAGTGCCCAGTAGGGAGGCAGTTCCTGACGGCCGGTGAGGAACGTATAATTTTCCATAACGGATGCCATGGAGCCGTCACCACCTACATAGTAATATGCGATAGGGTTGAGGCTGCCTGTCTCGTAGGTGGTGCCTCGTGTTGATGAAGGAGTGATTTTGGCACCGCGGTAGTGGTCATCAAAGAGCAGTCCGTAGCCAGAGGTGGATGCTACAAAGGGGATGCAGATGTTTCGCGCATCGCTATAGCTGGAGTCCCAGCCCCACCGTTGGCTATTGTCCATATATATCGTGCAGTCGCTCTGGTTTGTGCGTTGTCCGTTGTAGCCTCCGCCATAGAAGGCAGCGTCGTTCATAGGGTTGAAGGTCACTCGATGCGGGCGGACGCTGTTGTTGAGGCCCTCTTTCTCCGAGAGGCGGACGCTGCCTGCCATGTCGGCAAATGATACCGCGCAGTTTGCTTTATTGACAATCACTCTGGTGGCAGCGGTTGACAGGGTCAGGTTGTCATCATCCTCGCTAATGCTGAATGTAGCTTCGGGAGCGGCTGACACGGTGATTGACTGGCGTTCCTGTGAGCTGTCGCCTGCGGGGAGGGTGAACACCTTGATTACGTAATCGTTGTAGGCGGTCAGTGTCAGAGTGCCGTGTTGGGCGGTAACGGTGACTGATGACCCGTCAGAAGCATGTGACACATAGGCTCCGAGCGCGGTGACGACATCATCGCCGCCACCGCCGCCGGTGAAAGGCACTATGATATCGGAGTTGTCAGACTTGTTACCCTTCTCGTCACGCATCACGAAACAGAGGCTTGTTATGGTCTCGCCGGAATAAAGTCCGTAGAATGTCGACGGGGTGATGGTCCATGAATAGAGATTGGGGTCGCTTGCCGAACGTGTGAATCGGTATTTCGCATCGTTGTCACACCATGACGGGGCGTGTTTCCAGTCTTTGTTGCTTGTGCTTTCGGTCGTGAGTACACCGGTGTGGGCATACACGTCTCCGGTGAAATCTTTCAGTCCGCCTTCGCCGCGGGTGGCGTTGAAGTAGACTGTGATTTCCTCATTCTGCTTGGCATCGGCGGCCTCATACCACATGAGCCTGTTATCGTCCGATGTCTGGCTCCAGCCGGTTGTCGCGGCGAGCATAAGGAGTCCAGATGCTGTGATGGATTTAATGTTCATGATAATTGATTGGTTGTATAAGGGTTATTTAGCTGAAAAAATCTTATCGCAGTGCCGCTATGGCAGCTTCATATTTTGGCAGAGAGGTGGCTTTGCGTATCGCTTTGGCTGTCTTGCGGTCTATGGTATCCTCGAGATAGTCCCAAAACGGTTTTATCTTCGATAGTATCTGCGCGTCGCCGCATAGACGCTCTTGGTAACTGCGGTATATCGCATCGTGGATGCGGAGCACTGTCACAAGCCTTTCACGTTCAGTCAGTCCGCTGCCTGTGCGCCACTCGGCAAATAGAGTCGGGCGCATCAGCAGTCCGCGTCCAGCCATGATGCCGTGGAGGGTGGGGTAGGCTTGCGCTATTCTGTCTATGTCCTGGGGTGAAGTGACATTGCCGTTGTACACTACCGGGTGGCGTGTCGCATGCAGCAATGATGCAAATTCATCCATATGCAGGTCTCCGGCGTATTGCTGCGAGGCAGTGCGCGGATGCACCGTCAGATGCGTCAGAGGCATCGCGTCTATTTCGCCTATGATGTCTCTCCATTGTGACGGGTCGTTGATGCCGAGACGCATCTTGACCGAAAACCTCATATCAGGGTATCGCTCCCTCATCTCGCAGCCGATGGCATGCAGAGTCTCGGGGGCTGCCAGCAAAGCCGCTCCGCGTCCGTGCTTGACCTGTGGCGCAAACGGGCAACCCATATTGATGTCCACTTCATCGTAGCCCTCGGCGACAATCGCATCGGTGAGCAGCCGCATCTCAGCCACGTCGCACACGAGTATCTGAGGCACCAGATGATGATTGGAATTAAGAGTAGACCGAAGCCCGCGCAGGTCCCTGCCGCGCACCGCGCCTTTCTCCACGCGCATAAACGGAGTGTAATAAGCATCCACACCGCCAGCCATCTCGGCATGGCAGTGCCTCCACTCGGCATCGGTATACCCCTGCAGAGGGGCAGCAAAGAGTCTCAGAGCAGTGTTTTCCAAAGTTTGATGGCAGATATACTGGTTTATAGACTCTGTAAAGTTAGCAATAAATTTGCAATAAACTGTAGCTTTTGTCGTTACGATTGCGTTACTTTGCCATTGTATTACATTTCGGGTGTCGATTATGTCTGATAAATTCAATTCATATAATGATATGGTGGATCTCAGCCCTCTGGCTGACCTTTGCCTCCGAGAGGGAAAACCTGTGTGTTACGAGCGCGGGGATTATCTGCTGCATCACGGAGACCGAGGCAGATATATAGCCCTGGTTTTGTCAGGCTACTGCCGATATGTGATGACACGTGACGATGGGACAGAGGCAGTGGTCGGTCTGGCGCTAAAGGGTGATCTGGCAACGGGCTTCAGCGATGCCATGCGAGGCAGACCATCGAGAATTTCTATAATAGCTTCGACACGCGTAGATGTGCTTCAGTTGCCGCTCGTTTATGCCATGGACACGGTAGCCGAAACCAATCCCGGCATCCGAGGGCAGATGTTTGAAGCATTGGCAGGTACTCTGTATGAACGTATGCTTGATCTGTATGGCTTGTCGGCGACACAACGCTACCGCAAATTTGCCTCGGCATACCCCGATATTGTGGCGCAGATACAGACACAGGAGCTTGCATCCTATCTGCAAATCACTCCACAACATCTACGACGAATCAAGAAATCCTGATTTTTTCAATAAAAATTCGTAAGCGAACATATGTTCGCTTTTTTCTTGCCATTTATCCTTTATTTTGCAGTTAACCAATCTAAAAATCTACTACGGAATGAAAGCTGTTACGTTGACATTGTTTGCTATGTGTATCTTTTCTTTGACTATTTCAGCCAAGAAGATGTCAAAAGAGGAGGAAAAAATGCTGGATACAGTTGTGGTCACCACATCAGATGGGTCTGTTCATAACGGCACTGTCAAGAAATATTGGACCGCGCATCATGGTGGCGGTTACAATAAAGAATTTTCAATAGTGGCCGATGACGGGTCTGAGCTTAAGTTCAATGCGGCTGCCATCGATTCCATCTATTTCCCTATGCGTGACGACGGGATGCTCAAGGTGTGGCGCGTATATGACATCGCCGTTCCTAAGCTGTTTAAGAAAAACAAAGCCGAGCATTGGATTGCTGCCGAGGGAGGAAAGTCGGAGCATGCCCGTGTGGTAGTACCTGTGGTGCGTGTCAATGTACCACATGGCACTCGTTCGGTCTGGGAAACCGCCACATGGGGATGTCTGCTACTCGACAATGACAGCGTGGCGTGTACTTTCTTTTTTGACAAGAGCGGTGGACTTAATCTTAAATTTCTCAAATCATATCTCTCCAAGAGAGACCCAGAACTGTACAATCATATAGATGCGTGGTTTGAGTCTGACAAAAACCGCAAGAAAGCACTTTCAAAAAATTATGCACTGATTCTTGAAGCCGTTGAAGATTACTATCGGCAGAAGCCGTAATAAGTGTAAACTCGTGATATCTAATATATTTTACCATCTATATCTATGAACCGATTTGTAGCGATTATTGCAGGGATAGCTATATGCTTTGGGGCAATGGCTAAGGACAACCCCGAAGACTACCATGTAAAAGCCTATAAGACAGATGGGTCTGTCATCGAAGGCTATAATGACACTCGATTTGGCAATCATCTGCTGCCCAAGCAGACCCATGTTGCGATAAGCAGTGAATATGGCGGCAAGCCGGTGAAATATTCTGGAGAGGAGGTCCGGCGTATCATTTTTACTGCCTCTATGAATGACTCCGTCCCCGTGGTATTTGAAGCTGTGAAGGCACAGACAAAATTGCCCAACCTCTTCAGTAAGAATCCCAAGCCATATAAGGAACGTGTTTTTCTGCAAGTAGTTTACGACGGCGATAACGTCAAGGGATATGCGATGCCGTATACTGACCACACCTTTGTGCCCGGACGTACCACCATATTATATACTTGGCGCTATTTCTACCTTACCAAGGATGGAGAGGTAGCAAAAGCGTATTGGGACGACACAGACGGGGTGGTGCCGGGCATGAAAAAGGTGATGAAATTTTATCTGCGCGAATTTCCCCAAATAGTCAAGATGGTAGATGAGGGGACGCTGACACCCGAGATGTTCCAGGAAAATCCGGCAATAGTGCTTCCGCTCATGGATAGATTCTATACGGAAAAGAAAAAATAAACATCAGTTACTGAAAAATAGACATGCTATGAGATTTCTTACAGTTTTGGTTTCTGTGGTGTTGATATGTGTCATGAGTATCTCTGCCAATGCCAAGAAAGAAGACAAGGAGGATAAGAGGATAGAAGCAAAAGTGTGGTTTAAAGACGGGCGTGTCTATCAGGGAGAGATGCCCAAGCATTGGCTTACGTAGGGTCAGACTTTCCTTGCTTCGGGTCATAATTTCCATATACTTTCCGATCAAGGGAAGAAGGTGAAGTGCCAGGTAAAAGATGTGGATTCGATTTTGATTGTGTCAAGCAGCTATGAGAAGTTTGTCCCGGGTGACTTTTATCTACCTGCTGAAAAATTTAGTGCGTACAAAAAGACAAAGCTGGTGCGGCGCATCAAACAAGGACGTTATGTGGACTTTTGCAAGATGCCGTATATCGGTAATTGTCAGGTGGCAGGAATGCAGATGGACCAGCGCATGGAATATTGGTTGGTGAGGTTTTCCAATGATGGCAAGACTTATTTTTTCTTCGATAATCCCCTAAATAAGGGATGCCACAAGCCGAAATTTTATGTCGGAGCATTCTATAATTCTATCAAGAAGTCATACCCTGACCTTGCCGAGGCAGTGATGGCGCGTTTCGATTCTGACGACAAGAAGGAGCGCAAGGCGATAGCGCAAGATATTGCCGAGAATCCGGAAATCTTGGTGGATTTTGTGGATCAGTATCTCATCGAACACTCCCGATGATGGACTATATCCGATACATATTGCCGCTGCTGGCTGTCGCGGCTATAGGGTTAGGCGGTTGTACGGAGGCTGAAGATGCTCCGGTGCTGCCAGAGATTGATGCAGTGGAACTTGCCGCAACAGAACTTTGCATCGGTGGCCAAGGTGGCGATGTAGTGCTGCGCTTCAATGCCAACCGTGACTGGACCATAACCTATGTCGATGACCGCACTGCCACTTATGGTCTCTTGCAGACACGAGAGGGAGGGGCTGGAACTGGTTGTGAGGCTATCTACACTGCATTTCCTAATACAGGGAAAGCAGCCCGCGACGTGACGTTTCGGATTTCAGCCGGCAGGGCATCAGCCGAAATCACGGTCAGACAGGACGCTTTGGGCATAGAATTGCCTTCGGAAGATGAAGTCAAAGCATACCTTATGCGCCTGTATAATGAGACTGATGGTCCTAACTGGAGATTTAAGTGTAAATGGAGGTCAGATCTTCCTCTGAACCAATGGGGTACAGAAGTGAAGTATGAAAACGGACTCCTCGAATTGAATCTTGCCGAGCATTATTTGAAAGGAAAGGTGAATCTGTCGGGATGCCGTGCGCTCGTCAGGATCCGAGCTGCGAAAAATGCCATTACGGAGGTGGATTTGTCAGACTGTCCGATGCTTAAAAGCGCGGATTTCACCAATAACGGTCTACAAAGTATCGATGTCAGCGGATGCCTGTCGCTGACACGTCTTAATGTAAGTTACAATCTGCTGTCATATCTTGACATAGGGTGGAGCACTACACTTAGCGAGTTGCGTTGCGAGTACAATGCCATAGAGGATATGGATTTGTCACGATGTGTGAGTCTCCAAGACCTGGCTTGCCACAATAACCGTCTGAAGAGACTTGAAATCCCACACCGTCAGAGGCTTGACGGTCTGTGGTGCTATGCCAATGAGATACGGACATTAGATGTCAGCAATGCTCCGAGGCTATGGATGTTTAATTGCAGCGAAAACGAACTTGAATCATTGGATGTGTCAGGCTGCCCGCTTAGAGTGCTGTGGTGCTACTCCAATCATATCAAAGAGATAGACCTGTCGGCAAGTCGTAAGCATCTTTCCGAGCTATATTGCTCCTCCAACGAACTCGGCACATTGGATTTCAGAGATTTCGACATGTTGGGCTGGGTACAGTGTTCCGATAATAATCTGACGTACCTTGACATACGTGGATGCCGCAATCTGACGCGTCTCTACTGTAGCTATAACCGCCTTGAGAGTCTGGATTTCGATGGTGTTAATGTCAAGCTGCTTTTCTCCGAACTTGACTGCTCGTATAACCGGATGAAGCGAGCCGACCTTACCTCACTCTTGTTCCTCAAAAAACTATGGTGCCAGGGAAACCGTCTCGGCGGAGAAATTCCCGAGTGGATGGACAATCTGACCGTTTTCGAGCACGATGCCCGTTACGAATATCTTCCGAGCGGCACCTCATCCAACTACACAGACCGCGGCTACGGCTGGTGGTACCCCGGCGAACCGCACTCAGGCCACCATTCCCGCTGACACTGATCGGTTATTCATCCCACAGCCTCTTGACGACGTATTCTTTAGTCAGCTCGTTGGCTCTGCGTCTGAACCAACAGAACGTATCATTACCATTGCCCAAATATGTGGCGTAGCGTTTCATTTCGTTGATAAATTAATCAGTGAATACTTCTATTAATAGCGAGGATTTCTACATTGTTTCATACATAAAAGTCCATTATAAGCTCTTTTCATGTTATACGTTTGCCCAAAAATTTGAGTATAATTAATTGCCGCAAATTAGATAAACCAGCATATGAAGGAATGATATCCTCCAGATGCTGGTTTATGGTGTTAGTTTGATGATTATCGGGCTAAGATTCGCTTTTCAGTCGTGCCATTTGAATAGCGGATTATGTATGGGCAGCCTTGGAAAGGAGTCTCTAATTTATTGCCATGCAAATCATAAAGTTGATATGACGTATTAGTATCTTCGATGATATTCGGAGTTTCGGCGTAGGGATTATCGTCCATTATGTTACTGAATATGTTCCAGTTGGAAGCATCGTATGCGTTTTTTGTGCCTGAAGGTACATGTATGATGCATTTGTCAAGAATATTTGCGTCAAATGAATTTGTCCTTATGTCGGGAGGAGTGGTGCTGGCAACGTATATATCCTTTAATCCGATACACTCCAGAAATGCATTAGATTTTATCTGCTGTATAGAGGCAGGAATGTGCAGGGTTTGTATCATACATTGCTTTAAAAATGCCTGATCTTCTACAGACTTTATGCCATCTTCGATGTAATATGTGCCGATAGTTAATCGTGGCATTGAAATTAGCTTGGTATCTGATGAACTTAACAATGCTCCATTTCGAATATTGAATAATTCATTATCGGTTGAAATTGAAAAATCAGAAATCTTATCATATCTGAAAGGATTAATAGCGATGGTATTTATCTCCGCAGGGAGAATCATATCTTCCAAATATCGACAATTAGAAAAGGCATAGTTACCGATTGTTTTCAATGATGCTGGGATTGAAACTTTCCATAATCCCGTGCAGTTTCTAAAAGCCTTGGTTTCAATCATCGATAGATTATCAGGCAAAATTATTTCTTGGAGAGTATAGCAGTTGTCAAAAGCACTTTCTGGCAGTGAATTGTTTTCAATGGATGCCCCTTTCATATCTATATATGAGAGTTGTCCTGTAGTGCTTGCGCTGAGAGTTTTTAACCAGGCTATATCATTGGCATTGAGATGTCCTGTTAATCTGAGCCGACATAATTTGCGGCTGTATAGTTCACCACCTAAAGTTTCTTTGAGAGTGCCTGGGGTAGCTATGTTAAAGTCTGCAATGTCATATGGAATTTCGACAGGCGATATTCCAATGAGCATCCTCATATTCTCATTATATGTCTGCCCGGTGATAGTCAGGTCGTAATAGCCGTCGATATTGCATGAACTTCCGATGCTTGCCTTGCCGAGATTGAGATGGATTTTGCCATCCGAGTCATATCCGTCAGCCACATAGATATGGTTGGCTCCTTTATATGCACCTCCCATGATGATGGGTCTGCCCTGGGATAGTTCACGATAGATCATTGTCAGCCATTCATCCATCGTATATGCACCATTGGCATATCTATGGATGGTCATAGTAGGATTGTATCCGAAATACTTCTTGAGCACCGTACTTATATATTCCATATTAGTAGCTGTGCTTGATTCTTGATATTTCATTTCAAGAGCAATTCCTAAATCTGACATCAGTTTTGAGACAGCTTTGATCTCCATAGCAGACGCATTGACATTGTTCTTATACAATGGAATCATGTTGTCCCAGTCATATCTTGCAGAGCTGAAATCCGCATACAATACTTCTCGTCCTCCCTTGGGATTATCCCATATATAATAGTTTTCACCATAACCACGTTTGGGAAAAGACCAGAATTTCATCACTTGAGCTGTCGCGGTTGCGCCGCATCCTGTTTTTGCTTGTCGGTCTCCAACCATGGGAAGCATTGAGTTTTCGCCTCCGTCTTGCGACCATTGGGTGGTCAACATTGGTGCAACTTCGATCTGAAATCCGTTTTCCCGTATGATTTCAGCTCCGTTTTTTGCCATGGTGCATAAGGACGATATGACCACGCATGCTAATAGTAAAAATTGTTTCATGCTTTTTCCTGTTTATAGTGATACATCAGTTACTTAAAAGTAAAATTCATAAAAGTCTCCTATATATGCAAATATTTCACGCGAAAAAGTGTAATATTTTCTTTTACAGTAGATGCTGTTATGATTATAACTTGCTTAACAAGGATATATGGTAAGAGAATCAGTGATTATGGCAATTACCCTAATCACTGATAGATATCGAACTATATATAATGTTATTTTATTTCATAATTGTGATGGTTTCGTCGGTGGATATGGATCCAAGTATGTTCCACGCATCGTCATAGCGTATCCATGTTTTTGTCACAGTATGTTCACCTATGGATAAATCGGAGAGAAGATAGGTGTGTTCGAATGGGAAATCCTTGGATTGGACAATCAGGTTATTGTCAAGGTATATTTCAAGCCCGTAGTTTATGTTTACATCCTTGCCTTTATATAAGATGGCTTTTCCTCTCAGCTCCTCACCGTTTTTGAAGTCTCTGTAAGCTGAGCAGATGTTGTAAGATTGACGGACAGTGGTCGGTCCGCATACTTCATATGAAGAAAACGAGAACGAATGGCTACCAATGACATTTCCCTGAAGATAGGATACTGATGCGGATAAGGTGTGTTTAGAACCCGCAGCATCATCGATCATTCGTGTTAATTTATAAGGTGATGTATTCTTTTCTCCTAACGATATATTGTCCCAGGTTGCAGTGAAAGATTGGATTTTTGTATCGTCTGAAGATCTCTCAGGATTAAAGCATGCCTCAATATACAGTTCATCGCCTGTGCCGACATAATTATAATCAAAATAAATGTCGGCAGCTTTGCTCCCCGACGATGAATTGTCGATTATTCTTGTGCATGGAAATATTATGGTTTCTATATTATTGCCGCTAAGGGTGATGTCAGCCCTTAAAGTATGCGCACCGACTTTCCAGTCATGGGACTCAAAGGTAAAAGTGTACGGAGAAACTGTTTGTGTGTCATACAGTACATCGTCAATGTAATAATCCACTTTGTCTATTTTCAGTCCCCATTTGTTGAGATTCAGATAGATACGGGGCGTGGCTTCCAGGTCAATATACTCATTGCTGATGCTGTATGTACACAATAAATTCACAGCACATGAAGGTATAAGCTCGGAGATATTGCCAGATAATTCAATATCGGGGTCATGGGGATCGTTGTCACATCCAGTCAGTGCGATACTGCAGATCATTGACAGGGAGCACCATAAGATCTGTCTCTTATACACATCTCCGAGCCCACG
>OJPW01001522.1_pt1 | contig 12407 bp, 8 predicted proteins | sample 1598571 | NCBI WGS metagenome assembly OJPW01 (sample SAMN03922493, study PRJEB24848) | human gut metagenome | isolation source: stool sample | host: Homo sapiens | place: Germany | collected 2011-05
ACGAGATTGCCTCTTGTCTCGTGGGCTCGGAGATGTGTATAAGAGACAGCGCTGAAACCGTCCTCCGGACGGTTTGGCCTGCGGCCCGCCCTACGCACCAAGCCCCTGGCTTTTGCCATCCTACCCAAAGTCCACCGATTTGATCTTTCCCTCTACCACCGCGCCCAGACTGCCAAAGTTTCGCATCGTCAGCCCCTCCCCGGTAAAGCGTACCGTCAGCGGCCCGGTACACAGCCGGATGCAGCATTCGTTGTACTCCAGAATACCCCGGCAGCCATCCACCACGGCCTCCCGGTCGGAAAGCAGCTCCACCCGCATCGGCGGCAGCAGGTCGGCCGCCGCCTCTCGCAGCGTTTCACCGGCCTTTTTCAGCGATTTTTGCAGCGGCATCGCGCTTTCCCCCTTTCGCCATACCCTCCACTATATGCCGTCCGGTCTGTCCCTTAGTCGTCTTGCTTATTCGTATATTTTGTAAATCATATTGGGTCTCATTTTGCCGGCGGCGACGGGAGCTTTTCTGCGAGGAAAAGGATGCAAAAGACCTTTTTAGGTCAAGATTGTAGTCGCCTGTCGGCGGGGCGTTGATTTTACAGGGTGCAAAGCCGGTACGGCTCGCCGCCGGGGCGTTTGATAACATGGTTTTATCTCGCCTAGCGGCGTCGCGAAGTTTTACAAAAGGTATTCATTTGTACGCCTCCCGGCGGGGGTACTTTTCTGTGAAGAAAAGTACCCAAAAGTCACTCGGGGAGGACCCCGAGACCCCCTAACGCTTAAGCTGCGGCTGGATACGAACGATGCCAAGGCATCGTCCGTACGGCGCCGCAGATACGCTCTCAAGGTGCCTGCGGCGCATTTTTATGTAGAGATTGTAGATAGAGTCCCCCTCCCCCGCTGCGGGGGAGGGGGCAGGGGGAAGGGGCAGATGCGCCTGTGGCTACCTTTGGAGCGCATCTGTGCGCAGTACGGAGTTAGATTTTTCTCCCCAGAAAAATCTAAATTCGTAGCCAGCACAGCTAAGCGTCAAAGGGGTTTGCAAAGGGGAAAGCCCGGGTCCCCTTTGCCCTGTTTTGCTTCCTTTTGCAGGAGCAAAAGGAAGGCCCCCGCGGCGAGCGGTGCTAACTATGCCTTTGCAAAAGGCCCCGCGACGCCGATAGGCGACTGCAAACTGGCCTCCGACGGGCAGGCAAGATGAGATGGGGCCTGCCCACATAAAAAGGCCCGGAGAGAAGCTCGCCGCTTCCCTCCGGTAAAAAGGCTTATTCTGCTTTGGCGGTGCTGCTGGTGCCGTCCTCTCCGTGCAGGATGCGGTCCAGCTCCTCCCGGCGGGCCCGACGGTAATCGTAGTACTGCTGCAGCTTTTCCCGCAGCGGGATCTCGGTATGCAGGGCCAGGAAAAAGTGCTGGCGGCCGTTTTCCCGGCCGGCCTTAAAGTAGGCCTTCAGCTCCTCATAGCGGACCACCACATTCTTCTCGCGGGCAAATGTCCTTATCTTGACCATGAGGTGGGTGGAATAGACGAAATCGATGGCGAAAACGCCGAAAAACGCGCCGATGACAAAGGAAAACGCCAAATTGCGGGAAAGCCAATCCAGTGCCCGCAAAATGTAAGGATCCACAAAGAAATAATAGGCCGCGCCCATCACTGCCCAAATGACGGAAAACAGGGGGCAAATAAGACCATTCACATTGCCCCAGCGGCGGCTGTAATCCCACAGACGGGCATTCATCACCTTCAGCAGCAGGATGCCGGCAATGTACTCGATGGCGGTCATGGCGGCGGCCATCAGCACCAGCATGGCAATGTGGTTCCACACAGGGTTGGCGATCTGGCGGCTTTCCGAAAGGCGGGAAACCAGGTACAGGATGCAAAGCCCGGTGCCGTACAGCGGCACATACGGCCCCACCATAAAGCCGGGATTGATCCACTTGCGCTCGGGATTATTGCCGGAAATAAAGCGCCGGAAGAAAAGCTCCAGCACCCAGCCCAGCGAAGAACCGATATAGAACAAAAAAGCCAGCTTCAAGAAGGTATTCATAAGGCCCTCCGGTCACGGTTTTTGGCGGCCATGCCGCGCTGGGGAAAATTATATCACATCTTCGGCCGGGGTTCAACTCACACATGGGATAGAATGGGGGCAGCGGCAGGCTTTTAACCCACTGCTGCCCCCAGAGAGGTAAGTGAGGATGGCTGTTTAGAAGCGGCGGGTGCCTGCATACAGGCACAGAGCCGCAAGCGCCAGCAGAGCCAAGCCGGGCAGCGGCTGACCCACCGGGGCCGCGCCGGTATTGGGGTTGCTGGCGGGGGTGCTTTCACCGGACTGGGAAGGAACGATGATCACCACACCGCTGCCGCTTTCGGTCCACAGGATGATGGAGCCGGTAATGGATTCGTAGTTATCAAGCTGCGGGGTGAATTTCCAGGTGTAGGCCTTGTCTTTTTCTACGGGAACAGTGCTGGGGTCAAGCTCATCCGTTTCCCCTACCCATTTTACAGTGCCGGGCACAGAGAATGCATTATTATCGGCATTGAGGTGGGCATCGGCCAGGGTCTTGCCGCTGGAGGTGATGGGGGTGTAATTGGGGGTGCCGGTGGGGGTAATTTTGGTGAGGGTAATGTTTACGGTAACGGTGGCATCCTTGTGGTTCTTGGAATAGGCCTCATTATAACCAACTTGCATGGTTATTGTAATGGTTTGGCCTACGCTCAAGCCCTCAGCCAGCTGATAAGTAATGGCGCCAGTATTAACATCCACACTCCAGCCACTTTTTATCGTGTTTTCGGGAGAATAAGTTCCCGTGTGGAAACGCAGTGTTCCTGCATCCTTTGCCAGTTTGTTCAGATCTGTACCAATGTAATCATTGATATTGATGGTCTTGCTGGCGGTGTCATTGTAGACCTGGTTCACATTGATGGTGCCCAGCTGGGGGCCATCCGCCTTGGCAATGGTCACTTTGACTTCCTCGCTGGTGAGGGAGTAGGTGCCAACGGTGGCTGTGCAGCAGTAATCGTAGTTCCCCGCATTCAGGCCGGTTTCCACTGTATAGGTTTGGGCAGTAGCATTATCAATCGCGGTTTTCTCGCCGCCGTTTACCTTGTACCACTGGTAAGTCACATTGGTCGCATTAGCCGGGGTAATGGCTGCGGTAAGAACAGGAGCCTGTTCGGCGGTGTAGCCGTATTTGGCGTTATGGGCCGTTACGGACGCAGTGACACTCTTGATGGGGGCCTCCTTAACAGTATTGCCATCAAATACATAGCCGGGGGCCAACAGATCTTTCTTATCGGCTCCTGTAATTTCGCCATAGGTACCGCCGGAGAGTTGAACGGTACCGCCGCTAACTTCCAGCTTGGTGATGGTGCCACTTCCTGTTATGGTAAGCGTGCCCTTTGTTACTTTCAATTTATTTATGGTTAATCCGGCCAAATTGATGGTAACATTTCCTTTTTCGTTATAGGTGATCGTCTCGGTTGTATCTGCGATTGGATAAAGGGTTCCACTGGTCGATCCAATGTACTTAAACGCCGCCTCCCATGTGGTGGCGCAACTGCTATAAATGTCATTAAAGGAAACAGCCAAATCTATACCACAGATATTGCATTTTCCATCTTTTGTTCCGCTTGCTACATCATCACAGTGCTGGCGGGTAGTCCTTGTATCAACATAATCGCACTTATCACATTTGGGGTTGTGGTTTATGCCATTAGCATTAGGCGCCCACAGGTTTTCATCGTAGGTGTGTGCGTCATCGACACATTCCGTCGCCAGTGCTACAACAGACAGCATGGTAACACACAGCACGGCGGCCAGCAAAACACTACATACTCGTTTCTTCATACGTTCCTCCAAAATTACAGTTTTTATTCTACCAGCCACAGGCGGCGGGCGGCGGTTTTGGCCTCGCTGCGGCGGCTGACATTCAACTTGGTGAGGATATGGCTGACATGGGTTTTTACCGTGGGCAGCTTGATATCCAAAATGCGGCCGATCTCGGCATTGCTTTTATCGGCGCACATCAGGCGCAGCACCTGCAGCTCGGTGGCGGTCATTTCCTCGCCGGGGGGCAGGGGCGGCACCAAAAAGTAGGGATACCGGGCGGCCTGCACCCGGGCAAAGGCCACCACCTGCCGGTACCAGCTCTCTTCCTCCGGGCTGGGCAGGGCCTGCAGCAGGGGCAGCAGGGCGGCGCCGCAGCAGCTTACCGGGCGGATGAACCCCAACCCGGCGGCAATGCGCAGGGCATCGGTAAGGCTTTGCCGCCAGGCTTCGTCCTTTAGCCGGTACTGGGCCACGGCCCGCAAAAGCAGCAGGGTGGTGTGATCCATCTTCCGCTGGCAGGCGATGCAGTAGGGTTCCAGCGGAGCCAGGGTAAGCAGGGCGGCCTGCGGCCGGCCCTGAGCAAGCTCCGCCATGGCCTGAGTAAAGTACTGGTAGCGCTTCATGATATTGATGCTGAGGGGGTCGCGCGGGGCCTTTTCCCGGTACCAGCTATCTACGGCATCGGTATCGCCAGTCCGCAGGTCAACGCGGCACAGCATGGCATCGATATTGGGCAAAAATCGGCTTTGGCCGCCTTCCGCGAAGCGCTGCCGCAGGCTTTCCAGCGTCCTGCGGGCATCCTGGGAGTGGCCGGCCGCCAACTGGCTGCGGGCCAGCAGGCCCACCGCGGCGAATTCAATATCCGGGGTGCCGTCCCGCTGGATCTCCCCCAATCGGGGCATCAGGGCCAGCATACGGGCAGTGATGTCCTCGCCTTTTTCAAACTTGCTTTCGGCAATGGCGCAATCCGGCAGACCCACGCCATCCCGGCCCAGAATGGTCTCCACCGGGACGCGGATGGTCTGATAAAGCAGGTCATCCCGGCGGCTCCATTCGCTGAAGTCCTTGCCGCCGTTCATAATGCTGGGCAGGGCGCTGGTGACCGAAAAGGCCGGCAGGGTCACTTCCTTATTGACCAGCAGCCGGTAGGCCGAGGGAATGATGGCGGTGAGACCGGTGACGCCGCGCTGCGGCAGGGAGATATCCAACCAGGCCAGCCGGCCCCGGGCCTGCCGCCCGGCCGCGTCGCTTTTGGCACGGCAGCGGGCAAACTGAGAAAGCGCCTGGTACCAGCGCTCGCTGCCCTCATAATCGGCCGCCAGAGCGCACAGCATACTCATGCCCTGCATCAGCGCCGGGGAGGCGGCGATCTCCTGCTCCGGCAGGCTGCGGTAGTATTTCTCCATCTCGCTGTAATGGCCTATGCCGGGATGAAGCTCGGCATTGCGCACCAGAAGCTCGGAGACCTTGGAATGATCCCCTGCCATGGTGTAGCACTCCAGCGCATGGCTGTAATCCTCTTTCAGCTCGTAGTAGAGGCCGCCGCGGCCCAGAACGGTGCGGCGCTTTTCCTCGCTGTATTCCCGGTCCATCTCCCACAGCAAAAAGGTGCGGAACTGCGGCCAGAACCGGAACCGCTGCACATCATCGGGGCGCAGCATGGTGGTATTGTGCTGGAGCCAGGCCAGGCGTTCCCCGGCGTGGGGATCGCCGCTGACCATACGGGCCAACTCGGCATCGAAGCTCTCAAAGGGGGCAAGCTCCAGCAGAAAACGGCGAATGGGCAGATCGAACCGGCGGTAGACCGCCGCCTCGAAGTAGAAAAAGACCTCGTGGTAGCCCTGGGCGATGAGCTCCGGGCCATAGGGTCGGCCGCCGACCATGCAGTGGGCGATGACCGCCACGCCCAGCGGGTAGCCGCTGGTTTCCCGCAGGATCTCGGAAAGCTCCGATTCGCTGACGGGGGTGCCCTGCTGCCGGAACAGGCTGCGGATATCCTCCCGGTCAAAAAGCAGGGCGTCGGCATCCAGCACCGCCATAAGCCCGGCATACTGGAAGGCCATGAGCCAGCCCGGCACCGCCCCGCGGGAAAGCAGGACGAACCGGCGGTCGCTGTACTCCCGGATGAGCTGGCACAGCGCCTGCTGATCCGGCTCCTCGGTCATCTGCCGCAGGTCATCGATCAATAGGACCTGCCAGTCCTTATCATCCGCCGGCAGGGCAAAGTCCGGCTCCCCGGCGGTGAGAGAAAGCACCTGTTGCCCGGCAAGCAGCGTTTCGGCCAGGATGCTTTTGCCAAAGCCGCAGGGCGCGGTGAAAAACAGCACCCTGCCCCGTGCCATGAATTTTTGGTACTGTTCCCGGACAGACGGCCGGATGACTACATTTTTGGCCATGCGCTCCCTCCCTTTGCAACGGATTCATCCCGTGGGGGCCACGGGATGCCGAAGGGGACCAGTCCCCTTATGGTATGATGGATCGGCGGTATTTTGTGTTCTGGTCTTATTTTACCAGCCAAAGCGGGTGGTGTAAATCATCCCAAAGTATGAGAAAATACATTTTTGCGGGGGATGAGGCACTCCCACAGGGGAGAGACATTCCGCCAATCAGGTCAGCGGGGCGGCGGGAGGACCTTCCATATAGGGACGGAAGCGTATTCCATGCCAAAGTTGCAACAGTGCGTGCGGATTGTGCAATTGACTTTATACACAAGGCTTTCTAAAATAAAAAGTGTAGATTGTGCACAATTTATTATGGAATCCGTTTTCGGATCGCGACCGAAGGCGGCAGATCACCGTTCACCTGAGAATAAAAATTACAGAAGGGAGGATCGCATGCAAAGCTCCGTGCTTAGCCTTGCATGTGAACTACTATGACAAAGTCAGCTGCCCAAAAGCGTGAGTGGCCGATCATTTTGATCGCGTTCCTCTTTATGTTCTTTTTCGGCCGGATTCTGGGCCCGTTCTCCGTGGTTACACAGGTCGGCTCCAATGCCCTGGGCGTATTTATCGGCGTTATTCTGCTTACAGTATTCACTTCCCAGTCCACCCTGGCTGCTATCCTGGGTATTATCGCCATGGTATACAGCGGCTTTTTGACATCCTCCGCCGCTGTTTCCAGTTGGATGGGCGGTTCTACCGTCCCCCAGCTGATCTTTGTATCTGCGCTGTGCGTGGCGCTCAAGGAAGCCGGCGTGATCGATGTGCTGGTGCGCAAGCTGCTTAGCATCAAGGCGCTTCGAGGACGCCCGGTCGCGCTGCTGTTCTCGCTGTTCTTCTCCAGCTTTATCGTTTCCATGTTCATCGGGTTTATCCCCACCGCGCTGCTGTACTTCGGCATTTATGAGTCCATCCGGGATGTGTGCGGCTATGATAAGCAGGATAAATTCTGCAAATTCATGCTGCTGGGCATCTACCTGGGCTGCATGGGTAATTTCTGCTTCCCCTTCAAGGGCATTGCCCTTACCATTTACACCCTTATCAATACCAGCATGCAGGGCTTTGGACTGAGCATCAATATGTTCACCTATATGTTCGTGTGCATCCTGGTCAATCTGGTATGGCTGTGCATCCTGGCCTTTATGATCCCCGGTGTATTTAAGTGCAATGTTGCCCCGCTGAAGGAGCTGGATATTGAAAATGTAGAGGCGCTGCGCAACATTCCCAAGAAATTTAATAAGCGCCAGAAGCTCATTCTCACCATCTTCTGCCTGTCCTTCCTGTATATCATCGTGATCCCGCTGCTGCCGAAGGACTTCCCCGGAAGCGCTGTTCTGGCTCCTATCGGCACTACCCTCATTTTCCTGCTGGCGCTGGGCATTCTGGGGCTTATCAAAGTAGACGGCAAGCCGCTGGCCAACCCCATGAAGCTGCTGAGTGAAGGCACCCTGTGGAATGTGGTGTGCATCGTTGGCTGCTTCACCTTCCTGGGCAATGCCATGGCTTCCGCTGATTTGGGCATTCGCGACTGGATCATCTCCCTGCTTAAACCCGTATTCGGCAATATGCCGCTGCCGCTGCTGCTGCTTCTCCTTACTATTGTTATCACCATCATCACCAACATCTGCAACGGCACCCCCCTTACCCTGTTGGGCAACGCGGCCATCATGCCTTTTGTATGCCAGATGCAGCTGGACACCGGGATCAGCGCATCTGTTACCGCCGCGACGCTGAGCCTGTGCGCCAACATGGCCTTCTTGACCTATGCAGGTACCATCTACGCCGCGCTGCTGCTGGACCGTGAGGAGATAGACAACCGCTTTATTTGGCACGATGCCATCAAGGTGATTCCTGTTTATATCATTGTGGTTTATGTGATTGCCCTTGGCTGCAGCTACATTCTGCCCTAACCGGCTTTTCCGGGACGATATGGCCTGTTCCCTTCTTCCCGCGCATCTGCTATAATACACTAAGAAACGAGGCATACCATCAATGGAAAAACCAAAGCAAATCACTGAGCAATCCCATTCCATCCCCGTTGCGGGGGAAGCGGATGTGATCGTAGTAGGCGGCGGCGTAGCCGGTGTAGCCGCCGCGGTTTCGGCCGCACGCAATGGCTCCCGGGTCATTCTGCTGGAGAAAAGCATCATCCTGGGCGGTCTGGCTACCCTGGGCCATGTCTGCATCTATCTGCCTCTGGATGACGGTTTGGGGCACAAGGTATATGGCGGCCTGGCGGAGGAGCTGCTGCATGTCTGCATCCGCTACGGCTACGATAACCTGCCAGATTGCTGGCGGAACGGGCCCGATACCGTGGACACCCCCACCGGCCGCTACCGCACCAATTTTAATATCCCGGCTGCCGTGTGCGCACTGGATGAGCTGATGGAACAGGAAGGTATTCAGGTCGTTTTTGATACCAACTTCTGCGCGCCCATCATGGAGGGTAAAACCTGCAAGGGCGTCATTGTCGAAAACAAATCCGGACGCACCGCCTACCTGGCCAAGGCCTTTGTGGATGCCAGCGGCGACCTGGACCTGATGTTCCGGGCCGGCGCTCCCACCGAAACACAGCGGAGCATTGTTTCCCACTGGGCACATGAAATAGACCTGGATACCATGAAAAAAGGCCTGGAGACCGGACAGGCCCTGCAGGCACTGCCGCTGCGCTGGCTGGGGCTTCGCCCCGATGCCGATAACAGCGAGGCGGAGATCCCCATGTACTATGGCACCACCAGTGAGGGCGTCAACGGATATATCCGTACCAGCCGCAAGCTGGCGCTGGACTACTTAAAGCAGCACCAGAGCCCCTCCTACGCGCAGATGACCCTGCCGCTTATGCCGCAGTTCCGTATGACCCGCCGGCTGGTTGGCAAGGAGCAGCTGGAGGTAGTGCCTGACCGGTATGTGGAAAGCTCAATCGGCTGCATGATCCACTCGCTGGAAATTCCTGCCGAAGTATACGAGTTCCCATACGGCGGCCTCATCGATACCGAGATCACCAACATTGCCGCAGCCGGAAGGATCGTTTCCGCCACCGGCCGCGGCTGGGAAGTCGCACGGTTTATTCCCGCCTGTGTTCTCACCGGTGAAGCTGCCGGCTTGGCTGTTTCCATGGCTGCCAAGGAGAATATCAGCCTGCAGGCGCTGGATGTGCCCGCCCTGCAGCACACTTTGGCCAGCCGCGGCGTCAAGATCCACATGGATGAAGCCCTGCGCCGGAACCGCCGCCCCCAGCCCGGAGAAAAGAAGGACCCCAAAAAGACGGATGCCACATCCGTTGTTCGGGCGGATTCCCTTTCCTACCGTCACTGAGACACTGAGGAAGCCCCGCTGCATTGCCTACCCGCTGCCATAACCAAAAGGAGGGCGCACTATGGAGTTCCAATACCTGAAGACTGTACTGCTGGTGGCCACCCACCTGAATTTCAGCAAGGTCGCTGAGGAGATCCCCTGTGCGCCCTCCTCGGTCTCCCGGCAGGTGAAGTGTGTGGAGGAGGCCCTGGGCATCACCTTATTTGACCGTCCCGCCCGGGGCGAGCGCCTGAAGCTGACAGGGCCGGGCACCAGCGTTCTTCCCTATATCGCACAGGTGGTGGGACAGTATGAATCGCTGGAGTTTCACATCAGCCGGCTGAAGGGCCAGGATGAGAAGCCCTATACCATCGGTCTTCCTCTGGGGCGCATCAGCATAAAAACCGAGTGCCTGCTGATGGAAAAATTCTATCTGTATGCCCCCGGGCACAATATTCAGTTTCTATTTTACCAATCCTCGGAGGTCGAAGCCTGCCTGCGCAGTCGGGAATTTGACGCGCTGCTGGTCACTCGTGTCTTTTGGCAGGAGGACCGTAATAAAACGCCTGCCTTCTGCACCATACCAGGTACCCGCTGTACCCTGCTGCACAATCAGCCGCTATGTATTGTCATGCGGGCGGACCACCCCTTGGCTGGACAAGCGGATGTAGATGTGGGCGACCTGCGGGAGCAGAGCTTTATCCTGTACTATGATCCCATCCGGGAAGGGATCCGTACCGGAGATATTCAAACAGACGGTTTTCTCCGTCACTGCCAGCGAGCCGGATTTGTGCCCAAGCTGGAGATCATCTCCAAGAACATCTCCGAGCTGCGCAATGTATGCGTAGAAAACTTCAACTGGGTCTACCCCACCTTCCAGCCGAACTGGATGCTTCCCTCTTCCCAGATTCGGGCTGTCCCACTGAAGGATCCCCTGTATGGCTCTGAATACTATCTGATTACCACCGAGGACCACACTGATGACACCGCTGAAATGGTCCGGCGGTTCTTCCAGCAAACCTTCTCTGCGGATTAAATCGCCCTCCGTAAATAAACAAACTGAAGTCCTCCGCATGGGATCCCACGCGGAGGACTTCAGCATATATATTCGGTTTAGAATTCCGCAAAGCCGGTGGTGCGGGGGAAGGGCAGTACATCACGGATATTCGGGATGCCGGTGACATACATGATGAGCCGCTCGAAGCCCAGGCCGAAACCGGCGTGGCGCGCGCCGCCGAAGCGCCGCAGGTCGAGGTACCACCAGTAGTCCTCCTCATTCAGCCCCAGCTCGTGGATGCGGTCCAGCAGGATGTCCAGACGCTCCTCACGCTGGCTGCCGCCGATGATCTCGCCGATGCCGGGCACCAGCAGGTCCACGGCCGCCACCGTCTTACCATCATCGTTCAGGCGCATATAGAAGGCCTTGATCTCCTTGGGATAATTGGTAACAAAGACCGGCTTGCCGAAAATCTTTTCGGTGAGGTAGCGCTCATGCTCAGTCTGCAGGTCCACACCCCAGCTGACAGGGTACTCAAACTCCACATCGGCCTTTTTCAGCCGCTCGATGGCCTCGGTGTAGGTGCAGACGGCAAAGTCGCTGTTTACCACATGGTTCAGGCGTTCCAGCAGTCCTTTATCCACAAAGTTATTGAAGAATTCCAGCTCGCGGGGGCACTGCTCCATCACATAGCGCAGCACATATTTTATCATGTCCTCCGCCAGCACCATATTGTCCTCCAGGTCGGCAAAGGCGATCTCCGGTTCGATCATCCAGAACTCGGCGGCATGGCGGCCGGTGTAGGATTTTTCCGCGCGGAAGGTGGGGCCGAAGGTGTAGATCTTGCCAAAGGCCATAGCCATACACTCACCCTCTAGCTGACCGCTGACGGTGAGATTGGTGGCTTTGCCGAAGAAATCCTGGCTGTAATCGATCTTGCCGTCCTCGGTCAGAGGGGGATCGGCGGGATCGATGGTGGTGACGCGGAACATCTCGCCGGCACCCTCGCAGTCGCTGCCGGTGATGAGCGGGGTGTGCGCGTACACAAAGCCGCGCTCGGTAAAGAACCTATGGATGCCCTGGGCCGCAACAGAACGCACCCGGAATGCCGCGCTGAAGGTATTGGTGCGGGGACGCAGGTGCTGGATGGTGCGCAGGAACTCCACGCTGTGGCGCTTTTTCTGCAGGGGATAATCGGGGGTGGAGGCGCCCTCCACGGTGATCTTCTCCGCATGGATTTCAAAGGGCTGCTTGGCCTCGGGGGTCAGCAGCAGGCGGCCGGTAACAATAAGCGCCGCGCCGACATTCTGGCGGGAGATCTCATCATAATTGGCCAGTTTATTTTCCTCAAACACCACCTGCAGATTGCTGAAGTAGCTGCCGTCGTTCAGCTCGATGAAGCCAAGGGCCTTGCTGGAGCGCAGGGTGCGCACCCAGCCGCAGATAGTGACCGGCTCCGCGGTGTAGCGCTCCGGCTCCGCAAACAGTGCTTTGATCTCTACTCGTTTCATGGGTCTTATCCTTCCTTTTTTCCGAAAGTGATTTATAATATTATAGTACGCCAAAGGGCCGGGCGCAATCCTTTCTTTGCCCGTAATGCGAAAAAATGTCTTTTAGGGCAACTTTTTTTGCAAAAAGGGGGTTGCTTTTATGCCGGCAATACGGTATAATAAATTCTCGCCAGGACTTTTACTTGACCCATCCTGATAACGACATGGAGATGTCGCCTAGTTGGTCGAGGGCGCACGACTGGAAATCGTGTAACCGTCAAAAGCGGTTCGAGAGTTCGAATCTCTCCATCTCCGCCATATTAACGAAACGGTATAGATGCGTCTGGCGAAAAGTCAGGCGCATCAACCG
>OJPW01001526.1_pt1 | contig 12387 bp, 10 predicted proteins | sample 1598571 | NCBI WGS metagenome assembly OJPW01 (sample SAMN03922493, study PRJEB24848) | human gut metagenome | isolation source: stool sample | host: Homo sapiens | place: Germany | collected 2011-05
ATATAAAGCAATATAGAGCGGCGGCTCGGTAGTGTTACCGGGCCGCCGATACTTTTATATCTGTTATCCGAACTTACTTCCTCCCATTCAGCCCGAACTTCCTTGTATACGCATCAAAGTCAACATAGCAGTGATCCATATCAACATCGCCGTCGATTCCGCTGATACTGCCCTCCCACGAATACTGCCACATAAAATATGTTCCGCTGTATGCAGGCTTGTTAGTGTCAACGTGAGCCACCCACACGGGATACTTTGAAAGCGCCGTCATATCAAGGTAGCTGTTGAAAAACGAAGCGTAGGAATATACGACAGGCAGATAGCCTGCGTTTGCAATCTCCTCGCAGAACGCTTCTGCCATTGCGGTGAGGGTCTGCTTTGAATAGCCGTTCTTTACATACCACTGATCCTCTATATCAAATACTACAGGGTAGCTTATCTCATAGCCGGAAATAAGGCTGAGTACAAATTTAGCCTCATCTCTCGCTTCTTCTACCGTTTCGGCATAGCAGTAGTGATACACTCCGGCAGGAATGCCGTTTTGCATAGCACCCTTCATATTCTCGTGGAAATATGTATCGCTTGTCATAGGGTAATCGTCGCTTATTCTGCCACGGCTTGAACGTATCATAGCAAAGTCGATGCCCGAACCTCTCACCTTTGCCCAGTCTATCGTGTCGCCCTGCGCCCACGAAACGTCAATTCCCGTCAGTGCGTCTGTTGTATACAGCGATATAGTTTCGACAGACATTGCCGAGTTGTCATAGGCTCTGCGGTTGTCGGTGACACTGCCGTTTTTGCTGTTTGTGAACATACCCTTCAGCGTATATGAACAATCGTTTCCGAGCGTCATAGCGCCTGTGTTTATGACCTGCGCATTATTTCTTATCTCCAGCTTTCCGCCGATATAGCTTTTTGCATTAAAGCGAGCGGTGCCTGTCACACCTATCTCACCGTAAGAGGTAAAGTCCGAATTCACATCAAAAGTGCCTGCGAATGCCGTCTGTGCCGTATCGGAAAGCAGCGTAACTCCCGACAGCGAAACCGCAGATCTTCCGCTTGCAGACATCGTACCGTCAATATCCAGAGCAGAACCGCCGTAGGTATTGAGCGTGCCGTTTATTATAAGCGATGCGCCGTTATCCGCAACAAGTCTGCCCTTTATATCAAGGGTAATACCGTATGGCACTGTAACGGATGTTCCTCTGAGCAGTACCATCACCGTACCTGCCGGTACAGTAAGGCTTTTGCTGAGTGTTATATTGCTTTTTATGTAATAGGTCCTGTCCGCCGCAAGCACGGAGGTGCCGTCCCAGGTGTACGGGTCAGCCGCCGCCGCAACCGGAAGCGACACGGAACATAATATGAACAGTGCCGACAGAAAACCGGCGATTATCCGTTTTCTTAATTTCATTTGCTTTTCCTTTCGGATTATCTCAGCTGTTTTGTTTACCGGATACTTATCCAAGATAATTATGTCATATTCCGCACCGTTTGTCAATATTCACGGCGGTGCGACAATTCCCGACGTTACATTTTTCGTCATTCCGACAGTATTCCCCGTCCTTATTTGTACACAGTTACAATATATTAAGCACGAGGCGTTATTGACAGTACCGTAAAAAAAGGTTATAATCTCTATATCTATGGGCTTTGCCCGAACAAAACGAAACAATGTTTACGGTAGAATATATGAACAAATATGTAAGAAATATGACGCAGGGAAGTGAGCTTAAGCACATACTTATGTTCACTCTGCCCTTGCTTGCGGGAAATCTGTTCCAGCAGTTTTATAATATAGTCGATTCGGTAATAGTCGGACGTTATCTCGGTCACGAGGCACTGGCGGCGGTCGGTGCGACAGGCTCGATAACGTTCCTGTTTTACACGCTGTGCAACGGCCTTTCGGCAGGTGCGGGAATACTGATAGCGCAGAGCTTCGGTGCGGGGCGGCACGACGATGTAAAGCGTTTTATCGCAAACTCGGCTTATGCGCTCGGCTTTGTCGGGCTGGGGCTGACGATTATTTCGGTAGCCTTTGCACATCTTCTTTTGCAGATGCTCGACACTCCGCAGAACATACTTGCAAACGCTGCGGACTATATGCGTACTGCCTGTGCAGGAACGATTGCGGTAGCAGGCTACAACTGGATAAACTCGGTGCTTCGTGCACTCGGGGATTCAAAAACTCCGCTGTATTTTCTTATTGTCGCAAGTATACTGAATGTCGGACTTGACCTGCTTTTTGTAATGGTATTCGGTATGGGGGTAGTCGGTGCGGCGCTCGCTACAGTTATCGCACAGGGAGTTTCCGCTGTCGGAAGTATTTTGTTTGCGGTAAAGAAAAACGAATATTTCCGGCTGAAAAGAGAGCATATCAGGCTTCGCAGGGAGCAGTTTGTACGTTGTATGAAAACGGGTACTCCCATAGCTTTGCAGAATGCGCTTGTTTCCGTGTCGATGATTTCACTTCAGAAGACCGCAAACTCATTCGGAGATATAGTAGTTGCCGCATACACTGCGACAATGCGTGTAGAACAGCTTATACAACAGCCCTTCAATTCGCTCGGCACAGCACTTTCGACCTTTGCAGGTCAGAATGTCGGAGCGGCAAAGCCCGACAGGGTGGTAAAAGGCTATCACCGTTCAATGCTTATATCGACCGCTTTCGGTTTGCTGATGCTCGGTGTATTCGCTTTTACAAGCAGATATATAGTCGGCTTCTTCGTTGCCGAAGAACAGGTTATAGATATAGGCGCAAAGGCGCTTTTGCTGTCTGCCTGCTTCTATGTTCCGCTGGGCTTCATCCACACGACAAGAGGACTTTTAAACGGTGCGGGCGATGTAGGATTTGCATTCCTGAACGGACTTGCCGAGGTAGTCGGCAGAATAGGCTTTGCGGCAATGCTTGTTAATATACCCGGAGTGGGAATGTGGGCGGTATGGACAACGACATGTCTTACCTGGGTGCTGACAGCTGTAATGTGTCTTATCAGATATAAGGGCGGCAAATGGCGGAAAAAATGTCTTGTTGATATTGAGTCCGCAGAAACGGAGGTAATTCATGCTGAGCAATAAAACGCAAACCGAAAAAAGCGAAACGTTTCTGCTGGCGCACGCATTGTTATTGCTTGTGCTGTCACTGCTTGTCGGGGTACAGGGCGTATTCGAGATAATCGACTATATGCCGCACATTATATCGGCAGGCTGTATAAACTGCGGAGCGTATGCGGCATCTATACCGTCTACTCTTATAATGTATCTGTGGTTTTCTGTTTCTGTAGCGGTCTTTTATTACAGGGAAAACAGAAAAATGTTCACCCTTATCCCCTATATGTGCATTATAGGCATAGCACCGAGCCTTGTTTATGACTTGTCGTTCATATCGGAAAACGGCTTTGTTTCCGGTGGGGAATATAATGTAACGCTGTATCTTGTTATGGATATATTTCTTCTTCTGGACTCGATAGTTATGATACAGCTTGTACGAGGTACAATGAGCAGAAAAGCCGCTATGATATGTCCTGCGATATATCTTATTACGGGGCTTATATACTTTTCGAGCGTTTTCGTTTTTTACGGCTCGGTCGAAAGAACTAATTTTATGGGATATTATTTCTGCAACAGCGTGACGAATATCGTGTTTTCTCTGTCGCTGTTCCGCTTTGTAGATGTGTTGTATCCAGCAATAAAAAAAGGAGCAGAAGATGGAGAATAAGTACATAGCGCTTACATTTGACGACGGACCGAACACGGTCACAACCCCGCAGGTGCTTGAAATGCTGAAAAAGCATAACGCTACGGGCAGCTTTTTCCTTGTAGGCGATAACATAAACGAGGAAAGCGCAAAGGTAGCCCGTGAATGCTTTGAGTACGGCTGTGAGATATGCAACCACAGCAGGACGCACAGTGCGATGCCTCAGCAGACAAGCGAAGAAATAAAGGCTGAAATTGAATACACGAACAGCAAGATAAAGCAGATAACAGGCGGTATCGCCCCGAAATTTTTCCGTCCGCCGTATATTGCGCTTTGCGACAGTATGTATGACGATATACCGCTGACATTTATCTGCGGAAACGGTGCGGAGGACTGGCTTGACGAAATATCCGCAGAAGAACGCAGTAAGCGTATAATCGCTCAGGCGCAAAACGGTATGATAATACTTCTGCACGATATGGAGGGCAATTTCCGCACGGTACAGGCGCTCGATACGATAATACCGGAGCTTAAAAGGCAGGGATATACTTTTGTGACGGTAAGCGATCTTTTCGCAAAGTGCAATGTAACCCCCCGAAAAAGAGTGATATATTCAAATGTGCTGACAGACTAAAAAATTTGCGGATTTACGCTGTGCTGTTTTATTCGATTTCTTTATAAAAAGTACTTGCATTTTATCCGCTTTTTTGGTAAAATAAAATATGAGCGCAGAAGTATAAAAATATGCGTGAAATTTGTATTTCTTGAGGAGAGCCTCATACAAATAAAGTAAAAGCGAAAGGATCATTACCATGAGCAAATTAAACAAGAAGAATGTAGAAGATTTACAGGTAAAGGGCAGAAAAGTCCTTGTTCGTGTAGACTTCAACGTACCTATGAAGGACGGCAAGATCACAAACGACAACAGAATCCAGGCCGCACTTCCTACGATCAATAAGTTAGTTGAGAACGGTGCAAAGATAGTTCTTTGTTCACATCTCGGCAAGCCGAAGAACGGTCCCGAGGACAAGTTCTCTCTTAAGGCTGCTGCAGAAAGACTTGCAGAGCTTGTTAATACAAAGGTTGTTTTCGCTAAGGACGATACAGTAGTAGGCGAGAACGCAAAGAAGGCAGTTGCAGAAATGAAGGACGGCGAGATAGTTGTTCTTGAAAACACACGTTTCCGTGGCGCTGAAGAAACAAAGAACGGTGAAGCATTCGCTAAGGAGCTTGCAGATCTCGTTGACGACGATGTATTCGTAATGGACGCTTTCGGTTCTGCACACAGAGCACACGCTTCTACAGCAGGCGTTACAAAGTTTGTTAAGGAAACAGCAGTAGGCTACCTTATGAACAAGGAAATCGAGTTCTTAGGCAACGCTGTTGAAAACCCCGTAAGACCTTTCGTTGCTATCCTCGGCGGTGCTAAGGTTGCAGACAAGCTGAACGTTATATCAAACCTCCTCGAAAAGTGCGACACACTTATCATCGGCGGCGGTATGGCTTACACATTCTTAAAGGCTAAGGGCTATGAAGTAGGTACATCACTCGTTGACAACGAGAAGATCGACTACTGCAAGGAAATGATCGAAAAGGCTGAAAAGCTCGGTAAGAAGCTTCTTCTCCCCATTGATACAACAATTGCAAAGGAATTCCCCGATCCTATCGACGCTGAGATCGAAGTAAGCGTTGTTGACGCTGACAAGATTCCTGCTGATATGATGGGTCTTGACATCGGTCCTAAGACAATGGCTCTGTTCGCTGATGCAGCTAAGTCAGCTAAGACAGTTGTATGGAACGGTCCTATGGGCGTATTTGAAAACCCCGTATTAAAGAAGGGTACAGTTGCTGTTTGCGAAGCTCTTGCAGAGGCAGACGCTACAACGATCATCGGCGGCGGCGACTCGGCTACAGCTGCTATCAACCTCGGTTATGCAGACAAGATGAGCCACATCTCAACAGGCGGCGGTGCTTCTCTTGAATACCTCGAAGGTAAGGTACTTCCCGGTATCGCTTGCATTCAGGACAAGTAAAAATAACGAGGGCGGATATTCTCCGCCCTTATTGTTGTGTAATAAGCAATTTATAATAAAAAACGAAAGGAACACTGTATCATGAAAAAGACAGTAAGAAAAGCAGTTATCGCAGGTAACTGGAAGATGAATAAGACAAGACCTGAGGCTAAGGCTCTTTTAGAAGAATTAAAGCCTATGGTAGCTGATGTAAAGGACGTTGAGGTCGTAGCCTGCGTTCCCTTTACAAACCTTGAAACAGCTCTCGCTGTAACAGCAGGCACAAACATAAAGATCGGTGCTGAGAACTGCCACTTTGAAAAGAGCGGCGCTTTCACTGGCGAAATTTCAGCTGATATGCTCGCTGAAATGGGTGTTGAATATGTTGTACTCGGTCACTCCGAGCGCCGTCAGTACTTTGCTGAAACAGACGAAACAGTAAACAAGAGAACAAAGGCTGCTCTTGAAGCAGGCTTAAAGCCCATCGTATGCGTAGGCGAGCTTCTCTGGGAGCGTGAATGCAACATTACGGAAGAAGTTATCGCACGTCAGATTAAGCTCGATTTCTTCGGCATCTCCGCAGATGACCTCAAGAAGTGCATAATCGCTTACGAACCCGTTTGGGCTATCGGTACAGGCAAGACAGCTACAGCAGATCAGGCTGAAGAGGTTTGCGCTTTCATCCGTGCTACACTCGCTAAGCTCTACGGCGCAGATGTTGCAGAAACGATCACAATCCAGTACGGCGGCTCTATGAACGCAAAGAACGCTGAAGAACTGCTCTCAAAGACAAACGTTGACGGCGGTCTTATCGGCGGTGCTTCACTCAAGGCTGCTGATTTCACAACTATCATCAAGGCTGCCGTAAACGGCTAATCAAAAATCGGATATTTACGAAAGGACGACTAAACAAATGGCAAAACCCGTTTTACTCGTTGTTATGGACGGCGTAGGCTTTTCAAAGACAGGTCTTGGCGATGCAGTTACACTCGCCAACACTCCTACTCTTGACAGACTTTTAAGAGAATGCCCCAACACTCGTTTAAAGGCTCACGGTGACGCTGTAGGTCTGCCTACAGATGACGATATGGGCAACTCAGAGGTAGGTCACAACGCACTCGGCTGCGGTCAGATCTACTCACAGGGCGCAAAGCTTGTTAACGAATCTATCGAAAGCGGAAAGATGTATCAGTCTGAGGCTTGGAAGGAACTCGTTGACAACTGCAAGGCTAACAACAGCACCCTGCACTTCATCGGTCTTTTATCGGACGGTAACGTTCACTCAAATATCAAGCACCTGTTCAAGATGCTGACAGAAGCCAAGAACGAGGGCATCAAGAAGGCAAGAGTACACATTCTGCTCGACGGAAGAGATGTACCCGCTACTTCTGCTCCGATATATATTGAACAGCTTGAGAGCTTCCTCAAGGAACTTAATGCGGACGGCGCTTTTGACGGTAAGATAGCAAGCGGCGGCGGACGTATGAAGGTTACTATGGATCGTTATCAGGCTGACTGGCCTATGGTTGAACTCGGCTGGAAGACTCACGTCAAGGGCGAGGGCAGACAGTTTGCATCGGCTATGGAAGCTGTTGAAACCTACCGTAAGGAAAACGACGGCATCATCGACCAGGATCTCCCTGCATTCGTAATCGCTGAGAACGGCGAGCCTGTAGGTAAGATAGTTGACAAGGACAGTGTTATCCTCTTCAACTTCAGAGGCGACCGTGCTATCGAGCTTTCAATGGCATTTGACGATGACGACTTCACTGCATTTGACAGAGGCGCAAAGCCCGACGTATGCTTCGCAGGTATGTTGCAGTATGACGGCGACTTAAAGCTTCCTGCACGCTTCCTTGTAAATCCTCCCGAGATTACAAACACTCTCACAGAGGTACTCGTTGCCGCAGGTCTTAACGAATATGCCGTATCCGAAACACAGAAGTACGGCCATGTAACTTACTTCTGGAACGGCAATAAGAGCGATAAGTTCAGCGAAGAGCTTGAAACATACAAGGAAATTCCCTCCGACAATGTTTCATTCGATCAGCGTCCGTGGATGAAGTCCGCTGAGATAACAGACGATCTTATCGAAGTAATAAAGAGCAAGAAGTATGACTTTATCCGTTGCAACTACCCCAACGGCGATATGGTCGGACACACAGGCAGCCTCGACTCAACAATAATCGGTGTTGAAGCTGTTGACCTCGGCCTTTCAAGACTTATCAAGGTTTGCGATGAGTACGGTGTTACGCTCGTTGTAACCGCCGATCACGGCAACGCAGACGAGATGCTCGAAAAGAATAAGAAGGGTGAGGTTCAGGTAAGAACAGCCCACTCGCTCAACCCCGTTCCTTTCATCATCTATGATAAGGAAGTCAAGTACACTATCAAGGACGATACAAAGTACGCTCCCGGCGTTCCCACCAAGTACGGTCTGGCAAACGTTGCTCCCACCATCGTTAAGATGCTCGGTCTTACAGCGCCTGACTGCTGGCAGGAAAGCATGATCTAAGGCGGCTGGCGGCTGTGAGCCGCCTCAAGTTCCGCCTTTGGAACAGTCGGTGCTATCCGCAGGATAGCGAAACGGCGGGCGGCAGTGCCGCTGACAATTCCGCCTTTGGAATAGTCGGTGCGTTTCGTGAGATAGCGAAACGGCGGGGCTGAACGCACTGCGAATCGCATAGCAATGCGGTTTGTGGCAGTTAAGACATATACTTTGTCAGGTGCAGAGTAAAACAGGAAATCGTGTGAAGCGGGTTACCGTGTATAGCGATTATTTGGCTTTACAATGCGGTTAGACGGGATATACAATTGATACGACAAACGGCAGGCACGGATAAAACGTGCCTGCCGTTTTTGCGGCTGTGAGCCGCTTCAAATTCCGCCTGCGGCTGTGAGCCGCTCCAAATTCCGCCTTTGGAATAGTCTGAGTTATCCGCAGGTTAGCGAAACGGCGGGACTTAATGTGCGACAAATCGCATAGCAATGCGGTTTGTGGCAATCGGAGAATGTACGCAGTAACATGGCAGGAACGGGAAAGTACGGTTTCGGACGAGATATTCCTGCTGTTGCCGAAGTGTCACAAATGGCTTTATTATGCGGTTTGTGGCAATCAGAGAATGTACGCAGTAATACGTCAGGAACGGAAATCTACGGTTGAAAACGAGATATTCCTGCTGTTGCCAAAGCGTCATAAACGGCTTTGTTGTGCGGTTTGTTAGGGATTATTGGATGAAAAACGGCAGGTGCGGAAAAATACCGTTCCTGCCGTAAATATAGCGTTTTACAATTCCGCTTTGTAGATAAGAGCGTCACAGATAGGCTCTGTGTAATAGTTTCTGCGTCTGCCGACCTCAGAAAATCCGTGCTTTTCATACAGCTTTTTTGCCGGCTCGTTATCACAGCGGACTTCAAGAAAAATGCTTTTTATGCCGCTATTTTTGCATTTATTTATAAAATATTCCATTAATTGTGTGGCGATGCACTGATGTCTGTATTCGGGAAGCACTGCTATGCGATACAGTTCGCATTCATCGGATACGCTCTGACCGCAGATAAAGCCTACCGGCTTGTTTTCGGCTTTATCATCACGAATAACGGCATTAATCGAACCTTCAGTAAACACCTGCGACTCAATACTTCGCTCTGTCCACGGCACCGAAAAACACTTTTTTTCAATCACTGCAATGTCGCTACAGATTGATGAATTATGATGATTTAAAGCCGTGATTTTGCCTTTATCTGTCAAACAGTCATTGTCAATGAGTATCATACCACGTTTTGCCAATATTTACATCTACCGTCATAGGAACGGTGAGCTTTACGGCATTCTCCATTTCTTCCTTTAAAAGTAAGGCTACCTTTTCTGCGCAATCTTCTTTTGCCTCAACAATAAGTTCATCGTGAACCTGAAGTATCAGCCTTGCATCAAGACCGCTTTCTTCAAGTCTGTTATAAACTTTTATCATCGCAATTTTTATTATATCGGCGGCTGTACCCTGTATGGGGGTGTTCTTTGCGACACGCTCACCGAAAGCCTGCAGATTCTTATTCTTTGCGGCAAGCTCTTTGATATATCTTCTTCTGCCAAACATGGTTTCAACATAGCCGTCACGCTTAGCCTTCGCAACGGTCTGCTCCATATAGTGAGCTATGCCGGAATATTTGGAAAGATAGGAGCGGATATATTCGCTTGCTTTCGGCACTGAAACGCCGATGTCCTTTGACAGCGAGAATGCGCCTATTCCGTAGACTATGCCGAAGTTGACCGCTTTCGCCTTGCTTCTGAGGTCGGGCGTTACCCACTCTATCGGCTGATTGAACACCTGAGATGCGGTAACGGTATGAATATCCACTCCGTCAAGGAACGCTTTCTTCATTATCTCGTCGCCCGAAATATGAGCCAGCACACGCAGTTCAATCTGTGAATAGTCGGCATCGACAAGCAGGCAGCCGTCCTTTGCGGTGAAGAATCTTCTCATCTCCCTGCCAAGCGGAGTTCTTACGGGGATATTCTGAATATTCGGCTCGGCGCTTGAAATTCTTCCCGTTCTTGTTTCCGTCTGCTTGAAGGTCGAATGAATCCTGCCGTCCTCGCCGACTACCTTCAGAAGTCCTGTAACGTAAGTGTTCTGCAGCTTTGTAAGCGCACGGTATTCGGTTATCAGCGGAACTATAGGGTGCTTGTCCATAAGGCTTTCAAGCACATCGGCGTTTGTGGAATAGCCTGTTTTTGTCTTTTTGGCACTGGGCAATGCAAGTTTTTCAAAAAGCACGCTTCCGAGCTGTTTGGGCGAGCCTATATTGAATTCATAACCTGCGTATTCATAAATCTCACGGCTGATTTTTTCTGCCTTTGCCGAAACCTCTTTACCGAAAGCCTTTATACCGTCTGCGTCAATGCTTACACCCTCACGCTCCATAGCTACAAGCACAGTGGCAAGAGGTATCTCTATATCGGTAAGGACTGCCGCAGAGCCTGTTTCACTGATTTTGCAATTTAGTATATCGTTGAGGGCGGCAACGGTTATCGACTTTTCCTGTATGCTGTTTCCCTCCGGAACTCCGTACTGAGCGCAGAGCCTTGACAGGCTGTAATCGTTTGAATCGGGGTCGACAAGGTAAGCCGCAAGCGTTGTATCAAAACGGTTGTTCTTAAGCCTTTCACAGCCGGTAACAGTCAGCGTTTCCTTTATATCAAAGGTGTACTTCGTGCTGTCGCTGTCGGCATAGGCTTTAAGCTCCACGTCGGACAATTTTACCGGAGCGCCTACTGCGCCTGCGTATACGCTCCCCTCCTGCGTCAGAACTATATCGCCTGCAGGCATTGTGGGTATCTGCTTTGCGGCGGATTCTTCCAAAGCCTCTTTTGAGCCTGCGGGAGCGGAAGTCGGGTGCAGCTTCAGCTTCTGGAGCATCTTGTACATTTCAAGCTCCGACAGCAATCTTGCAAGCTCGGTATCGTCACGTTCTTTCGGAACATAATGCGAAAGCTCGGTATCAATAGGTGCGGTAAGGCATATTTCGGCAAGCTGTCTGCTCATATAACAGCTTTCCTTGCCGTTTTCGAGCTTTGTGCGTACACCCTTTGTGATAAGCGTTGAGCCGATGTTTTCATAAACTCCGTCCACGCTTGCAAATTCCTTTATAAGTGAAAGAGCGGTCTTTTCACCTATGCCGGGAACACCCGGAATATTGTCGCTCGAATCGCCCATAAGCGCCTTTACTTCTATCATCTGTTTCGGGGTCACGCCGTACTCCTCCATAATAACATCGGGCGTGTAGTAAATGTCGCCTTTTGTCTTGGCAAGTCTTACGGTAACGTAATCATTAACAAGCTGGAACGAGTCACGGTCGCCCGTTGACACTGTACAGGTTATCTTCTTATCCGCACAGGCGGCTGAAACAGTTCCGATTATATCATCGGCTTCAAAGCCCTCTTTTTCGATAATGGTTATTCCCATTGCGGTGATTATCTTTTTCATATAGGGGAGCTGTTGAGCGAGGTCTTCGGGCATACCCTTGCGGTTTGCCTTATAGCCGTCATACATCTTATGGCGGAATGTCGGCGCTTTAAGGTCGAAAGCTACCGCTATCATATCCGGATTTACGTCCTTTTCAAGCATAAGCAGAGTGTTCATAAAGCCTGTTACGGCATTTGTGGCAACACCTCTTGAATTTGTCAGCACACGGATACCGTAGAATGCACGGTTTAATATGCTGTTGCCGTCAATAATAAGAAATCCCATATTTATCCTTTCAAGCAGAGGTCAGATTGATTTTTCGATGATTTGGCGATTTATGATTATAGTATACCATAATTACGGTAAAATGCAAGAGCCGAGGGTACGATGTTATCCGTATATAAACAGCAAAGCGGAGCAAATGCAAGGTCTGCTCCGCCGTATTCTGAATTATTCGTCTGCACCGCCGGGCAATGCTGTCTGTTCGCTTGCAAGTCTTGCGAACTCCTCCTTGATGCTCGGAGCGTCCTTTGTCAGCTTTTTGATAGTAAGCTGTTCTTCCGCCTTGTTATTTGCAAGACGAAGATTGTTTTCCGATGACAGCAGAGCATCCTTTGTCTTCTGAAGATGATCTATAGTTTTATCAATCTCTTCAATTGCAATATCTGTCTCTTATACACATCTGACGCTGCCGACGATACTCCTTGTGTAG
>OJPW01001530.1_pt1 | contig 12332 bp, 9 predicted proteins | sample 1598571 | NCBI WGS metagenome assembly OJPW01 (sample SAMN03922493, study PRJEB24848) | human gut metagenome | isolation source: stool sample | host: Homo sapiens | place: Germany | collected 2011-05
TCTGTGCTCGTTTCTTCCTTTCCAAACCGCAAGCTGAACTTGCGGTTTGGGTTTTATGGCAAATCTGCGACGACCTCTCAGTCTGCTTCGCAGCCAGCTCTCCTGGCAGGGGAGTCTTTGGGTCAGAACAGGGTCAGCTGGCTGGTGAGGGGGAGGGTGCCGAAGGCGCCGGCTTGCTGGAGCTGGTCGATGAGCGTCTTCGATACCTTCGGGCAGGCGTCGGCAAATTCCTCGACGGAGAGGAATTCCATGCTGTCACGGCAGTTCATGATGTCCCATGCCGCCGTCTCGCCGAGACCGGACACGGCCACAAACGGCGGGCGGAGCTGCCCGTCCTCGATCAGGAATTTCGTCGCGTGCGAATGATAGATATCGATCGGCGCGAAGGAGAAGCCGCGCAGGTAGAACTCGTAGCAGACCTCCAGCGTGGTGAACAGATCGTCATCCTTGGCCGTGGAATCCTCGTCTGCCTTGATCTCCTGCAGCTTCTTTTTGACAAGCTCGATGCCGTGGCACATCATGCCCTCGTCAAAGCCGCCCTTCTGGCTGCGGCGATAGAAGTAAGCGGCGTAGAACGCCAGCGGCTGGTGCACCTTGAACCACGCGATGCGGAAGGCCATCATGACATACGCCGTCGCGTGCGCCTTCGGGAAGAGGTATTTGATCTTCTTACACGAGCCGATGTACCATTCCGGCACGCCCGCGGCCTTCATCTCTTCCTCTGCGCCCTCGGGCAGACCGCGGCCCTTTCGGACGGCCTCCATGATCTTGAACGAGCGCTTTTCCGGCATGCCGCACTTGATGAGATAGAGCATGATATCGTCGCGGCAGCCGATGGCCTCGCCGACAGTCGCGGTCTTCGACAAAATGAGATCGCGCGCGTTGCCCAGCCACACGTCCGTGCCGTGGGAGAAGCCGGAAAGGCGGATGAGGGTATCGAACTTTGTCGGCTGCGTCTCCTGCAGCATGCCTCTGGTGAAGCCCGTGCCGAATTCCGGGATGGCGACGGAGCCGACCGGCCCCAGGATCGGGTCGTTCTCATACCCCAGGACCTTGCTGGAGGTGAAGATGGACATGGTATCCTGATCGTCGAGCGGGATTTTCTGCGCGTCGACGCCGGTCATATCCTCGAGCATGCGGATCATGGTCGGGTCATCGTGACCCAGCATGTCGAGCTTCAGGAGGTTTTCCTCCATGGAGTGATATTCAAAATGCGTGGTGATCCACTCGGAGTCCTTGTCGTCCGCCGGGTGCTGCACGGGGCAGAAGTCCCAGATCTCATTTTCCTGCGGGATGACGACGAGGCCGCCCGGGTGCTGGCCGGTCGTGCGCTTGACGTTGACGCAGCCGAGCGCCAGCCGGTTCTCCTCGGCCTTGGAGACAGTCTTGCCGCGCTCCGACAGGTATTTTTTTGCGTAGCCGTAGGCCGTCTTTTCCGCGACGGTGCCGATGGTCCCCGCGCGGAAGACGTGCGTCTTGCCGAACATCTGCACGCAGTAGGCGTGCGCCTTGGCCTGATATTCACCGGAGAAATTGAGGTCGATATCCGGGACCTTGTCGCCGCCGAAGCCGAGGAAGGTCTCAAACGGGATATTGAAGCCGTCCTTGTCGAGCTTCGCCCCGCATTTGGGGCAGACGGCGTCGGGCAGGTCCGCGCCGCAGGCGCAGTCGGCAGGCACGTCGAAGGTCGTGTATTTGCAGTTCGGGCAGCGGTAGTGCGGCGGGTAGGAGTTGACCTCCGTGATGCCGGACATATACGCCACGATCGACGAGCCGACGGAGCCACGCGAGCCGACCAGATACCCGTGCTCGAGCGAGTTCTGCACGAGCTTCTGCGCGGACATGTAGATGACGTCGTAGTGGCAGGAGATGATGTCGTGCATCTCGGTGTCGACGCGCTTCTGCACGAGCTCGGGCGGGTTTTCGCCGTAGAGCCGGTGGAGCTTGCCGTAGACGAGGGATTTGAGGTCCTCGACCGAATTCTCGATCTTCGGCGCGAACAGATTGTGCGGCACGGGCCGCAGCGTCTCACACCAGTCGACGATGCGGTTCGGGTTGTCGATGACGACCTCGCGCGCCTTTTCTTCGCCGAGATACGCGAATTCCGCCATCATTTCGTCCGTCGTCCGCAGATACAGCGGCAGCGGCCGGTCGGCGTCGGGCATCTGCTTGGTGGCAAGCAGGATGTGGCGGAAGATCTCGTCCTCCGGGTCGAGGAAGTGCACGTCGCCGGTGGCGACGACGGGCTTGCCGAGCTCCTCGCCGAGCCTGACGATGGTGCGGTTGAAACCGCGCAGCTCCTCCTCATCCTCGGCAAGACCCTTGTCGAGCATGAAGCGGTTGTTGCAGATGGGCTGGATCTCGAGGAAGTCATAGAAAGACGCGATGCGCTTGAGCTCCGCCCAGCTCTTGTGGTTCAGGATCGCCTGGAACAGCTCGCCCGCCTCGCAGGCCGAGCCGATGATGAGCCCCTCGCGCCACTGCAGGATCTCCGACTTCGGCATGATCGGCACGCGGCGGAAGTATTTGAGATTGCCGTAGGAGATCAGCCGGTAGAGGTTGCGCAGGCCGATGGAGTTTTTGGCGAAGACGATGATGTGCCGCGCGCGGCGGTCCATGATCTTGCTGCCGGAGCGCAGCTCCTCCATGCGCGGGTTGATGGCCTGCAGATGGTCGATGCCCTGCTCCTGCAGCATTTTGAAAAAGCGCATGAGCAGATACCCGCAGGTGATGGCGTCGTCGGAGGCGCGGTGGTGGTTGAAATCGGGCAGACTCAGCGCGTCCGCGACGATGTTGAGCTTGTACTTGCCGAGCTCCGGCATCAGGTTCTGCGCCAGGATGAGCGTATCGACGTACGTCGGCTGGAACACGATGCCGAGGCGCTCGCACGCCGCCGTCACGAAGCCGATATCAAAATCGGCGTTGTGCGCGCACAGCGGCCGGCCGCCGACATAGTCGAGAAACTGCGGGATCGCCTCGGAGATATCCGGCTGCCCGGCGAGCATCTGGTCGGTGATGCCGGTGAGGTCGATGATCTTCGGCTGCAGCGGCCGGTGCGGGTCGACGAACATCTGGAAGGTGCTGAGCACCTCCTTGCCCTTCATGATGGCCGCGCCGATCTCGATGATCGTGTCGTGCAGAGACGAAAGGCCGGTCGTCTCGAGGTCGAAGGCGACGTATTCCTCGTCGAAGGAGAAGTCTCCGTCGCCGTGGACGGCAATGCGGTCGTCGACGTCGTTGACATAGTAGCCCTCGCAGCCGTAGAGGATCTTGATGTTCTGATCCGTCCCGGCGACCTTGGCCTTGCTCGCGGCCTTCATCGCGTCGGGGAAGGACTGGGCCCCGCCGTGGTCGGTGATGGCGATGGCGCGGTGGCCCCAGCTGGCCGCACGCTTGACGGCCGCGCCGGTATCGGTCAGCGCGTCCATGGATGACATCGTGGTATGCAGATGCAGCTCCACGCGCTTTTCGGGGTAGGTATCGCGGCGCTTGGGCGCCTCGATCTTCTCCATGGCGGTCGGCTGCAGGACCATTTCGTTGTCGTAGCGGTCAAAGCTCATCTTGCCCTGCACGCGCAGCCACATGCCGGCCTGCACGTTGTCGATGATGGGCTTGGCCTTGGCGGCCTCCATAAACTGATTGACGCGGACGGAGCTGGTGTAGTCCGTCATGTCGAAGCAGACGACCCACGCCCCGCGCTTCTTGAGCTCCCGGTGCTGCACGGCGAAGACCTTGCCCTCGACGATCACGCGGAACATATCGAGATTGAGCTCGTCCATCCGCACCGCCCGGCCCGAAAACGGCCGCCCGTAGAACAGCGCGCCCGTCGGCTCCTGCGGCGCGGGTGCGCTGCGGGGAGCTCTTGCGGCAGGAGCCGCGCCGGGGGCCTGTGCGGAGGGCTGGATGGCCGGGGTGTTTTTGAGGGCCTCGGCCCGGATGCGGGCCGTCTCTTCAAACAGGGCCTTGCCCTCGAGATTGCTGTGCGCCTCGACTTCGATCTTCTTCGTCACGCCGAAGCGCTCGCGCAGGAACTGCTCGCCCTTTTTGGCGTTCTGGAGGATGGAATCCTTGCCGTTGGCGCGCAGATGGATGGTCACGGTGTTGTCTTCGACCGTATATTGTGCCCCGGCCAGAATGGCGGCCGAGGGCGAGAACGCGCGGATGAACACCTGCGCCAGATCGCGGAAGTCCATATGCGGCAGCTCTTCTTCCGGATAACGCACCGAAAGCTCCAGCGACTTCAGGCCGTAGGCCTTTTCTATGGCCCGGCAGAGCGTCTGGAGCTGCTTTTCCGCGAGATACTTCTCCGCCTGCGCGTCGAGGCGGATGGTGCGCGCATCCCGGTCGAGCTCGGCGTGGACGACGGCGAGGCGCTCGAGCGCCTGCGCCAGCTCCTCCGGCGGCTCAAAGCCCGGGAACAGCGCGGGGAAAAATACTTCACTCATAGTTTTATAACTTCTCTATGTACTCTAACAGCGTGGGCAGCAGCTCGTCGTAGGGGAGCTTTTTGAGCTGCTTGCCCTTGACGAACAGAATGCCGCAGCCGTCGCCGCCGGCGATGCCGATGTCGGCCTCCCGGGCCTCGCCGGGCCCGTTGACCACGCAGCCCATGACGGCGACCGTGATGGGCTTTTCGCAGGCGGCCAGCGCCTGCTCGACCTGATTGGCCAGGCCGATCAGGTCGATGCGCGTGCGCCCGCAGGTCGGGCAGGCGATGATGTTGACGCCGGTCTTGCGCAGGCCCGCGGCCTTGAGGATATCCTTCGCCGTCAAAACCTCCTGCACCGGGTCGGCCGTCAGCGACACGCGCATCGTATCGCCGATGCCCTGGCACAAAAGCGCGCCGATGCCCATGGCGGATTTGATGGTCCCCATGCGCGCGGTGCCGGTCTCGGTGACGCCGATGTGCAGGGGATAGTCCGACCGCTCGGAAAACAGGCGGTAGGCCTCGATCATCAGCGGCACGGAGCTGGATTTCATCGACACGCAGATGTCGTGGAAATCATATTTTTCCAGCAGCGCGATATGCCCGAACGCACTTTCGACCAGCGCCTCCGGCGTGGGGCGGCCGTACTTTTCCAGAAGCCGCGGCTCGAGACTGCCGCCGTTCACGCCGATGCGGATGGGGATCCCCCGCGCGCCGCAGACCTCGACGACCGCGCGCACGCGGTCTTCCCCGCCGATGTTGCCGGGGTTGATGCGGATCTTGGCCGCGCCGTTTTCCGCCGCGCGGATGGCAAGGCGGTAGTCAAAGTGGATGTCCGCGACCAGCGGCAGGGGAGAGGCCGCGCAGATATCGCCGAAGGCCTCCGCCGCCTCCATGTCCGGCACGGCCAGCCGCGCGATCTCACAGCCCGCGGCGGCCAGCGCGCGGATCTGGGCGAGCGAGCCCTCCACATCCGTGGTCCTTGTATTGAGCATCGACTGGATCGAGACCGGCGCGCCGCCGCCCACGGCGACGGGCCCGACCTGGATCCGCTTTGTCAGCTTTCGTTCCATTCAGTGCACCAGCTTCCAGATATCCTTGAACGTGATGAATGCCATAAACGCCAGCAGCAGGATCATGCCCGCGGCATGAATATAGCCTTCATACTTGGAGGGAATTTTCTTCTTCGTGATCGCGGTGAACACCGTGTTCACCAGCAGCAAAAACGCGCGGCCGCCGTCCAGCGCCGGCAGGGGCAGCATGTTCATGACGGCCAGATTGACCGCGATGAACGCCCCGAGATACAGCACGTTCAGAATGCCGTCCGCCGTGGTCGCGGCGGACTCGCCGGTCTGGGCGATGGCGGACACCACGCCGACCGGCCCGGACATGTCGTTCACCGATACCAGCCCGGACACCAGATCCCCGAGGCTCATCCAGGCGAGCCGCGCAAAATCCAGCGCCGTGTACCACGTGTTTTTGAGGACGGTCCCGACCGTCTTCTCCTCGTAGCCGAAATACAGGCCGTATTTATACTGCTGCACGCCGTCCACGTCGTAGAGCTTCTGCTGCATGGCAAAGTCCTGCAGCTCGACCAGCTTTCCGTCCCGCTTCACGACCAGATCGTAGCTGCCCGTCTTGCTGCGGGAAAGGAGCGTGGAGACGTCGGAATAGATATACACGCGGCGGCCGTCGATCTTGTAAAGCTCGTCGCCGACCTGCAGCCCCTGCTCCGACTGCAGCTCGCAGCCGTCAAAGAAGCCGGAGATCTTCGCGGTCGAGAAGCCCGACACGCACGAGTAGAGGATCGCCAGCACCACCAGGCCCGTCAGAAAGTTCATGAACGAACCGGCCGCCAGAATGATGAGCCGTTTCCACCAGACTTTGGAGGTAAAGGCCCGTGGATTGTCGGATTCCTCATCCTCGCCCTCCATGGCGCAGTAGCCGCCCACGGGGATGCAGCGCAGGGCATAGAGCGTCTCGCCGCGCTGCTTTTTCACGATGGCCGGGCCCATGCAGATGGAAAACTCGTTCACCTGCACGTCCAGCGCCTTGGCCGCGAGAAAATGGCCCAGCTCGTGGATGAAGATCAGAAAGCCGAAAATCAGGATCGCAATGAGAATATACATGAAATCACCTGTCAGAAAACCGCTCGCGCGTATAGGCGCGGGCAAGGCGGTCCGCCTCAAAAATATCGTCCAGCGACGGCTCAGCCGTGACCGGCAGCCGCAGCGCCGCCGCTACGGCGTCCGGGATGTCGTAGAACCCAATCCGGTCCTGCAGATAGAGGGCGACGGCCTCTTCGTTGGCGGCGTTCATGGCCGTGCAGGCTGTGCCGCCGGTCTTTGCCGCCTCTTTGGCGAGCGCGAAGCAGGGGAAGGCGGCTTCGTCGATGGGATCGAAGGTCAGCGGGCCGCAGGAGAGCAGGTCGAGGGCGGGGGCCGGGTTGTGCAGCCGGTTCGGATACGTCATGGCAAGGCCGATGGGGATGCGCATATCGGGCACGCCCAGCTGCGCCAGTACCGCGCCGTCGACGAACTCGACCAGCGAATGCACGACCGACTGCCGGTGGATGACGGCCGTGACCTTCTCCAGCGGCAGCTCATACAGCCGCATGGCCTCGATGATCTCCAGCCCCTTGTTCATGAGTGTGGCGCAGTCGATGGTGATCTTCGCGCCCATCTTCCAGTTGGGGTGGCGCAGGGCGTCCGCTTTGGTCACGGACGCCAGTTCTTCCCGGCTTTTCCCGAAGAACGGCCCGCCGGAGCAGGTCAGGATCAGGCGCTTGACCTCCCGCTGGTCCCGGCAGCCCATCAGGCACTGGAAAATGGCCGAATGCTCCGAGTCGACGGGGATGATCTCCGCGCCGGATGCACGCGCCGCGGCCTGCATGAGCTGCCCGGCGCAGACCATGGTCTCTTTGTTGGCAAGGGCAATGCGCTTTTTCTCGCGGATGGCCGTGAGCGTCGGCCGCAGGGCGGCAAAGCCGCACACCGCTGCGACGACGGTATCGGCCTGCGGCAGCGCCGCAGCCTCACACAGCGCCTCGCTGCCCGCGAGCACCCTTATATTCATATCCGCAAGACGGGTCTTTAATTCCTCCGCGGCCGCATTCTCCGTCATGACGGCGAGTTCCGGTCGGTATTTGCGGCACTGGGCCTCCAGCAGGTCCACGTTCTTTTCCGCCGTCAGCGCGGCGACGCGCAGGCCCAGCTCCTCCGCCACCGACAGGGTCTGGCGGCCGATGGAGCCGGTGGAGCCGAGGATCGTGATCGTATGTGTCATAGCTTCTCCAGTACAAACAGCATCGCGTACACCACGGGCGCGATAAAGAGCGTCGAGTCAAACCGGTCGAGCACGCCCCCGTGGGTCAGGAAAATGTGGCTGTAGTCCTTGATCCCCGCCTCACGCTTGATGAGGCTCGTCGAAAGATCGCCCAGCTGGCCGAAGAGATTGGCGACGACGCCGATGACGGCCAGGAAGCACAGCGGCAGCTCCATCTGCCAGACAAGCTTCGCAACAAGCCCCAGCAGCACCATGCCGATGGCGCTGCCGACCGGGCCCGCAAGGAAGCCTGCCCACGTTTTATTGGGGCTCACGTGCGGGGCAAATTTCTTATGGCCGAAGGCCATGCCGCCCAGCATCGAAAAGCTGTCGCCGATGAACGCGATGACGAACGGCATCAGGACGAACGCGGGCGAGACATTGCGCAGCAACGCAATGCAGCTGTACATCGCCGGGAACAGAAGCCCGCCGACGATGCAGACCGCGACGGTGGCAAACGGCAGCGCCGTTTCCTTCCCGTGCGTCACGACTGCGATGAGAAACAGCGCCGCGACAAATACATACGCGCACGCGAAATACAGCCGGTCACCGACCGGCGTCCACCAGCCGTCCATAGAGATGTATGCCACGGTCAGGACAGCCATCAGCATCGTCAGCGCGTAGACGAGCGGCGTGACATGCTTACCCGCCGTGTGCAGCAGCTCCCACGCGGCGGCAGCCGCGATCGCTGCGGTCAGGATCCACGCGGCGACCGGCGGCAGGATGACGAGCACCACGATCAGCAGCGGCACGCCGATGGCGGCCACGAGCAGTCTTTGTTTCATTTCCGCCCTCCAAACCGGCGCTCGCGCGTCCGGTAGGACGCGATCGCCTTGTCGAGTTCCTGTTCATCAAAATCGGGCCAGAGCACATCCGTGAAATAATACTCCGCATACGCCGACTGCCAGAGCAGGAAGTTCGATGTGCGGATCTCACCCGAGGGGCGGATGATGAGCTCCGGGTCCGGGATGCCGTCGGTGTAGAGATAGTGCGCAAAATCGCACTCCGTCAGTTCCTCCGGCTGTTTGAGGCCCTGCACGCAGTCAGCGGCGAAGCGCCGCGCGGCGTGGACGATCTCGTCCCGGCCGCCGTAGTTGATGCAGATGTTGGCCTGGAAGCCCTGATAGTGCGTGGAGATCTCATCCGTGCGGGCGATAAGCGCGCGCAGCTTCGGCGAGATCGGGCCGAGCTCGCCCAGGATCTTCAGGCGGATATGGTCCTGCTCCATTTCGTCGATGGCCTCGTGCAGGTATTTTTCAAACAGCGCCATGATGGCCTGCACCTCGTCCTGCGAGCGCTTCCAGTTTTCCGTGGAGAACGCGTAGACCGTCAGGTACTCGACGCCGAGATTTTTGCAGTAGGTGGCGATACGGCGGAACGTTTCCGAGCCTGCCGCATGGCCCATCTTGCGCGGCAGACCGCGCTGTTTTGCCCAGCGGCCGTTGCCGTCCATGATGATGGCGATATGCCGGGGCAGAGCATTGTTTTCCATATAAAATTAGCCTTTCACGACAAAAGCCGCCGTCCGGCGGCTTTTTATCTGCCCAAAAGCCGGGGCTTTTGGGCAATCTGGTTGCGCCGACTGCATCGCAAAGTTTTGGCCGCATAGCGGCCAAAATTCACGTTTGCCGGCGAGCAGTATTTTTGCCGAGAGCAGGGGCTCCCGTCAAAAATGAGTTCTATTTTATTTGCGCCTGCGGGCGCAAACTCTGCGAGGCGCTTAGCCGCGCTTAGATCTCCATCAGTTCCTTTTCCTTCTTGGCGCACATCTCGTCGATCTTCTTGACGTGCTTGTCGGTCAGGTCCTGGATGTCCTTTTCGGCCTTCTTCTGGTCGTCTTCGGTCAGCTCGCCCTTCTTCTGGGCCTTCTTGACGTAGTCGACCGCGTCGCGGCGGATGTTGCGGACGGCGACCTTGGCGTCTTCGGCGTATTTGCGGACCTGCTTGGTGAGGTCCTTGCGGCGCTCCTCGGTCAGCTGCGGGAAGACGAGGCGGATCACGCGGCCGTCATTCTGCGGGTTGATGCCGAGATCCGAGGTCTGGATGGCCTTTTCGATGGCCTTGAGAAGCGAGCCGTCCCACGGCTGGATGACGAGCGTGCGGGGATCGGGGGAAGAAACGGTGCCGACCTGGTTGATGGGGCTCGGCTGGCCGTAGTACTCCACCGTGATGCGGTCGAGCACCTGCGCGTTGGCGCGGCCCGCGCGCACAGCGGCGAAGTCGGATGCGAGAACGTCGAGCGTTTTTTCCATTTTGCGCTGGAATTCCTTGAGATCTGCCATATTAAAGTTCCTCCTTTACAATCGTGCCGATCGGCTCGCCCATCACGACGCGCAGGATGTTCTGCGGGTCCTTGAGCGCGAAGACCTGAACGGGAATATGATTATCCATGGAAAGCGATGTAGCCGTGGTGTCCATGACGGCCAGATGACGTGCGAGCACCTCGTCATAGGTGATGGCGTCGTATTTGACGGCGGTGGGGTCCTTGGCCGGGTCGGCGGAGTAGACGCCGTCGATGTTCTTGGCCAGCAGGATGGCGTCGGCGCCTATCTCCGCCGCGCGCAGGACTGCGCCGGTGTCGGTCGAGAAGAAGGGGTTGCCGGTGCCGCAGCCAAAGATGACGACGCGGCCCTTCTCCAGATGCCGGATGGCCTTGGAGCGGATGTAGGGCTCGGCGATCTGGTTCATGGCGATGGCCGTCTGTACCCGGACTTCCACGCCGCGCTGCTCGAGGCAGTCAGCCACGGCCAGCGCGTTGATGACGGTCGCGAGCATGCCCATATGGTCCGCGCGCGTGCGCTCCATCTTGCCGCCGCCGTCTTTGACGCCGCGCCAGAAGTTGCCGCCGCCGACCACGACGCCGACCTGCACGCCGGCCTCGACGCACTGCTTGATCACGTCGCACACGCCGCCGATGACCGCGAAATCCAGCCCCCGGTGCGCGTCGCCCGCCAGCGCCTCTCCGCTGATCTTGAGTAACACTCGTTTATATTTCGGTTCACGCATGGTAGAAACTCTCCTTTTCAATTCCCATCTATTTTATAATATAATGGGCGACTTGAAAAGAGGAAAATGCAAATTTCCCGGATTGTTTTCACTTTTTTCACATTCTGGAAGCCTCATGGCATTTTTGCATTGCGTTATCCGGGCAAATCGGATATAATGTATAAATTACAGGACATTTCATCCGGGAGGATCTAAGCATGGAAGAAGAAAGAAAGCCGTTGGAAAACAGAAATTTCATCGACGCCTTTATTGAAGAGGATCTGGCCCCCGGCGGCCGGTTCGAGGGTAAGCGCGTGCACACCCGGTTTCCGCCGGAGCCGAACGGGTATCTGCACATCGGCCACTGCAAGGCGCTGACGATCGATTTCGGCACGGCCGAAAAATTCGGCGGCCTGTGCAACCTGCGCATGGACGATACCAACCCGACGAAGGAAGACACCGAATACGTCGACGCCATCCAGGCCGATATCCACTGGCTGGGCTTCGACTGGGGCGACCGGTTCTTCTACGGCTCGGATTATTTTGAAAAGGACTATGAATTTGCCGTCGAGCTCATCAAAAAAGGCCTGGCCTACGTCTGCGACCTGACTGCCGAGCAGTTCAAGGAGTGCCGCGGCGACATCGGCAAGCCCGCCGTGAGTCCGTACCGCGACCGCCCGGTCGAGGAGAATCTCGACCTGTTCGAGCGCATGAAGAACGGCGAGTTCCCCGAGGGCAGCCGCACGCTGCGCGCGAAGATCGACATGGCATCCCCGAACATCAACCTGCGCGACCCGGCGCTTTACCGCATCCTGCACATCCCGCATCATCAGACGGGGGATAAGTGGTGTATTTATCCCATGTACGATTTCGCGCACCCGATCCAGGACGCGATCGAGGGCGTGACGCACTCCCTCTGCTCGTTGGAATACGAAGCGCACCGCCCGCTGTACGACTGGGTGGTTGAACAGTGCGAGTTTGAACACAGACCGCGGCAGATCGAGTTCGCGCGGCTCAACCTCACCAACACCATCATGAGCAAGCGCTACCTGCGCCGCCTGGTGGAAGAAGGCTACGTTTCCGGCTGGGACGATCCGCGCATGCCCACGCTCGTCGCCATGCGCCGCCGGGGCTATCCGCCGGAGGCCATCCGCGATTTCATCGAGCGCGTGGGCGTGGCCAAGGCCGACAGCGAGGTGGACGGCGCCCTGCTCGAGCACTGCGTGCGCGAAGCGCTGGGCGAGAGCGCGCCGCGCGCCATGGCCGTGCTCCGGCCCCTCAAGGTGACGCTGAGCAACTGGGACGAGGACGAAATCGACGAGCTCACCATGGAAAACCACCCCGATCACCCGGAAATGGGCGAGCGCACTGTAAAGTTCGGCAAGGTGCTCTACATCGAGCGCGAGGATTTCATGGAGGATCCGCCCAAGAAGTTCTTCCGCCTGGCTCCGGGCCGCGAGGCGCGTCTCAAAGGCGCGTACATCATCCGTTGCGACGAAGTGGTGAAGGATGAAAACGGCGAAGTGATCGAGTTGATCTGCTCTGTGGCTGTCTCTTATACACATCTGACGCTGCCGACGATACTCCTTGTGTAGAT
>OJPW01001537.1_pt1 | contig 12262 bp, 8 predicted proteins | sample 1598571 | NCBI WGS metagenome assembly OJPW01 (sample SAMN03922493, study PRJEB24848) | human gut metagenome | isolation source: stool sample | host: Homo sapiens | place: Germany | collected 2011-05
CTGAAGGTCCCCTTCGCCATCGCCGATGCCACCACCCTCACCGAGGCCGGCTACGTAGGCGATGACGTGGAGAACATCCTGCTGCGCCTGCTCCAGGCCGCCGACTTCGATGTGGAGCTGGCCGAGCGCGGCATCATCTACGTGGACGAGATCGACAAGATCGCCCGCAAGAGCGAGAACACCTCCATCACCCGCGACGTGTCCGGCGAGGGTGTGCAGCAGGCCCTACTGAAGATCTTGGAGGGCACGGTGGCCAACGTTCCGCCCCAGGGCGGGCGCAAGCACCCCCACCAGGAGTTCATCGAGATCGACACCACCAACATCCTGTTCATCTGCGGCGGCGCGTTCGACGGCCTGGAGAAGATCATCGAAAGCCGCGTGGGCAAGCGCGGCATCGGCTTCGAGAACGAGGTTCGCGGCAAGAACGACACCAAGACCGGCGCACTGCTGAAGCTGGTGCAGCCCCACGACCTGCTGAAATTCGGCATCATCCCCGAGCTGGTGGGCCGTATGCCGGTGCTCACCGCCCTGGACGCGCTGGATCGCGACGACCTGGTGCGTATCCTCACCGAGCCGAAGAACGCTCTGGTGAAGCAGTACCAAAAGCTGCTGAGCTACGACGGCGTGTCCCTGCACTTCGACAAGGACGCGCTGGAGGCCGTGGCCGACAAGGCCATCGAGCGCAACATCGGCGCACGCGGCCTGCGCGCCGTCATGGAGGGCCTGCTGACAAAGGTGATGTACGACATCCCCTCCGACCCCACCATCACCTCCGTCACCATCACCGCCGCCTGCGTCAACGACGGGGCAGAGCCGCTGGTGGAGCGCGACCCCAACAAGACCAAGCCCAGCGCCAAGCAGAGCGCCAAGCGCAAGACCGGAACGGACAGCAAGACCGCCCCGGCCTCCTGACACAGCCGAAAGGGGAGAGGCGGCCTTCCGCTTCTCCCCATTTTTTCTACCCGCCGCCTGCGGCCCGTCCGCAGGGGAAAGGAGTATCCCATGCCTGAAACGATCACAAGAAATCTCCCCGTCCTGGCCCTGCGCGGTGTCACCGCCTTCCCCCGCCAGACGGTTTCCTTCGATGTGGAGCGGGAGATCTCCATCTTCGCTCTCGACAACGCCATGGAGAACGACCGCCGCATCTTCTGCGTCACCCAAAAGGAGCTGTCCACCTCCGCCCCCGGCGAGAGCGACCTCTACGACGTGGGCACGGTCTGCCACATCCTACAGATCATCAAGACCTCCGACACCTCCGTCCGCGTGGTGGTGGAGGGCGAGTGCCGCGCCCGGCTGGCCCGCCTGTGGCAGACCCAGCCCTTCCTGCAAGGTCAGGCGGAGCTGCTGCCGGAGCAGCTGCCTCGCCACACCGCCCGTACCGAGGCGTTGCTGCGCCGCACCTACGTCCTGTTCGACGACTACCGCCAGCTGGCCAGCGGCCTCAGTGACGATTTCACCGCCGCCGTGCTGGACTGCCGGGATGCCGGCGCACTGGCCGACCTCATCGCTCAAAACATCACCCTCCGCCACCAGGATCGCCAGCGCGTGCTGGCGGAGCTGCACCCGGAGAAGCGCCTGCGTATCGTCAACGACATCCTGACCCACGAGGTGGATGTCCTGTCTTTGGAGACGGAAATGGAGCAGAAGGTGCGCCGTCGCGTGGCCCAGGTGCAGCGCGATATGATCCTCCGTGAGCAGGTAAAGGTGCTCCAGCACGAGCTGGGGGAGGACGGCGACGAGGAGCTGGAGGCTTACGCTGCCCGTATCGAGGCCCTCCACCTGCCGGAGGAGGTACATAACAAGCTCACCCGCGAGCTGGATCGGCTGGGCAAGCAGCCCTACTCCAGTGCCGAGGCCGCCGTCATCCGCAACTATCTGGATGCCTGTTTGGAGCTTCCCTGGAACAAATTCACCCGCGACCGGGCCGATGTGGCCCAGGCCCGGAAGATACTGGATAAGGACCACTACGGTCTGGAAAAGGTGAAGGAGCGCATTTTGGAGTTCATCGCCGTCCGCCAGCTGAACCCGGATGCCAAGGGCAAGATACTCTGCCTTGTCGGCCCTCCCGGCGTGGGCAAGACCTCCGTGGCCTTGTCCGTGGCCCGCGCCATGCACCGCAAGTGCGCCCGGCTGTCCCTGGGCGGTGTCCGGGACGAGGCCGACATCCGCGGCCACCGCAAAACGTACATCGGCGCGATGCCGGGCCGCATCATCGAGGCCCTGACCCGCGCCGGCTCAATGAACCCGCTGCTGGTGCTGGACGAGATCGACAAGCTGGCCAGCGATATGCGGGGCGACCCCGCCTCCGCGCTGCTGGAGGTGCTGGACAGCGCCCAAAACAGCGCCTTCCGTGATCACTTCCTCGAAGTCCCCGTGGATTTAAGCCGCGTCATGTTCATCACCACCGCCAACATCACCTCCACCATCCCCCGTCCGCTGCTGGACCGCATGGAGGTCATCGAGTTGGGCAGCTACACCGATGAGGAGAAGCTCCACATCGCCCGTGACCACCTGCTGCCCCGCCAGCGCAAGGAGAACGGCCTCCGCGCCGGGCAGCTGAAGCTGGGCGATGATGCTCTCCGCGCCATCATCACCAACTACACCCGCGAGTCCGGCGTCCGCACGCTGGAGCGCCAGCTGGGCAAGCTGTGCCGCAAATGCGCCATGCGTTTGGTGGAAACGGATGTAAAGTCTGTTACCATTACACAGGCTGACCTGACTGACCTGCTGGGAACGCCCCCTTACGCTGAGGAAGCCCTGGCCAAATTCGACCAGATCGGCGTGGTCAGCGGCCTTGCCTGGACGGAGGTAGGCGGTGAGCTGCTGGAGGTAGAGGCCGGTGTCATGGACGGCTCCGGCAAGCTGGAGCTCACCGGCAACCTGGGCGATGTGATGCAGGAGAGCTGCAAGGCCGCCTACACCTGCCTCCGCAGCCGTGCCGCCGAGCTGGGCATCCCCCGCGACTTCTATAAGACGAAGGACATCCACGTCCACTTCCCTGAGGGCGCTGTGCCCAAGGACGGCCCGTCCGCCGGCATCGCCATCGCCACCGCCATGCTCTCCGCCCTGACGGGCCGCGCCGTCCGCCACGATGTGGCCATGACCGGCGAGATCACCCTGCGGGGCAGGGTGCTGCCCATCGGCGGCCTGCGGGAAAAGACTATGGCCGCCAAGCGCAGCGGCATCAAGACCGTCATCGTCCCCAAGGGCAACGAAAAGGACCTGGCGGACATCGACCCCACCGTGCGTCAGGCTCTGCGCTTCATCCCCGCCGAGACGGTGGATGCCGTCTTTGCCCACGCGCTGGCCCTGCCGAAGAAGGCCGCCGCCGTGGAGCATCTCGCATCCCTTGCACCCACCCCCATGCAGGAGGTACGCCATGGCGATCAACTTTAACAAGGCGGATTTTGTCCTGTCATCTGTAAAGGCTTCCACCTTTATCCGTGACGGAAAACCCCAGGTCACCTTTGCCGGGCGCAGCAACGTGGGCAAATCCTCCGTCATCAACCGTCTGCTGAACCGCAAGAACTTCGCCCGCGTGGGCGCGACCCCCGGCAAGACCAGTCAGATCAACTATTTCCTCATCGACGGCAAAATTTACTTCACCGATCTCCCCGGCTACGGCTATGCCAAGGTCTCCAAGGAGGAACGCGACCGCTGGGGTCGTCTCATGGAGAGCTACTTTGCCGCCGAGGGGCTCATCACCCTGGGCGTGCTCATCGTGGATGCCCGCCATAAGCCCACCGCCGATGACGTGACCATGTGCGACTGGTTCAAGAGCACGGGCTGCCCCGTCATCGTGGTGGCCAACAAGCTGGACAAATTGAAAAAGAGCGAGATCGAGCCCAACCTGACCCTCATCCGCCAGACGCTGACCCTGCCGGAGGACGGACTGCTCATTCCGTTCTCCGCCGAAAAGGGAACAGGGAAGACGGAGCTGCTGGCCGCCATCACCGCCGCCTGTGAGCGCCGGTGAACTGTCAAAAAACGGAGGACGCCCGCGCCCCACGGCGCAGCGTCCTCCGTTCCGTTCATTCCACGCTTTTCAACTTTTTTACTTGAAAAATGAAAGAGTTTTTTCAAGTTTATTCAAGGTTTTATAAGGTATTTCCACCGTGTTTTTCTGCAAAAACGATAAAATTTTTTCAGGCATCCAAAAAACTTTTTTGCAAAATTGCAAAAAAAGGCTGTTAATTGTTCTAAACGTATGGTATAATCACCCCGTAATAAACAACGCGCCGATGAATTTGACGCGGTGAATTTCAAACAGGAGGTCACGCAAATGGAAACTTACGGACTTGAAAAGCTGGGCATTATCAATGCAAAAGCGGTATATCGCAACCTTACGCCGGCACAGCTCACCGAGCACGCGCTGCGCCGCGGCGAGGGCACGCTGTCCAATACCGGCGCGCTGGTGGTCAAGACCGGCAAATATACGGGCCGCAGTGCCAACGACAAGTTCATTGTGGACACGCCTGCCGTTCACGACGATATTGCCTGGGGCAAGGTGAACCGCCCCATCGAAAAAGCTAGATTTGACGCCATCCGCGCCAAGGTCATCGCCTATCTGCAGGGCAAGGATGTGTTTATTTTCGACGGCTTTGCCGGCGCAGATCCCAAGTATACCAAGGCTTTCCGCATCGTCAACGAGCTGGCCAGCCAGAACCTGTTCATCCACCAGCTGCTGCGCCGCCCCACCGCCGAGCAGTTGAAGGACTTCCACGAGGATTACACCATCATCGCTGCCCCTGGCTTCAAGTGCATCCCCGAGATCGACGGCACGCGCAGCGAAGCCGCCATCCTGGTGGACTACGAGGCCCACGAGGTGGTCATCTGCGGCACGCAGTACGCCGGCGAGATCAAGAAATCCGTGTTCTCCGTGATGAACTACGTGCTGCCCAAGCAGGGCGTGTTCCCCATGCACTGCTCCGCCAACATCGGCAAAAACGGCGACAGCGCCGTGTTCTTCGGCCTCAGCGGCACGGGCAAGACCACGTTGTCCGCCGACCCCAACCGCAAGCTCATCGGCGATGACGAGCACGGCTGGGCGGACGACTCCGTGTTCAACTTTGAGGGCGGCTGCTATGCAAAGTGTATCAACTTAAGTCCAGAGGGCGAGCCCGAGATCTACAACGCCATCAAGTTCGGCGCTTTGGTGGAGAACGTGGTCATGGACCCCGACACCCGCGAGTTTGACTTTGATGACGACTCCCTGGCTGTCAACTCCCGCGTGGGCTATCCCGTGGAGTATATCCCCAACGCGGAGCTGTCCGGCATGAGCCCCAGCGTGCCCAAGACCGTCATCTTCCTGACGGCGGACGCCTACGGCGTGCTGCCTCCCATCAGCAAGCTGAACAGGGATCAGGCCATGTACTACTTCGTATCCGGCTTCACCTCCAAGGTGGCGGGCACGGAGATCGGCGTCACCGAGCCGGTGCCCACATTCTCTACCTGCTTCGGCGAGCCGTTCCTGCCGCTGGACCCCTCCGTGTACGCCGCCATGCTGGCGGAGAAGGTGGAGAAGGCAGGCGCCAGGGTGTATCTGGTGAACACCGGCTGGAACGGCACCGGCAAGCGAATGAAGCTCAGCTACACCCGCGCCATGGTGACGGCGGCCCTCACCGGCGACATCGAAAAGGGCGAATTCGTCACGGACCCCACCTTCGGCGTGCAGGTGCCCACCAGCATCGAGGGCGTGCCCTCGGAGCTGCTGATCCCCGCCAACACCTGGGAGGACAAGGCGGCTTACGAGGCCAGCTGCAGGAAGCTGGCGCAGAGCTTTGCAGAGAATTTCAAGAAGTACACCCACATGAGCGCGGCGGTGGTGGCCGCGGGCCCCAAGGCGTAAGGAAATGATCGAACTGAAGATACTGGTCGATGACATCGACTACAACAGCCTGACGGAGCTGCTGGTGCCGCTGCTGGCGGAGAAGCTGGAAAAGGACGGCAAGGGCGGCATCCTGGGCGGTGTGCTGGCCGGGAACCCGGACATGGCCGTCGGCATGGCCCGGACGCTGCTGAACACCATGCCCCAGGACAAGAAGGACGAGCTGGTGGTGCAGCTGATCACCAAAAGCCGCGACAAGCTGCTGCAGAAGGGCAGGGAGCTGGCGGCGAAAAACGGCATAAGGCTCCAGCTGTGCGACATTGCGGCGAAAAAACTGTAAAAAAAGTGCCTCTGACCATCGGTCAGAGGCACTTTTTGGCGTATGCTTACTTTTTCAGGGCCTGCACGGCGGCGCGGAGGGCGTCCACATGCTCTTGGGTGGTGGCCCAGCTGGCGCAGAACCGCACACCGGAGTGTGTCTCGTCCACACGCTCCCAGTACTCGTAGCCGAAGCTCCTGCCGATCTCGGCCAGCTCCGCGTCGGGCATGATGGGGTACTGCTGGTTGGTGGGGGAGTCGAACAGCAGGGGGTAGCCGGCGGAGACGAAGATGTCCCGGATCTGGTGAGCCATCTCGATGGCGTGGCGGGAGATTCTGAAGTACAGGTCGTCGGTGAACAGGGCGTCGAACTGGACGCCCAGCAGGCGGCCCTTGGCCAGACGGCCGCCCCGCTGCTTCATGATGAAGCGGAAGTCCTTCTTCAGGGACTCGTTCATGATGACCACGGCCTCGCCGAACAGGGCGCCCACCTTGGTGCCGCCGATGTAGAACACGTCGCACAGCCGGGCAATCTCCGGCAGGGTCAGATCGGTGCCGTCGGCCATCAGGCCGTAGCCCAGGCGGGCGCCGTCGATGAACAGGGGCAGGCCGCAGCGGCGGCAGGTATCGTACAGCGCCGTCAGCTCCGCCTTGGTGTACAGGGTGCCGCCCTCGGTGGGGTGGGAGATGTAGACCATGCCGGGCTGGACGATGTGCTCGGTGGATTCGTCGTTGCGGTGCCACGTCACATAATCCGCCACCTGCTGGGCCGTGATCTTGCCATTATCGGTGGGCAGGGTGATGACCTTGTGGCCGGTGGACTCGATGGCGCCGGCCTCGTGGCAGTTGATGTGGCCGCTGACGGCGGACAGAACGCCCTGCCACGGCCGGAGGATGGCGGCGATGACGGTGGTGTTGGTCTGGGTGCCGCCCACCAGGAAGTGGACATCGGCCTCCGGCGCCTGGCAGGCGGCCTTGATCTTCTCCCGCGCGGCGGCGCAGTACTCGTCCTCGCCGTAGCCCACGGTCTGCACCATATTCGTCTCATTCAGCTTTGCCATCAGGGCGGGGTGGGCGCCCTCCAGATAATCGCTGTTGAAATAGATCATCGCAGTCAAGCTCCTTTTCTCCGGAAACGGAACGCTTTGCGCAGGTGTTCCGTCCCATATTGTGTAAGAGGTATTGTACCGTAAATGCCGCGTAAAGTAAAGACAAACTATTAACAATTGGTTACACGTTGCAAATACAACTTGCATTGACATGGGAAACCTGCTACAATGACGCAGGACAAGGAGGCTTGTTATATGAACGATAGATCCAACGGACGCCGCCAGGAGCGCGGCGCGCATTCCCGCGAGGAACGGGCGCAGAACCGCCCCGCCGACTATGCCGACAGACCCAGACGGAGCGGCGGCAAGCGGAAAAACGGCAAGGTGATGTACTACGGCGTGCTGGTGCTGCTGCTGCTTGTGCTGGTGTTCTCCTCGGTGAAGATCATCAGCTATGTGGCGGAGAAAAAGGCCAGTGAGCGGAACCAGCAGGAGCTGATCGACCAGGTGGTGACACCGGTGACGCCGACGACGCCGGACAACGCCGAAGATAATACCGCCAACAAGGACAACAACACGACTACCAGCGAACCGGATTATATCACGGTGGACTTTGCCGCGCTGCAGGCCAAGTATCCCGATGTGGTGGGCTGGCTCTACTGTGCCAACACCGGCCTGAACTACCCCATCGTGCAGACGGCGGAGGAGGGCGGCGAGTACTATCTGTACCGCGATATCGACGGCTCCAGCAACAAGAACGGCACCGTTTTCCTGGACTGGCGCTGCAATTCCGATTTCACCAGCCAGAACAACCTGCTGTACGGTCACAATATGAAAACCGGCCGCATGTTTGCGCCCATCGTCAAGTATAAGGACCAGTCCTTCTACGACGCGCATCCCTACATGTATCTGTATACCCCCAACCAGCTGTACAAGGTGAACCTGTTCGCCGGTATGGTGACGCCGGGTGATTCCACGGTGTACAATTACAGCCTGTCTGCGGACTACATCAAGGAGTGCATCAGTAGCTCCACGTTCAAGTCCAGCGTGGGCACGCCTACCGGCAACATCTTGACCCTGTCCACCTGCGACTATGTGTACGACAATGCACGCTATGTGGTCATGGGTGAGCTGGTGCCCATTGATTGGCCCGCCTGAGCGGCAATAAGCTGAAAAAATGTCCCTTTCCTGCGGGAAAGGGACATTTTTTTGCGCAAAAGCGCCCTCCGGCAGGGGCCGGAGGGCGCGGGAGTACTTACAGCACCGTCTCGAAGCAGCGGGCCATGGCGGCGGCCAGATGGCCGCAGTCCTGGGCGCCCATGGTCTCCCATGCGGAGTGCATGGCCAGCTGGGCGAGACCGATATCCACGGTGCTCACCGGCACCAGCGTACCGGCGATGCTGCCCAGGGTGGAGCCGCCGGGCAGGTCGGAGCGGTTGGCCATGACCTGCACCGGAACGCCGGCATCGGCGCAGACGGCGCGGAACACGGCGCAGGAGCGGCCGTCCGTGGCGTAGCGCTGGTTGGCGTTGAACTTGATGACCACGCCGCCGTTCATGCGGGGGCAGTTGCCCCGGTCGGCGTATTCCGGATGGTCGGGATGGACGGCGTGGGCGTTGTCGGCGGAGACCAGAAAGCTGCGGGCCAGCATGGTCTGGAACGTCTCCTCGTCCAGCCCCAGCGCCAGACTGATGCGGCGCAGGATATCCCGCAGGAACGTGGAGGCCGCGCCCTGTTTGGTGGCGGAGCCGACCTCCTCGTTGTCGAAGATGCACAGCACCGGCAGGCTGCCGCTCTCGCCGGCGGACAGGAAGCCCTGCAGGCAGCCCCAGACGCAGGCCAGATCGTCCAGCTTAGGGGAGAGGATGTACTCGCCGTGGGCGCCTACCACCGTGCCCCGGCCCCGGCAGTAGAGGAACAGGTCCTGTCCCAGCACGTCCTCCGGACGGACACCGGCGGCCTCGGCCGCCATGGTGAGGATGGCGGCGTCGGGCTCCTCGGCGCTGAACAGGGGAACGGTGTCCACATTGGCCTGATACTTCATGCCGTCGTTGGCGCTGCGGTTCATGTGGATGGCCACGCTGGGGATCACCAGCAGGTCGCGGTCGATGTTCACCAGCTTCTCCGCAATGCCGCCGCCCTCCTGGACAAAGAGACGGCCCGCCGCGGACAGGGGACGGTCGAACCAGGTGGCCATCAGCATGCCGCCGTACTTCTCGGTGTTCAGGCGCACATAGCCGTTGTCACGCAGCTCCGCGTGCTCCTTGAGCTTGAAGGTGGGGGAGTCGCTGTGGGCGGCGGCCATCATAAAGCCGCCGGTGAGCCTTTCCGGCACACGGAAGGCGATAAGGCTGGAGCTGTTCCGGGTGACGAAATACCTGCCGCCGGGGGCCAGCGTCCAGCGCTCCCCCTCGGACAGGGGGGCGTAGCCCGCCGCCGTCAGCTCCGCGGCGGTGTTGGCGATGACGTGGTAGCAGCTGGGACTGTCGGCGATGAAGTCCAGCAGGGGCCGGACGGAATGCTGTGTCATAGAGAAAAACCTCCTTTGTCCGCGAAAGATGGACAATTTTGCTGTACAGCATTATAGCACACGGGCTGCCGGCATGGCAAGCATTGTATCCCCGGCGGCGAAAGATGCTTGCCAATTGGCCGCATATCCGTTATAATGTGTATCCACGCGACAATGTTTCATCTCAGGAAAGGAGGGAGGCGCACCTGCCGCCGGCGGGCCCGCGCGCATCCATGTCAGAACAGAACGAACTGAAACCCGCTGTCGCTCCCCTGTGGACGCGGGACTTTACCATCATCACGCTGGGCAGCGTGGTCTCCATGCTGGGCAACGCCATGTCCGGCTTTGCCCTGAGCCTGCTGGTGCTGGACTATACCAACTCACCGCTGCTGTATGCCATCTACATCGCCACGTTCACGGCGCCCCAGATCATCGCGCCCATCTTTTCCGGCGCCATCCTGGACCGCTTCTCCCGGAAACGCACCATCTATACGCTGGACTTCATCTCCGCGGGCATTTACGCCGGGGCGGCGCTGATCCTCAGCCAGGGGTGGTTCAGCTTTCCGATACTGGCGGTGGGGTGCTTCGTCATCGGCACCATCAACAGCGTGTACATGGTGGCCTACGAGAGCTTTTACCCCATGCTCATCACGGAGGGCAACTACTCCAAGGCCTACTCCATCGCCAGCGTGCTGGAGACGCTGTCGGCGGTGATGATCCCCATTTCCACCTACGTTTACAACAAGGTGGGCATCGCGCCGCTGCTGGGCATCAACGCCGTGTGCTTCCTCACCGCCGCCATCGCGGAGACGCAGATCCGGGCGGAGGAGAAGTATATCGAGCTGCAGAAGGCCGCGGCGACGGAGGGGGAGTCCTCCGCCCGGCGGCTGCTGCGGGACATCCGGGAGGGCTTCGGCTTCCTGTGGAGCGAAAAGGGCCTGCTGGCCGTGGCGTGCTACTTCGCATTCAGCTCACTGGCCGGCGGCGCGTCCCAGGTCATCACGCTGCCGTACTTCAAGAGCACCTTCGACAACGGCGAATATGTGTACATGCTGGTGTGGGGCATGATGGTGGTGGGCCGTACCGTGGGCGGACTGGTACACTACAAGGTGCAGCTGCCCACCCACCGGAAGTACGCCATCGCCCTGACGGTGTACATCGTCATCTCCGTGCTGGAGGGCACATACCTGTATATGCCTGTGGCGGTGATGATGGCCATGTGCCTGTGCAACGGCCTGCTGGGCGTCACCAGCTACACCATCCGCATCTCCGCCACCCAGAGCTATGTGCCGGATGAGAAGAAGGGGCGGTTCAACGGCGCGTTCAACATGCTGAACACCGTGGGGAGCCTTACGGGGCAGCTGGTGGCCGGCGCGCTGACGGTGATCCTGCCCGCGCGGCTGGTGCTGTCGGCGTTCATGGCCGTGACGGCTGTGGCGGCGGTCATTTTCATCGGCGGGAACCGGAAGGCGGTCAGCGCCATCTACAACCGCCAGCAATAAATGCGTATACCTGTGCGGCGCGGTGCTGACTGCCGCCGCCGCACCATAGACTGACTATAACTGTACAAGGAGGAACCGAACATGAAGTTTTCCGAAATGCCCTATGTGCGTCCGGACGCGGAAGCCCTGAAGAAGGAGCTGACGGCCCTGACGGAGCGGCTGAAGAACGCCGCCACCTATGAGGAGGCCCGGGAGGCCTTTCTGGAGGAGCAGAAAGTGTCCCGCTCCATGGAGACGCAGGCCACGCTGGCCTCCGTCCGCCACTCCATCGACACCCGCGACGCCTTCTACGACGGGGAGGAGAAGTTCTGGAACAACGTGAGCCCTGAGTTGGAGGAGTATCAGCAGGCGTGGAAGGCGGCCATGCTGGATTCCAGGTTCCGCAGCGAATTCACCGCCGAGTACGGCGACCTGATGTTCCTCAACGCCGAGATCGCCCGCAAGTGCTTTACGCCGGAGATCATCCCGGAGATGCAGCAGGAGAACGACCTGGTGCAGGAGTATGAGAAGCTGCTGGCCTCCGCCCAGATCCCCTTTGAGGGCAAGACCTACACCCTGTCCCAGCTGACGCCGCTCAAGAGCGATCCCGACGATGCCCGCCGTCTGGCGGCGTGGCAGGCCGACGACAAGTGGGCCAGGGAGCACGCGGCGGAGCTGGATGAGCTGTATGACAAGCTGGTCCACCTGCGGGACACCATGGGCAAGAAGATGGGCTACGAGGGCTACACCACTCTGGGCTACTACCGTATGAGCCGCAACTGCTACACCAAGGAGGATGTGGAGAAGTTCCGCGCCGCCGTGCAGAAATATCTGGTGCCGGTGGCCGACAAGATCTACCGCAGGCAGGCGGAGCGTCTGGGCAAGAGCTATCCCCTGAGCTTCGCGGACATGGCGCTGGAGTTCCGCTCCGGCAATCCCTGCCCCGTGGGCACGCCCGACGACATCCTGGCCCAGGGCATGAAGTTCTACGGCGAGCTGTCCCCTGAGACGAAGGAGTTCTTCCGCACCATGCTGGACAACGAGCTGCTGGACGTGCTGAGCACCGAGGGCAAGCAGG
>OJPW01001546.1_pt1 | contig 12185 bp, 7 predicted proteins | sample 1598571 | NCBI WGS metagenome assembly OJPW01 (sample SAMN03922493, study PRJEB24848) | human gut metagenome | isolation source: stool sample | host: Homo sapiens | place: Germany | collected 2011-05
CTCTGCCCGAGGCCAAGCCCGTGCTGATGGAGCCCATCGGCGAGCTGAAGGTCACTGTGCCCGACAACTATGTGGGCGATGTCATGGGCGACCTGAACAAGCGCCGCGGCCGCGTGATGGGCATGAACCCCACCGGCGACGGCGAGACCGTGCTGGAGGCCGAGGTGCCCATGGCCGAGATGATGAGCTACGCCATTGACCTGCGGTCCATGACCCAGTCCCGCGGTACGTTCACCTTCAACTTCGTCCGCTACGAGGACTGCCCCGCCGCAGCTCAGGAGAAGGCGATCGCCGCCGCCAAGGCGCTGGCCGAGGCCGAGTAAGGGATATACGACAAGCACTGAAAAGCGCCCGTCCGGAAGGACGGGCGCTTTTTTGCGCGCTTTTGGGTATAAATTATTGCAGGGGCGTCTCCAGCTTTTGCAGGGACTTTTTGAACTGCACCGAGAACAGGACGGCGGTGAACGTCACCGCCAGCACGTCAGCCACGGGCTCCGCCAGATAGACGGCTGTTGTGGGGTCCGGCAGGAAGCAGGGCAGGATGTAGATCAGGGGGATCAGCAGCACGAACTTCCGCAGCACCGCTACAATGATGGAGCAGACAGCGTTTCCGGTGGAGACCAGAGTCATCTGGCAGGCGATCTGGATGCCGAACAGGCCCAGTCCACCGCAGTAGATGCGCAGCGCCCTGGAGGTGAAGGCCAGCAGGGCCGCGTCGGTGGTGAACAGACCGGCGAACACCCGGGGGCACAGCATCACGAAGGCCCACAGCATTATAGAGTAGATGAGGCAGGCGCGCAGCAGCAGGCGGAAGCTCTGCCGGACGCGGTCTGTGTTCCGGGCGCCGTAGTTGTAGCTGGTGATGGGCTGAGCGCCCTGAGACAGACCAGTCAGGGGCAGCAGGGCGAACTGCATGACGCTGGTGAGGATGGTCATGGCGCCCACGGCCAGATCCCCGCCGTATTTCAGCAGGGAGGAGTTGAAGCACACGGAGATGACGCTCTCACTGGCCTGCATGACAAAAGAGGACGATCCCAGCGCGATGCAGGGCGGCACCAGCCGCAGACCGGACAGCAGGTTCTCCCGCCGCAGGCGCAGCAGCGTCTTTTTGCCGCAGAGGAACGATGTGACCCAGACGCAGGACAGGGCCTGAGACAGCACGGTGGCCAGCGCCGCGCCCCGCACGCCCATGTCCAGAGCGAAGATGAACAGCGGGTCCAGCGCGATATTGGCCAGCGCGCCGATGAGCACCGTCAGCATGCCGGTCCGGGCGAAGCCCTGGGCCGTCACGAAGGCGTTGAGGCCCAGCGTCAGCTGGACGAACACGGTGCCGACGGCATAGACACCCATGTAGTCGGCGGCGTAGGCGACGGTGTTCTCGCTGGCGCCGAACAGCAGCAGGAGGTCGCGGCCCCACAGAAGCAGCACGGCGGTGAGGGTCAGGGACAACAGGAGCAGCAGGGCAGCGCAGCCGCCCAGCAGCCGCTCCGCGCCGGCGTGGTCGCCGCGGCCCATGGCAATGGAGGCACGGGGCGCACCGCCGGAGGCCACCAGTGCCGCGAAGGCGGAGACGATCATGATGAGGGGCATGCACACGCCCACGCCGGTGAGGGCCAGGCTTCCGTCGCCGGGCATGTGACCAATGTAGATGCGGTCCACGATGTTGTAGAGCATATTTACCAGCTGGGCCGTCACCGTGGGGACCGCCAGCCGGAACAGGAGCCGCCCTACCGGCTCCGTACCGAGAAATGTCTTGTCTTGCTGCATAAAAGCCCTTCTGACGCTACGCCATGGCGCGGAAGCGGTCGGCGATCCGGGCCGCCGCCTCGTCCAGCGTACAGGTGGATGTGTCGATGCACAGGTCGTAGTTGGTGCTGTCGCCCCAGACATGGTGGGTGTAGGTCTCGTAATATTTCCGGCGCTGTTTGTCCATTTTCCGCAGCAGCCGCACCGCCTGAGGCTGGGTCAGATGCTCCTGCTCCATCTTACGGGCAATGCGCTGTTCCTCCGGCGCGGAGACGAATACCCGCAGCAGGCGGACATCCGCATCCCGCAGGACATAGTCGGCGCAGCGGCCCACAAACACGCACTCCTCCCTGCGGGCGATGCGGCGGATCTCGTGGCTTTGCAGGGCAAACAGCACCTCGGACGTGGGCTTGCCCCGCACGACATGGTAGTTGCCCTCGTGGACGGTGCGGAACAGGTAGGGGTTGGTGGCCTTTTCATCGGAATCGCTCATGACGGACTCCGATAGCTCGCCGTATTCGCAGGCCAGATGTACCAGCTCCTTTTCATAGACGCGCAGGCCCAGCAGGTCCGCGGTCTTGACGGAGATCTCATGGCCGCCGCTGCCGAACTGGCGGCTGATGCAGATGATGCGGTTTCCCATGCTATTGCCTTCTCTCTTTTGTTATTGCAGCGCATTCAGCACCGCGCGGGGGAACGGGTAATTGCGGGAGACGAACCGGATATCGGCGCTTAGGGAGGCGCTGGCCTCCGTCAGCGCCACACTGATGCTGCCGGAGCAGGTGATACGGACGCTGCACAGCTGGGTGTCCTGCACCTCCATGGTGACGCGGCCGCCGGTGAAGGCGACGTGCTGGGACTGGATATCCGGCGCGATGGCGGCGGCGAACTCCGCAGCTCCCGCCTCGTCCAGCGTCAGAGTATAGGTATCTGTGCCGCCGGTCTGGGTGCAGGCGGCGGTGCCGTTCAGCACCAGCTGGTAGGCCAGCTGAAGGAGCTGGGCCTGGGAGGCCAGAGCGTCATCGGTGGTGAGAACATGGCCTTCCGCATCGCAGAGCTTGTCGCCGGAGAAGTACAGGCTCAGCGCGCCCTTGCGGACGGCGGTGAAATCCTGACCGTCCACGGTGCGGCGGTCATATTGCAGGGTGTCGCGGAGCACCAGAGGGCCGCAGTCCGCCGTCAGCGTCAGGTCGGCGGCCAGTACCTCCCTGCTGCGCAGGGCGGCCCAGGACCGCAGCAGGCGCAGGGTATCCGCGGGCAGCACGGTATTCTCCGGCTCCGTACCGCCGGCGATGGCGGCGGTCACCGCCTCCGGCACCTGGGGCGCCGTGATCTTGGCGGTGAAATCCATCACAGCGGTGAGGACGGGGGCGTCCTCCGGCCCGGCAGTGAGCCGGAGGGACCGGGCGCGGCCATCGGCCACGGTCAGCACGGCGGTGAGCCTGTCGATGCCGGTGAGGTCGCCCACCTCCGGCTCCAGCAGCGTCAGCAGGGCGTCCGCGTCGGCGGCGGACAGCGCCGCCGTATACAGGGTGTCCGCATCCGTCTTTTCGCAGTCCACATGGGCCTTGCGGAACAGAGCGGCCAGGTCGGAGAGGGTCATGCTGCTGCTCAGGCGGTAGGCGCGGCCGTTCTCCAGATACAACGCATCGCCGGTGCAGTAGACGGTCACGCCCTGCCACCGGACGGTGACGATGCGGGTGGTGTCGGCCCTGGTGCGGCAGACATCGGCGCTGGCGGTGAAGGTCTCGCCGCTCTGGACGGAGACGGTCATGGCCAGCGAGTCGGCGTTCAGGGCGCGGTGCAGCAGACGCCAGGCGTTGAGCTGGCGGCCCAGACCAGTGGCGGTCAGGAGCACCGCCGCCGCAGCGGCGATGCCCGCAACGATACTGACGGGGATCCACCAGCGCCGCTTTTTCTTCTTGGCCGGGCGGGAGATGCGGGCGGGCGTTTCCGCGCTTTCAACGGCATTCTCCACCGTCTCGGGGGCAGAGACTGCGGCGGCCTTCCGCCGGCGGCGGTGACGCCGTCCCAGCAGGACCGCCAGCACGATGGCCACGCACACGGCGATGGCCGCGGCCAGCGGCCACCACACCGATGCGGTGGTGACCACGGCGAATTCGGGGCTGGCGCCGCCTGCGGTGAAGGAGAGGTAGCTGCCCACGGTGTCGTAGGACACGGCCTGCCAGCCGCCGCCGTCGTTGACATAGAGCCGCAGGTGCGATGCGTCCTGAGACGGCAGGTAGCGCAGCGTGTGGGTCTCCTGGCCGTCATCGGGCAGGGATACCCGCCACTGTTCCGCCACGCGGCGGTTCACGGTCAGGGGCGGCAGCTGCCCTTCCTTCAGGTAGGAGAACCAGTTGGCAGCGCGGTCTGCGAAGCTGCCGTCTGCCGCGTGGAACTCCTCCGGTGTCAGAGTCAAGGCTGTGGCGGCCATGGCGTCGCCGTCGTTGAAGTCACCGCCGGCCAGAATGACGGGACGGCCGTCCTCGCGGGTTTGCTCCGAGGACAGGGTGGGCAGCAGCGCGTCATAGACGGCGGTGACCACCGTGTCCAGATGCAGGTCGTGGAGGTCGGTGCGGTCCCAGTGGGCGTAGATGCCGTCCTTTTCCGGAAGCGGCGGATAGACGCTGCTGTCAAAGGATGCGCCGTAGGAGAAGGTGCGGCTGGTCAGCACCTTGCCGTCGGAGACGAAGGACAGGGTAAAGGTGGTCATGCCGCCGGGCATACCCTCCGCCGCGGCGAGGGTGTCGAAGCTCACAGGCTCCGCGCGGCCCGCGAAACTCTGGCGGTTGATGCCCGCCAGCGTGTCGGAGACGAAATAGTTATCGGTGAACGTACCGGTGTCCGCGCCGGAGACGGCGCCCTCGTACTGCTGGCAGCCGGTGATGTCCACCAGCGACCAGCAGCCGGTAACGGTGCTGGCGCTGCCGTCGGATCTCTCCGCCACGCCGGAGCCCACGATACCGCCCACGTATTTTTTGCCGCTGAGGGTACACTTGGCATAGCTGCTGCGGACGGTGGCAGCGGTGAGACCGGCGATGCCGCCCACGCAGCTGCCGCTGTCACTTTCCACGCTGCCGTAGCTCTCACAGGAGATGATGAGGCCGAGGTCCATGCGCCCGGCGATGCCGCCGGTGTTGCTGCGCTTGGCGGAGACGGCACCGGTGTTGGCGCACTGCTGCACCACGGCGCGGTACTCGTACTGGCGGCGGTATTCACCGTCCAGATTGGCACTGACGTCATCCTCCGGGTCCAGCTCGTACTCGATGGCGATGGAGCCGGCAATGCCGCCGGTGTTGACATCGCCGCTGACCGTGCCGCTGTTGGTACAGGCAGAGGTCTTGCCCAGCGTGATCTTGTCGATGTTCCCCTGCGAGCCGTCAGAGATGACGGAGGCGGGGTTGCCGGCGGCGGAGATGGCGGCCAGCACGGTGTTGGATACCTCATTGAACTTGCTGTTGATGTCCCGCAGGTCGTCCGCCACGGTGTCCACCGAGCCGGAGGCGCTGTTGTTCAGGTCGTTCAGGCGGCTGCCGAAGCCGGTGATGGCGGCCAGGGGGTCCTGCGGGTCGGAGAGGGCGTCCTTCAGGTAGTCGTTCATGTCGTTGAGCCGGTCGGACACGCCGCCTGCGCCGTCCTGGGCGTCATTGGCGGCCTGATCGGTCAGGGACTTCAGCTCGTACAGCTGGCGGTTCAGCTCCGACAGATAGGTGGGAGAGGCGTCCATCTGGATATAGGGCTCGATCTGGCCCACCACGCCGCCCACGTCCTTGCGTCCGGCGATGGCACCGTCGTTGCGGCAGCGCAGGAGCTGGCCGCAGCTGCGGCCCACCACGCCGCCGGTGTTATAGCCGATGTGCTGGTAGCCCACGGCGCCGTGGTTCACACAGTCGGACAGCGTACCGGCGCTGTATCCGGCGATGCCGCCGGTATCAGCGGCGGAGGCGCCGGTGTTGGCCTGCCCCAGCTTGGACAGGTCCGGCGTCAGCGTCAGATCCAGATCCTCCAGATCCAGACGGGGATCGGTGCTCTCCACGTTGACGCAGGCGCTGTTGGTGCAGTCGGCCAGCAGGCCCTCGTTATAGCCTGTGATGCCGCCGGTCATGCTGTCGCCGATGACCGCGCCGCGGGTCTCACAGGCCAGGATACTGCCGGAGGCGCCGGTGTGACCGGCGATGCCGCCTACGTATACCTGACCGGACACCGTGCCGGTGAAGCTGCACTTTTCGATGGCGCCGTTGTTCTCACCGGCGATGCCGCCCACGCTTCGGCCGTCACCGGAGGGGGTGACGGTACCCACCACATGGAGGCTGCGGACGGAGCCGCCCGCCTGTACCACGCCGAACAGGCCGGCGGGGGACAGACTGTCCGTTATGCTGACATTATGGATGGTGTGACCCTGCCCGTCAAAGCTGCCGCCGAAGGTGGGGATGGGCAGGAAGGACGGGTCCGCCAGCGTCAGGTCGCTGTCCAGCACCACGTTTTTATCGCGGGACCAGGTGTCCAGCGCGCAGCTGGCGGCCAGATCCCGCAGCTCCGCTTCCGAGGAGATGTGGATGGTATTGCCGGCAGCGTCGGCCTGCGTCACGGGCAGGCAGGCCAGCAGCATCAGGGCTGCCAGCAGAGCCGCGGCCAGATGCCGTATGTCAATCTTCTTCCTCATCGTCGGGTACCTCCTCTCCCTCCGCTCCGGAGAGCATGGTCAGGTCTACGTCGCCCTCCACCGTGGCGTGGATCATGCCGCGGACCGTGCCGTTGATGTGGCCGTACACCATACCGTTCACCGTCATGCGGCCGCGGCTGTTCTTCTTGGCCACCACGGATGGCACGGAGAAGGAAGTCTTGTCGATGACGCGGCTGCCGATCAGCAGGATCTGGGGCAGGGCGAACATGACCATGATGATGGAGATCACCGTGCCGCGGCCCAGGCTCTCGCCGATGCCGGCGATGACGGGCTCCGAGGTCATGCTGCCGATGAGGAAGCCGCAGATGGACATGATGGCGCCGGAGGTGATGATGGTGGGAAAGGCAAAGTTCAGCGTCTCTACAATGGCGCTGCGCTGGGCCATCTTCGCCTTCAGCTCCTGATAGCGGCTGGCGATGACGATGGCATAGTCGATGTTGGCACCCATCTGGATGGAGCTGACGATCAGGTAGCTCAGATAGAACAGGTACTTGCCGGTGACGGCGGGGACGGAGAAGTTGATCCAGATGCAGCCCTGGATCACCAGAATCAGCAGCACCGGCATACCGGCGGACTTGAAGGTGAACAGCAGCACCACCATGACCACCAGAATGGACACGATGCTCACCACCTTGTTGTCGATGGCAAAGGACTTCTCGAAGTCGTACTCGTTGGTGGAGTCGCCGGCCAGATATACCTTCTGGTCGGGGTAATACTTCTGGGCGATGTCCAGAATCTTATCGGTGAAGGCGTACGTCTCATCGCCGCTCTCCGGCAGGGTCAGGTATACCAGCATACGGCTGAGATCCTCGCCCCGCAGCTGGTTCCTGGCGCTGAGCATCTGGGTCTGGGCGTCCTTCAGGGCGGCGGTCTGGTCATCGCTGAGCGTTACCACACCGGCGTCGATCTGGTCGCAGACGAACAGGAACATATCCAGCAGCGGCACCTTGTAGGTGGAGAGGTGGCCCACCAGCTGGCCGTAGTCGCCGTCGTTGGCGGCATAGGCGGCGTAGACCACCTGCGCGGCCTCGTAGTCCAGACCGGCCAGCTCCGCGAACTGGCGGGGCGTCAGCTTATCCGCCAGCGTGTAGCCGTCCATGGCCTCGATGTTCACAAGGCCCATGGTGTGGTCTACCTCGTCATACTGCTCCAGCTCTGCCAGCAGGGCGGCTTCCTTGTCGTAGTCGCCGGCGGGGACCATCAGGGCCAGCATATTGCTGGAGGTAAAGGTGTCCTCGATCATCTGCTCGGCGATCTGGTTATCGTTCTGGATGGGCGTGGTCAGCAGGCTGTACCCGTAGGCGAAGGGGCAGCGGGAGGACAGGAAGAAGCCCACGGTGATCAGCAGGGCGAAGATCACGGGCACCACGTGCCGCGTGGCGTAGTCGAAATTGCCCACGAAGGGTATCTTGGGCACGAAGCTGCGGTGCTGCGTCCGGTCGATGAGGGGACCGAACAGCATCAGAAGGCCCGGCATCACCACGAAGGCGGACAGCAGCGCGAACAGGATGGATTTGATGAGGCACAGGGCCATGTCCGGGCCAAGCCTGAACTGCATGAACAGCATGGCCACCAGACCGCCGATGGTGGTCAGGCTGCTGGCGCCGATCTCCGGGATGGACTTGCTCAGGGACACGATGACCGCCTCCCGCAGCGCCAGCAGACGGTGTTCCTCCTTGAAGCGGTTGCAGAAGATGATGGCGTAGTCGATAGACAGCGCCAGCTGCAGAATACTGGTGACGGAGTTGGACACGAAGGAGATCTTGCCCATCAGGAAGTTGGTGCCCTGATTCAGCACCAGCGCCACCACGAAGGTCAAAATCAGCACCGGCACCTCGCCGTAGGTCTCGGAGGTGAAGGTCAGCACGAGGACAATGACGATGGCCACGTAGATCATAATGACGCTGATCTCATGCTCAATGGTCTCCTGCTGGGTATTGCCCAGATCCGTGGAGACATAGAGGTCATAGCCGCTGAGAGCTGCCTTCACCGCATCCAGAGACGTCAGGCAGGCGTCGTCATCCTCGTCGTAGGCGAAGGTGATGGAGAACAGAGCGGACATGTCGTTGTAGTGGTCGGTGGTCTTGTCGTAGGTCAGGCTCTGGACACCCTCGATGTCCCGGAGCTTGTCAGCCAGCTTCTGAGCCTGGGCCGGCGTGACGTTGGCCGCCATTACCTCCGCCGTGCCGTAGGTGACGAACTGCTCGTCCATGACGGCCAGCGCCTGCTTGGTCTGAGAGCTGTCCGGCAGGTAGAAGGTCAGGTCATTCTCCACCTGGACCCAGTTACGGGAAAAGGCGGAGAAAATGAGGCCGATGATGGTGATGAGAAAGATCAGATTCCGCTTATCCACGATGAACGTGGACAGCTTTTCCATGAACGTGGCGCCGTTTGCGTTGGTCTGGCTCATGATCTGTGTATCCCCTCCTCCGCAGCGGTGCGCAGCTTCTCCACAGCGGCCGGCGGCAGGATCTGCACCACGTCGCCCAGTGTGCATTCCAGCCGCCGGCAGATGCGCACCAGCACCTCCAGAGACACCGGCTCATTTTTCGACAGCTTGGCCAGCGTGTTGGAGCTGATGCCCACCTTGCGGGCAAACTCCGTTTTGGACCAGCCCCTGTCAATGAGCAGCTTGAACAGGTTGTTGTAGGATATGCCCATGGCAGAACCCCCTTTTTTGGCATTTTTCGCGTCTATCATAGCAGAGCCGTCCCCGACTGGCAAGTAAAAATTGGCAAACGCAGATATTTTGTGCACCTGCGACAAGCTCCGGCGGGGGAGACAGGGATGTTTTCGGCGGGGTGCAGAGCGGATAAAGAGGGGGCGGAACGCACTGTGTTCCGCTCCCCCTTTATGAATGCGATTGCGCAGCGGCAGGGAATTTGCTATACTGGTGTCAGCATGAGAAAGGAGACATTCCGATGCAAGAGCTTTCGAAAATACTGGAGACATCGCTGGGAGGGTACAGCCTGAGCCGCATTCTGTCGGCGGTGCTGACGCTGCTGGTGTGCCTCATCGTGTCGCGGCTGCTGTTAAAGCTGGCCAAACGGCTGCTGGACCGCAGCAAAAAGCTGACTGCCCGCCTGCGCCAGATCGTCCTGACATCGGCCAAGGTGGTACTTTATCTGCTGACGGGCATCATCACGGCGGAGGCCCTGGGACTGAACACCTCGTCCCTGACGGCGCTGGTGTCGGTGCTGACGCTGGGTGTGACTCTGGCGGCGGAGGACATTCTGGGCAACGTGGCCGGCGGTCTGGTGATCCTGACATCCCACCCCTTCAACATCGGCGACGACATCGAGGTGGCGGACACCGTGGGCACGGTGCGGGAGATCACCCTGAACCATACGAAGATCGAGACGCCGGACGGCCAGTTCGTCATGCAGCCCAACAAGGAGCTGTCCTCCAGCCGCATCATCAACTACACGGCCATGGGCCGGCGGCGGGTGGTGCGGACCGTGACGGCCTCCTACGACGCGCCCACCGAGACGGTGAAGGCCGCCTGCCTGGCGGCAGTGGCGGCCACGCCCAATGTGCTGCCGGAGCCTGCGCCGGTGGTGTATCTGACGGAGTACGGCAGCAGCGCCATTGAGTACAGCGTCCGCTGCTGGACCAGGGCGGAGGACTACTGGAACGCTTTCTTCGCGCTGAACGAGAACCTGCGCGATGCCTTTGCCGCGGCGGGGGTGGAGATGACCTACGACCACCTGAACGTCCATCTGGTGGAGAGGTAAGCGCCGTTACCCCTTCGGCCGCAGGACCGGCGGCTCCTGCGGCATCGCCTCTGCGGCCATTTTTCTGAATTCCGGTGTATACCGCTTGCCCTCTGCTCCCCTTGGCATAGAAAAACACCCCATTTCTTAGTACAGGTATTTTACCATGCTTGTCTAACAAATGGGGTGCTGTTCATTTTTGGGCACGCATCAATACAGATGCAGCTCCGACAGGTAGTGGTCCATGCGGGACAGCCGCTGCTGGGGAAAGACGCCCAGCTGGCGGCTGACCTCGAAGGCGATGGCCTCCACCAGAAAGTTCACACCCAGATAGGAGTTGACGGCGGTGGGACTGGTGAAATCCGCCAGCAGCACGATGTCCGCCCCCACGGCCAGAGGTGCGGTGAGCTTGTCGGTGATAACGATCAGACGGCAATGGGCGTCCCGGGCGATCTGGGCCAGCACGCAGGACATGCGGGAGTAGCGCTCTGCGCCGAAAACCACTACGCAGTCCTGAGAGCCGTAGTCAATGAGGCCCTCCACGCAGCGGGTGTCCGCATCGCAATAGTAGGTGACGCGGTTGATGTACTGGGACAGCAGCACCCCCATATAACGGGCGGAGCCGGAAAAGCCGCGGAAGCCGGAGATGAAGATGTGCTCGCTCTGCAAAAGGAGCTGGGCGGCCCGCTCAAATTTCTCCGGCCGGTTCTTCCGGTACGTCTCCTGCAGCGTCTCCATGGCCAGCTGCAGGCACTGGAACGGGCTGCAGTTCTGGTACTGCTCCAGCTTGCCCTCCACCTGCTGCCGGGGGATGACGTAGCGGCCGCTCTCCATGACCTGAGCCAGCTCCGCCCGCTGGCTCTCCTGTAATTCGCGGAAGCCGCGGTAGCCCAGGGCGCGGCACAGCCGGATGATGGACGTGTCGCTGACGCCCAGCTCCTGGGCGATGTCTCGGGCGGTCATGAAGTACAGCGACTCACTGTGGTCGAGAAAATAGTCGGCGATGCGCTTTTCCGTGCGGGTGAGATCGGCGCTCTGGATGCGCTGCTGCAAGCTGGTGTCCATAGGGCAAAACTCCTTCTGTCACAAAGTCTGCGGCAATTGTTGTTGCCGCAACAACATTATACTGTATGTTTTGTAGAAAATGCAACAGCGGCGGTGTAAATTGTTGAAAACCTATTGACTTTCTATCTTGTATGAATAAGATGTGAACAAACCTGCCGGAGACCACAGTCCTCCACCGCTTTCGGCGGGAATCACCAAAAAAAGGAGAAGATGAGAAATGGAAAATCAAAAGAAGATGCAGTTCTATGGCGGCACCTTCGGCGCGTGCCTGCCGCTGTTGGTGTTCATGGCACTGATGATCACCATTGCAGCCCTGCAGAAGGTCTCTCTGGTCCTGTTCTGCATGGCGGGCTTCGCCGGCCTGTGCACCGCCTTCCTGCTGGCCAAGGACAAGAAGGAATTTGAGAAGGCAGTGGTCGCGGGCCTGAAGAACGATACCCTGTGCGTCATTATCTTTGCCTTCCTGCTGGCCGGCGTCCTGTCTCAGGAGCTGCGCCAGAGCGGTCTGATCCAGGGCCTGACCTGGCTGGTGACGGAGCTGGGCCTCAGCGCCGGCTTCCTGCCGCTGGTGGGCTTTATCATCTGCGCACTGATCTCCACGGCCTGCGGCACCTCCAACGGCGCCATTGTGGCTGTTCTGCCGGTGCTGCTGCCCGTGGCCACCACCGTGGGCGCCAATCCTGCCGTTGTGGTGGGCGCTATCGTCAGCGGCGCCATCTTCGGCGACAACCTGGCCCCCATTTCCGATACCACCATCGCCTCTGCCCTGACTCAGGGCGCTGAGGTCCGCGACGTGGTCCGCACCCGTCTGCCCTACTCCCTGATCGCCGGCGTGGTTTCCGCCGTCCTGTTCGTCATCATCGGCTTCCGCACCTCCGAGGCCGTGACCCTGCCGGAGCTGGTGGACGCCTCCTACGCCAAGACCCTGATCATGCTGGTGATCCCCGTCATCATGATCATCCTGATGCTCAAGG
>OJPW01001549.1_pt1 | contig 12177 bp, 15 predicted proteins | sample 1598571 | NCBI WGS metagenome assembly OJPW01 (sample SAMN03922493, study PRJEB24848) | human gut metagenome | isolation source: stool sample | host: Homo sapiens | place: Germany | collected 2011-05
GGCTCGGAGATGTGTATAAGAGACAGCATGAAAAACTTGGATTACAAGAATTTCGCAAACAAATTTCCCTGTTAGCCGACAAATATAAAGGAGAGAATATGATAACCATCGGAGAGAGATTGAAAAACAAGGAGCAACCGTAATTGACAAATCGGTTGTTATGAATTAAACGGTTTGTTCATGAACCAATATCATCCATTATCTTTTCCGCGCTTGTTTCACCTTGCAGGAATGACAGCAGGCGTGGAAAAAACAGTCCGGGACAATCTGGGAACTTGCCTCGTCTTTGGTTGCACAAGCGGCAAATCGCCCCAGTCTCAGGCTTTGCGATGGGGCACGATGTGGAAGGAAAGGTTTTTCGTGGCATTGATATGAAGTCCACGGCGATAAGTATAAAATGTTTTGGGTTCTCCGTTGTCGGTTTCAAGGGTAACTCTTTTGTACCCTTTTGTTCTCAACAGTCTTATCAATTTTCGGTTTGTCATAATCGGTTTATATTGATTGAATGTGTCGCATTGATTTTTGCATGGATTCCACCTCAGAACGGATTTCATGTTCCAATGCCATATATTTTTCCTTTTTCATCTGTAGTTTTTCACGGAACCGTACCAGCTGTTCATCTGTATTTTCATTAAAGAACAGGTTGTTTGTACGCTGGTATTGGATATACTCACGTTCTTTCCGCTCAGCGATGGAGATTTGGGCTTTGGCGGCTGACAGCCTTGACAGAGCGGAGTTGAAATCAGTACGGAGTCCGGTGCGTTTGTCATAATAGCTGTAATAGGTATTTATTTGCCTTTTGGGGTACAGGCATTGCAACCGGGCTTCACGCCAGCGGACTACCCAACGGTAACGCTCGTGCAGTTCCCTCGGAAGGTCATACGAATGAAGCCGGATTGGATTGCCGGCTTCATCCTTGCATTCGATGAAAATGAATACCCAGCGTTCAATCCGCAGTTCACGTTCGGCACGTGCCAGTTCCCTGGCATATTCCATCCAGTCATCCATTCGTTCCTGTGCCATGTTGGGAAAGATTAGTTCTCGGCAATAGGTTTCAAAAAAGCCAGGTAGCCAGCAATAGCCTTGTGGCAGCCGGAAAAATCAGGAGTGCGACAACCGCGCTTCTTGTAGAAACGAATGCTCCCGGACTTATTCAACCCGCATACATGACGGTCCAATGTCCCTTTGGTCCGTATATGGATTTCAAAGCCGTCCCGTTTGGTTATTTCAAGGAACATATTTGCCGGGATATATTCCCCGTTCAGAAATTTCAGTTTCTCCCCGTCCAGTTCCTGTTGCCACTTCGCTTCCTCCTGTCTGCGCTTCTCTTCTTCCTGTTCTTTTTGCTCCAACCGTCTTTGTTCCTGCTTCTTTTGGTACGCTTCACGGGCTTGCAGCAAACGAGCTGTATCAAGTCCGAGCTCTTTAAAAACACGGATAGACAATAGGGAGACATGGTTTCCGTTTTCCGCATCCTGAAGTGTGTTCGCGATCCAGTTTTTGCAATACCCGACAAGTCTTTCTTTTTGTTCCTCCCTTCCAAGCATTTCCCTGGAATACTGCCCGCAAGAGAAATAGATGTTTTCAACCTTGCAGACCACATGGAAATAATCATAGTTTTCATTCCCGTATTCGTTCTTGTCCGATAACGAGAGATAGATGTTTTCCGCATACGCTTCCAGTTCCATGTACGGAGCCACGACGGTATTTCCGTCAAACTTGTATTTCAATACTTTCGCTTTCATGATTCATTCTTGTTTTGACATTTCGAGTTGTCTCAGTTGGTTTGTATTCGCCTTGCCTGCCATGCCTGATGTGCAATAATGACCTCTTCGCGTTCTTGTTCCAGCAAAGTCTCCGTCTCCGGGGTATATCCGAGGAATTGGATGTATCCGCCATTATACCCTGTGAGTCTGCACCGCATTCCGGCCTGTTCTAATTTGTCAATCCGCTTTTGCGCGGTTTTGGCACTTGAATACTCTTTCGGCCAGAAATAATGCTCGCCTTGTGAGCCGTAATGGTCTTCCCCGAGTATCATCTCGCCGATATGCCTCCTGTGTTCGATGAAACCGAACCGTGCCGTACCCAATGCCTGCCTGATGGCCTTGTGTGCCGGACCTTCGGGATGCTTGAACACTTCCGGCTTGTCCTTCCCCTTGCAGTCAAGTTTCGGCAGTTCCACCTTGTAAGGCTTCCGGTAACTGCCGATACCCAGTGTCAGGTAGAAATTGGTATGGAAATAGTCCGTCATGGCATCGCTGTCATCGAAGTTGTACGACATGACAAAGTCGCAGACATTCATCATCACCTCCTTCGCACGGTCTGTAAGGTCGGAATTCCGCTCTATGTTGTAGTGGTTGATGGTGTCCTGCACCTTGCCGGATTCCTTGGTGAACGCCTCGAAGTCCGCACTCATCAGCCTGATGTAAATAGAATTGTAGTTCTCCCGTCTGACGGAAAACCTGTATCTGGGATAGGTTTCCTTGAGCCAAGCCCGTACCCGTTCCACAATCTCGGGAGCGTGCTGCCCCTTGTAATTGCGGCCTTTCCACCGGTATTCGTTATATACATACTCGGTATATTCCTTTGCCGTGGCCCCGGAATAGTCGTATTCGTAGCCGGTGGAATTGGCGGACATAACCGTAGAGTCCTTCCATATCTCGAAGAGTTTTTCAAACTCGATGTTCACCTGTTGCATGGCGGCAGTGTCACCACCCTTGTCCGGGTGGTGCTGCAATGCCAGACGGCGGTACTCCTTCTTCAGGTCCGCCAGACTTTGTATGTTCTGAAAATAAGCCATAACCGTAAGTTTTTTATGCCCCTGCGAGGCGGTTTATAAAATATTTCTGATAGTCGAGGTCAAGGCCGAGATTGTTGCAAGCAAGTTCTATGTCGCTTTCCCTCAAGTCGTCCAGTTCCTGCAATTCGCGCAGGTTCTGAAGTTCGGAATCCAGATACTCCTGCGCTTCTGTCTTGCCGCAACCGCATGAGTTGCAGATCAAGGTGATGATGTTTCCTCCCATATTATTCATTATTAGAGTTATGCTTGTTATATACATTTCGTTTCCCGTTGTAATCCAGATTGTCCCACCATTTAGCGGCAGCACCGGCAAATGCCTGTAAACCATTGTTGGAAAGATAATCCGTTTCTTTCAGCCCTGTGATGCCTTCTAATGTCATGATGTCATTGCCGGTCCACCAACTTTGCATTATCTGCTTGAATTCTTCCAACGAACAGAAGTCAACATTCTCCTCACATTCTTCACACCACTTGCCGTCACGGTCATGCGCCGTATCGCAGACGAACATTTCCGTATTCGCATCTATCCAGGCCTGTATCTCCACTTGCCTTGAACCGCATTCTTCGCATACCAGAACTTTAGAATCATCAGGATCTTTTCTAAAAGCCTTGCCGTCATAAAGCGATACGGCACGCTCCACCAACAGTTTTTGGTTATTTTCTGACAATTCGGAGTAGAACCGTTCCGCCGCACCATAGATGGACTTTTCTGCTTGTGCGTTCCATTTTTCCCAGAAATGCCTGCACATTCCTCCGAACACGATTTTACATTCTTCCTTGCTCCACGCGTTCCACATATAGTAGAAGAAGCTGGAGACTGCATTTTCTGCGTGGTATTTCATGATTTTTCAGTTTCAGGTTCAACATTTTCTTTGCCTTCCAATTGCTTCCATACGGCATCATACATTTCGTGGAGCCAGTCGATGTTCCTTGCCCCGAGTTCAAACGGGCTGTGACATTCCACTTCATAACCGCCTTCCTTCTCTTCGGCAATAACCCTCAGACTGCTGTCTGTCACATGAAGCCCTGTCACTCGACACTCGTATGGATCACCGTTTTTGTCGAACCATATCACCCAAACCGGATCGCTCTCCTCTTTTGGAAACCGTATCTCGTTCATGCAGTGGGAATGGAGCAGTTGCCGTATCTCGTTTATAATGTCCTCACGCAGTTCCTCGATCCTCCCGCTAAAATAAATGGATGCCGAAGACTCTTTTCCGTTTCTCTGAGTCACGGAAAGCAACTGCATGTCAGGATGAACCCCGAATTTCCAGTCCACATCTTCATCATCGAGGATCGTGTGTATATTACCGCCCAGAACCAGCCCGCACTCCTCAGACACCATTTGTATTGCTTCCTCTTGGTCTTCAGCCACTACCGTGTAAGTGCCCTCGAAGGCATACCTTACTCTTACATCATACTTTGCCATAATTCTTATGATTTGATTGTTTGTAATTGATTTAACATTAAGAGACTATGCTGACCGTGTTGTTGAAGAACGAATCGTCCACGCCATACACATGCTGTATGGAACAGTCATACTTGGAGCGTTCGTCATCCAGGCGAAACCGGAAGCCATTGCAGCCTTTGACCTCCAGCTTGAGCTTCACATCCTGTTTCAGTTCCATTTCAAGAAGACTTCCGCCGCCATACGTGGAACTGAACAGCCCGCAACAGTTCCCTTTGGGGATAATGACCTCTTTCAGCGAGAAGTCTGCATCATACAACTCTTTTAGACTTACCTTTCCGATATAGGTCAGCAGGTTCGCACCGCAGCAGGAATTGATAAGTTCCTCGTAGAATTGCTCGTATGTGACCTGTTCCTTTCCATTCCTGCTTTTTCGGTTAGGGAAACGCCCGTAAACCTTGTAGCCGTGGCTCGTCAGCAGTTTCTTCACTTGTGCCGGATTGAGGTTCAGGCTGTCTACCATATCCCCGAAATAGGATTCCTCGTAGCTGTAACCGCCCTGCGATTCAAACCAGTTGGAGTTGATGCAGTCATAGTTGGAAAGCATCTCCACACGGATGGGAATGTCATCCGTGTGCATTACCAGGTCTTTCACTACGTCCGAATCGTTCCTGCTGTAAATCTCGTCCCGGATCTCATCATCGTGTTCATCGAAAAAGTCATCGACCTCCTTTTCGTCAAAGTCATTGAACACAAAGCATTCTTCTTTCAGCTTGTCTATGATTTCTCGAACCGCCATCCACTCCGTATCGCCATACCATTCATCCACTTTTTCCCACAGGCACTCGCAATTCCGCCTGTCCAGACATTTCCGGATGATGTCCAGGTGGTTGTCAAGGTTGTCGTTATAATCCGTCCATACCAGCGTGTAGGATGGTTCCATGAGGGATTTCACGAAATCAAACGTAAGCGTTCTCTGTTCTTCCATTTTTCTTTACCTGTGTACGGCAGGATTCTGTTTCCCGTACATACCGTTATAAATGACAGAAGCGACCTTCCGGCCGCCTCCATGTTGTATCATTATCCATATAATTCTTTCACTATCTCGTCATATCTTTCCTTTTCCATCTCCGTCTTCCTGTTGAAGTGGAAATACGCGGTGTACCTGTAGCCTGTCCTCGGCTCTCCACCGCATTGCTGTATCGCCAAGTCTATGTCCCAGTCGATTTCACCGATACCGAGCGATATGCTTGTACCTCGCAACAGGCACCGGGCAAGCTTCAACGCGGAATCCTTCTTGTCCTCCTTGCGCAGCCTGTCGAAGGCCATCATCGCGATTTCCTTGTTTTCTATCGTTATTGTACCCATATTCTTCTTTCAGTTGAATGTCATATTATCCCTTTTTCTGTCGCGGCTTGCCAGCATACCGAAATGGATGCTGAATATGCGCTGTCCGAAACAGACGGGCGAATTGTATTCCATGCGCTGCCACAGCGTGAAATGGTCGTTTGCGTAAGACCATCGGAAATGTCCCGACAAAGAGCCGAAGACGGGATTGACGTTTCTTCCGATAAGCATCCGGTTCACGTCCACGATGTTGTCGGAGGTCAGGATGATGTTCAGGATTTCCACGAAAGCCATCTGCGTGAAACTGTCTATCGGTAAGACCGGTCCGAGAAAATTGATGTTCATAAGCGTTTGTCTTTTAATCGTAATTGTCATCGAATACTTCAAAACGAGGGAAACAGTTATCGAAATAGTTGCCTGATATACCCGGATAATACAACAGGCTGTCATCCCCGCTGTCCGGGCAGGAGTCATCGTCGATATAGGTCACGTTCCCGAACAGTTCCAGGTAATGCGCTACCAGCAGGTGCGGGTCTTCCGTACTGATGTCGTGTCCGTAACGGTCGCACCAGTCGAAGAAAAAATCCTTGTCGGATTCCTCCAGCTGCTCCATTGCCTCCCTTATATCGAAGAAGTTGGGACAAAGCCATTCCCTGTTGATAAGCGGGTCCGGGATTTCCTCCCATTTCGTATACCTGTACTCCGGTGTTTCCTCTTCGGGAAACAATTCGGAGCAGGTGCATAGGAATTCTCCCATGTCGCCGAAATCGGACATACGCAGCAGGCTGTCCCTTTCCTGCCGGATGTCGATGAGATGCTGCGTGGTCACTGCCACTTCTGCCTGATTCAAATCCATAATCTTTTTCATTACAGTTGTTGATGCGGAACCGGGGATTTTATTCCACAGGCTCCAAAAGGTCCGTGCCCCGGCTGTGCAGGGTTTTTCGGGGAAATACCGGAGCCTCCGGCGAGGATGATTTTCCCGAAAACCGCTTGCGGCGTGACCTTGCCCAGCCGGTAAAGGCGCGGAGTTACCTTTGCCTGTGGAATGGAATCTGCGGTTATTCATGTTTTTTCATTTTTAGCCGGTTATGCGCTGGCTTCCCCAGCTGATATGTATCTTGCCCTCCCTGTCACGTTCCCTGACCAGCAGGCTCTCGATGACGGACATAGTGACGTCAAACTCCTCGAAGATGTCTGACTGTTCTTTCACCTCACCACTTTTGATGAACTCGTTCAGCCGCTCCTTGGTAAGTATCAGTGCCATCAGGTTCTGCTCCACGGAATCCTTGTAGGTGACATAATGTACGTCCTTCAGTTCTTTGGAATCAAGACGTATGAAGCGGAAGTAGAACTGCTCCATCTTCGGGATATTCCATTGGAGCGATTCCAGAATCACATCGTTACAGGTCGGGATATTCACCGAACTGCTCAGACTCTGCTGTGTGCAGACCAGTATGCCGTTGACGGTGGAATCGAACTCAGTCACGATGCTCTGCCGTTTCTTGAAGGCCACGTCGCCTTTGACCACAAACACCGGACGGTCCGGAAAGCATTCGCGGAGATGATTCTCGTAAAGGTCGAACGCCGCTATGGAGGTACAGCCGACAGCCACCTTGCCGGGAATCTTCCGTATCAGTTTCTCGATATATCTTGTCTTGTTCGGAATCCCGTCGCCGAAATAGCCATCTATCAGGTGCGGGACGGAGCACGCCTTGATGAGCAGCTTGATCTGTCGCATGAGCCTAAGCCCGGCATCCTTCTTCGCGTCTCTCGTACTGTTGTAATACAGCTCGCAAATGCGGCAGAATTCCTCGATAATGACGCGGTAAACCTCGTGTTCGCCTTCAGTCGGGCTGACCGTATGGGTACGTATCTTGTACTTCTCGCCTGCGAAGTCCCTGAACTTGCGGGTGATGATGGTCTTTCCGATAAGCTCCGCCAGTTCCTCCTTGTTGTACACGTCCTGGTTCTGCTTCTCTATGCCGAATACGGTGGATTTTCCGGGGCAATGACAGGAACGGAAAAGCACATGGCCTCTGAAAGCCGGGAATGGTTCTCCGTAATGCCGGTTGCTTTCTTCCTCTATCTCCTTGTCTCTGTTCTCGTGGTATATCCGGTCGCACCAGCAGACCATGTTGACGGAATTGTTGTACAGCAGTTCAAATTGGCTGTACAGTTCCGCGATGTTGTTCCGCGTGGTGGTTCCCGTGTCGAGTATCTTGTATTTGAGACGGCGGAAAATGTTCAGGATATGCCTTGTCCGTTGTGAAGACGGGTTGGTTATCTCATCGGATTCATCGAAAACCAGACAGAGTTTCCCGGATGTGCGTCTGACAAATTTTGACAGCCCACGTTCCAGCTTGGAGAGCATGGAAGTGGAAAGAATAAGGAACACACCTTCCGGTACTGTTTCAAGGTCGGTATTGTTTCGTACCACACGAAATCTCTCTCGGTTCATGCTCAAGAAGGGTATCCATGTCATATTGGTGGCTATCGCTGGAGCCAGAATGACGGCATTGCGTACCTTATGGAATTTGAGAAGGTACTTGGCACGGTGGTAGACTGCCGCCGTCTTGCCGGAACCTTGCTGCCAGTTCAGCAGCGCGTAGCGTTTCTGCAAGACAAGATTCAGGTCGTATTTTTGAAGTAATGTAAACTCGCATACCTCTCCGTCCTTGTTTCTGAAAGTGGTGCGGTCGAGGTATTCTTGCAGAAATGGGACCGGTTGCATATCTGCAAACTGCCGGTTCTGGTTTTCGTATTGCCTGCGTTTCTTGCGTATCAGCTTTTCCGCCGCACGAATCTGATGCATATTCCTTTCTGTCAACAGTTCTGGCATGGGCAGTTCTGCTCGTTCCAGTACAAGATCGTTGATGCTTGCCACCTTGTGCGAAACCTTGTCTAATAATCGTGGGGCATATTGCTTCAATTTGAAGCCGTATGAGGTCTTCACCAGAGCCACTTCCTTGCGTGGAACGATATTCTGCGAGGTGATATACCTGCGGATGATACCGAGGACTTTGGTCGTGGTCAACTTGTTCTTCTCCCATTGGTTTACCTGTTCCCGGGTGGCATTTTCCGGTGGTTTCTGGTTACGGAATTTCGTGACCAGTGCCTCTGCCTTGTCGATATGCCTGTTCAGCTTGGTGTGGGCTTTCAACTCGTACATGTACTTGGCGAGTTTGTACTCGAATACCTCCAGTTCCTCCTTGTCAATCCGGTTGGTCTCGCGCATCAGGTCGAAGCGTATTTTGTGTTTCATCAGCCTTGCCTCGCGGATGCGCTCTTTCAACTCGGCCATGGAGATGAACTCTTCCGCATTGTAGGCCTGCATCTCGATATGCAGCGACTTGCGCAGGAATACCATCACCTTCGTGTTGAAGTTATGGACTCCGGTGGATGCGAAAGCATTGGGGTTCAACTTTATTTGACCGATGAATGAGAAGCGGCTGTTGATACCCGTTATGCGTGTCTTCTCCCAGAACTCGCTCTGCATGAATGAGCTGGGAACAATGACCATCAGGATGCCTGCCGGGTTGAGCACATCGTAGGCTTTGTCCAGATAGTATTCCTGTGACAGCCTGTAGTCGAACTTCAGATTGAAAGGCGGATTGCCGATAATGGCGTCAAAGCGTTGTTCTGGGTAATACTGCCGGATATCGCACTTTTCGATATGGGCATCCGGGTAGAGATACCGGGCAACGGCCACCGCCTTGCCGTCTATGTCAAAACCGTAGGTATTATGATGGTTCGGCAGGTGGTTGAAGAAATTGCCCATGCCGCAGCACATGTCGAGTATCATCTCGGAAGAGACCGGGGACAGCATATCCACTATGTCTCTGCATACTTCATGCGGGGTGAAGAACTGTCCCATCTCACACTCTTTCTTGGCCTCCGCGTATTCGTTGTAATTGGCAAAGTCGGACTGTTTCAGGTTGTGCAGCCCGCCAATGCCGGTATAGCAGTTGTAGATGCTCTCCGCCGGAATCAGATCCTTGCCGGAGTCTATGGCGAAAAGAATCTTTTCGTTGACCTCGGCCCGCCTGTCCTGCGGTATCTGTTGGGGGATGATGGCATACATATCTTTAATCGTTTACGGTTGGAAATGAATACACCCCGCAAGGGTTGTCTTACGGGGTGCAGTGGATTTTGTCTCATGATCAGTTCTCAGGTAATGTGATTTCATCAAGCCGGAGGCGTTTGAAGCAGCTTTCGGCCGTCGCGCTGTCCTTGAATTTGACGTCGATACGTCCGTTCTTGTAGAATCGAATCTGCTCGGCGTTGGTGGTTGTGAGGTCGTACCAGTCATTGACAGACACGTCGTTGTCATCGAAACGGATAATCATTTTCGAGTTGCCGCACAGTACATCATCCGCGCCGTAAGCGATACCCGCGCATAGGGTTTCCAACTCTCCACTGTAGTTGTAATTGATTTGGCACTTGTTGTATTGCAAGTAAAAATCGTCAAAACGGATGATTTCGGGAAAGACAATCTTGTCCTTCTTCAGCTCCGTTTTGACCTTGCTCCAGCAGGAAGGCTTGACTACCTTTGCGACTCTGGCAAGCAGTTCTTCCACTGCCGTTTCCCGGAAACTCTTGCCACCTAAATGCTCGATAACCGCATCCACGTATGTCCCATAGACCGGACGGAAGCCCATGCGGAGTGTCTTTTCGTTTATCCTTTGTTCCGGCACCGACACGTTGTACGTCCTGTTGAAGTAGGCGATGATACGGTTGGCGAAGTTAGAGTTGGCGTTGTGGTTCTTGTCTACCAAATCGTTCAGCACATCGAACGGCTTGAACTCATTGTGTGAATAGTCGTCCTTCCCGTTTCTGAGCGAGTAGAAGTCGCGCATGGAAATTTTTCCGTTGTCATCGTATGAGAAGTTCCGTTCCGCTCGGTATTGTTCCGCTTCTTCCTTGAAGATGGCATACCAGCGGTCTATCCTGTCAAGCGTCTTGTAGAGCATGTTCTGCTGGTTCTGGCAAAACAGGCGGTCTTGCTCGGTAATCTTGTCCTCGTTTTTCACTTCCACACTCAATATACCTGAAAGCAGGTCGGGAGCGTTGTTGGGCTTGAATGATGTTGTCGTTTGCATATCTGTTTGATTTTAAGTGTTAGAAATCCTGTGATTGGATACGGTGGAAATAGGTGATGTGCTTCTCCATGTCCTTGACAATCTTCACCTGCTCGGGATGGAAATTAAGCCTTCGCTCCACTGCCGGGACATCAATCTTTTCCCATTCCGACAGAGGCAGGAAGACATATTCCCTGCGGAAGCACCATACCACGATCTGGTTTTTCCAATTCCCCTTGAATACCGTTCCTTCATAGTCTTGCAGGAATTGCCGGAAGTCCTCTTCGTTGTGAAAAGCGATATCAAGACTTTGGTAGAGGTTTCTCGCTTCCAGGTCTTTGTGAAGATAAAAACGGCGGTAGGTCTCTGTCGTGAAATCACCATAGAGCGGTTCCGGCTCGCGGTAAATCCATTGTGGGACTTTTGCCGTGAATGTAACTGCTCCGTGAGCGCACGATCCGCAATGTCCCCAGTCTTTGAATGCTCCTTCCGTCCAACCGTTGAATTTCAGATCATCCGTTTTTACATGGTGGAAAGCTCCACCGCTGACGCTCAGACGGATATTATCCGCAGATTGCCATACGAACGGAACATACGGCTGTTCGCAAATGGAAAGCAGGCCTTTCTTTTCATCCATACTGTCAATGAGTGCATTGCCGTAATAGTCCCCATGACGGCTGAGATAAATCAGCCTGTCACCGATTTGCGGTGTGGTTTCCGAGCGCGTCCGCTCTATAAGTTCGACATAACGGTTGGCCATATCCACATCCTCCTGCGTCAGCCAATGTTCACGGTCGTACAAAACATTCAGTGTCTTGAGCGTTTCAATACCGTACTTGTTCTTTGTTGCCTGTAACATGACATTGTTTTTTTGTTAGTCCGGCTTTTCGGGGCCGGAGTTCCCGTAACTACAGGCTTTAAAAGGTCGTGTTCCGTACATGCAAGGTTGGCGGGAAAAATACCGAAGCCCCCCGGGGCGAGGATGATTTTTCCACGCCACCCGGAGGGCCTGACCTTGCTTGTACGATAAGAACACGAGTTACCTTTGCCTGTGAGTTACGTGAACTCGGCTACGGTACAGATGTCATTCTTGATTTGGATTATTTTTGAAATCACCTTAAAGATTATACCCGGAAAATTCCGGTATTCAGAGGAAAAACACTATCTTTGCAGAAAGATAAAGAGTTATTTGACAGCATGAGGAATATAGTGATTCTAAACAGTTTGCATTTTTCTTATCCGTTGCCCATTCCCATGCGAGTTTCATATAATACACTGATAGTCAAATAAAATACTTCTGACTATTACAAATATAAGGAATAATCAATAGGGAAGTATCTATAAAAATAATCGGAAGCAACAGGAAATACCCTGCTTGCTTCCGATTCTCTTTATATAATGCTTTCGGATATTTATATTAATCCTGAACGAACTCTATCCTAAAAATGCTGTATTTTATTTTTCCAACAACTCTTTTAAGAACTCGTCCAATTCCTTATCCTGTCTCTTATACACATCTCCGAGCCCACGAGACAAGAGGC
>OJPW01001552.1_pt1 | contig 12160 bp, 10 predicted proteins | sample 1598571 | NCBI WGS metagenome assembly OJPW01 (sample SAMN03922493, study PRJEB24848) | human gut metagenome | isolation source: stool sample | host: Homo sapiens | place: Germany | collected 2011-05
GCAACCCTATGGATTTCTTATGGGATAAGATCACGGAATGGCTGAAAGAAATGCTCATCGGCGGTATCGTGAGCAATCTGTCCGGGATGTTCGATGCAACCAATCAAAAGGTTGCCGAGATCTCCGGTCAGGTGGGCTTATCACCGCAGGCATGGAACGGCAGCATTTTCAGCATGATACAAAACCTGTCGGAAACCGTGATCGTCCCCATCGCAGGCGCAATTCTCGCCTTTGTGATGACGCTGGAGCTGATCCAGCTCATTACCGACAAAAATAACCTCAATGACATGGACACATGGATATTCTTCAAGTGGGCGTTCAAGTCCGCTGCCGCTGTCCTGATCGTAACAAACACATGGACGATTGTAATGGGCGTGTTCGATGCCGCCCAAAGCGTCGTTGCCAGCGCCTCCGGGCTGATTATCGGCGACACCAGCATCAACATTTCAAGCGTCATGGTGGGCATTGAGGATCGGCTGATGGAAATGGAGCTGGGGCCGCTGTTCGGTCTGTGGTTCCAGTCGCTGTTCGTTGGCATTACCATGTGGGCGCTGACCATCTGCATTTTCATTATCACATTCGGAAGAATGATTGAAATATATCTCGTCACCTCTGTTGCCCCCATTCCGATGGCGACCATGATGGGCAAGGAATGGGGCGGCATGGGACAGAACTACATCCGTTCCCTGCTGGCGCTGGGCTTCCAAGCATTTCTCATCATCGTCTGCGTTGCCATCTACGCCGTTCTGGTGCAGAACATCGCGCTTGTGGATGACATCATCTACGCCATCTGGACTTGCATGGGCTACACGGTGCTGCTGTGCTTCTGCCTGTTCAAAACGAGCAGCCTTGCCAAGTCCGTGTTCAATGCACATTAACGGGGGTGATACCATGCTGACACTCACGCCTGTTACCCTTGCAACAGCGAACGCATTTGTCAATGCGCATCACCGGCACCATAAGGCAACTGCTGGACATAAGTTTTCCATCGGCTGTGCCAAGGATGGAGAGCTTGTCGGTGTTGCAATCGTAGGCCGTCCTGTGAGCCGGTATCTGGATGATGGCTGGACATTGGAGGTCAATCGCCTTTGCACCACCGGCGAAAAGAACGCTTGCAGCATCCTTTATGCCGCATCCGCGCGGGCGGCAAAGGCAATGGGATACCGCAAGATCATCACCTATACGCTGGATAGCGAGAGCGGCAGCAGTCTCCGCGCCGCTGGTTGGAACTGCGCAGGCTTGGCAGGCGGCAAATGCTGGACAGGCAGCCGTAAGCCCACCTCTGCCTTGTACCCGGCGCAGATGAAACTTCGATATGAAAAGCTCTTATAAAGGGGGATTTCTATGGCCTATGTCAACGTCCCAAAGGACTTAACCAAAGTAAAAACCAAGGTGCTGTTCAACCTCACGAAACGACAGCTCATCTGCTTCGGAAGCGGCGCGCTCATCGGCGTACCGCTTTTCTTCTTGCTCAAGGGCAGCATCGGCACCAGCCCCGCCGCAATGGTGATGATGGTGGTGATGATCCCGGCTATGCTGTTCGCCATGTATGAAAAGAACGGTCAGCCGCTGGAGGTCGTCATCCGCAACATCTACCGCGTGTGCTTCCAGAGGCCAAAGCAGCGCCGGTATAAGACCAACAATTTTTATGCCGTTCTGGAGCGGCAAAACCAGTTAGACCGGGAGGTGTATCAAATTGTCCGAAAAGAAAAAGCTGACCCGCACCGAACGAAAACAGATCGAAGCCGCCATCGCAAGAGCGAACCGAACGGATAAGAAAGAAAAATCGGCGCAGGACAGCATCCCATATCAGCGTATGTGGCCAGACGGCATCTGCCGTGTGACCGACACGCGCTACACCAAAACGATCCAGTATCAGGACATCAACTACCAGCTCTCGCAGAATGAGGACAAGACCGCCATCTTTGAGGCGTGGTGCGATTTCCTGAACTACTTTGACAGCTCCGTGCAATTCCAGCTTTCCTTTGTGAACCTCTCGGCTTCGCAGGAAACCTTTGCACGGAGCATTTCCATTCCGCCCTGCGGGGACGAGTTTGACGGCATCCGCGCCGAGTACGCCGGTATGCTGCAAAATCAGCTTGCCCGCGGCAACAACGGCCTCATTAAGACCAAGTATCTCACGTTCGGCGTTGAGGCCGACAACCTCCGCGCTGCCAAGCCCCGTTTGGAGCGCATCGAAACTGACCTTCTGAACAACTTCAAGAGGCTGGGCGTTGTGGCTGCGCCGCTGAACGGCTTTGAGCGCCTGCACGTCATGCACGACATTCTGCGGATGGACGAGCAGGAGCCGTTCCGCTTTTCGTGGGACTGGCTGCCTCCCTCCGGGCTGTCCACCAAGGACTTTATCGCGCCCAGCTCCTTTGAGTTCAAGACCGGCAGGATGTTCCGCATGGGCAAAAAGCTGGGTGCGATCAGCTTCGTGCAGATTCTGGCACCGGAGCTGAATGACCGGATGCTGGCGGACTTCCTGGATATGGAGAGCAGCGTCCTCGTCAACCTCCATGTGCAGTCTGTGGATCAGGTCAACGCCATCAAGACCGTCAAGCGCAAGATCACCGATCTCGACAAGTCCAAAATCGAGGAACAGAAGAAGGCCGTCCGCGCCGGGTACGATATGGACATTATCCCATCCGACCTTGCCACCTACGGCGCAGAAGCCAAAAAGCTGTTGCAGGATTTGCAGTCCCGCAACGAGCGAATGTTCCTGCTGACCTTCCTCATTCTCAACACGGCGGACACACCCCGGCAGCTTGACAACAACATCTTCCAGACCTCCAGTATCGCGCAGAAATATAACTGCGCGCTGACCCGGCTGGACTTTCAGCAGGAGGAAGGACTGATGAGCAGTCTCCCGCTGGGGCTGAATCAGATCGAGATTCAGCGGGGCTTGACCACCTCCAGCGTAGCGATCTTCGTCCCCTTCACCACGCAGGAGCTGTTCCAGAACGGTTCGGAGGCGCTGTACTACGGCATCAACGCCCTTTCCAACAACCTTATCATGGTAGACCGGAAGCTGCTGAAAAATCCCAACGGTCTGATTTTAGGCACTCCCGGCAGCGGCAAGTCGTTTTCGGCAAAACGTGAGATCACCAATGCGTTTCTCATCTGCCCCAAGGATGACATCATCATCTGTGACCCGGAGGGCGAATATACACCGCTGGTGGAGCGTCTGCACGGTCAGGTCATTAAGCTGTCGCCCACCGGCAAGGGCTACGACGGTTCGCCCTGCTATATCAATCCGATGGACTTGAATCTGGATTACAGCGACGATGATAACCCGCTGAGCCTGAAATCCGACTTCATTCTGTCGCTGTGCGAGCTGATCGTCGGCGGCAAGGATGGGCTTGCCCCTGTGGAAAAGACCATCATCGACCGCTGCGTTCGCATCGTCTACCGGGACTACCTCAATGACCCGAAACCGGAGAATATGCCGCTGCTGGAGGACTTGTATAACGCCCTCCGTGCGCAGGATGAAAAGGAAGCGCAGTACATCGCCACCGCTTTGGAAATCTACGTCACCGGTTCTCTGAATGTGTTCAACCATCACACGAACGTGGATGTGAACAGCCGCATTGTCTGCTACGACATCAAGGAGCTGGGCAAGCAGCTCAAAAAAATCGGGATGCTGGTGGTGCAGGATCAGGTCTGGAACCGTGTGACCATCAACCGCGCCGCCCATAAAACGACCCGCTACTATCTTGACGAGTTCCATCTTCTTTTGAAGGAGGAACAGACGGCTTCGTACAGTGTCGAAATCTGGAAACGCTATCGCAAATGGGGCGGCATCCCCACCGGGATCACGCAAAATGTCAAAGACCTGTTATCCAGCCGCGAGGTTGAGAACATTTTTGAGAACAGCGATTTCATCTATATGCTCAATCAGGCCGCTGGCGACCGGCAGATTCTCGCAAAGCAGCTCAACATTTCGCCGCATCAGCTTTCTTATGTGACCCACTCCGGCGAGGGCGAGGGGCTGCTGTTCTACGGCAACACGATCCTGCCCTTCATTGACCACTTCCCGAAGGACACCGAGCTGTACCGCGTCATGACCACCAAACCGCAAGAGGTGGCGTCGGCATGAAAAGAGAACCGCGTTTACAGTTTTCCGACGCCGATCTTGCCGAGCCGAAACTGAAAAAGCCCATCAAGCGGGTGAAAAAAGCGGAGGCCAAGGCGGATAAGGCGCAGGCGAAAATCCCCAAGAAAACCGTGGTCAAAAAGGAACGCGGCTTTGATCCTGCCACCGGCAAGGTCAAAACGCAGCTCCGTTTTGAGGAAGTGGATAAGAAAAAGCCGCCCTCAAAGCTGACCCATGCCGTGCAGGATGCCCCCGCCAACCTCATTCTCTCTCAGGTTCACCGGGAGGTGCGGCAGAGCGAGGATGACAATGTAGGCGTAGAGGCCGCGCACAAGGTAGAGCAAGCCGTGGAGAGCGGCGGGCGGCTGGTGCAGTCTGCCCACCGCGCCCATCAGCTCAAGCCTTATCGTGCTGCCATCCGTGCAGAGAAAAAGCTGGAACGAGCCAATCTTGACGCGCTCCAGAAGAAAGCAGAGATCGACAGCCCCACCAGCAATCCCGTTTCCAAATGGCAGCAGAAGCAGGCAATTAAGAAGCAGTATGCCGCTGCCAAGCACAATCAGGCGGCGCAGACTACGGCAAAGGCGGCAGAGAATACCGCCAAGGCCGCGAAAAAAGCCGCTGAAAAGGCTGAGAAAGCGGGCAAATATGTGTGGGAACACCGGCGCGGCTTTGCCATTGCCGCCGCAATTCTGCTGATGCTGGCATTTCTGCTCAACGGCCTGTCCTCCTGCTCGGTGATGATGGATGGCGTCGGCTCCGGGATCGCGGCCAGTACCTATCCGTCGCAGGACACCGATATGCTGGGTGCGGAAGCGCAGTATTGCGAAATGGAGGCAGAGCTTCAGCGCTACCTCGACACCTACGAAAGCACCCATGACTACGATGAGTACCACTTTGATCTGGACACCATCGAGCATGACCCCTATGTACTCATTTCCATAATTACGGCGCTGCATCAAGGGGAATGGACGCTGGATGAGGTGCAGGGTACGCTCCAGATGCTCTTTGACCGCCAGTACATCTTGACCGAGGATGTGGTGGTGGAAACCCGCTACCGCACAGAAACCGACACATGGACGGACGCGGACGGCAACACCCATACGGACACCTATCAGGTGCCGTATGACTACTACATCTGCACGGTCACGCTGGAAAACTTCAATCTCTCCCATGTTCCCGTTTACATTATGAGCGAAGAACAGCTCGGAATGTACGCCACCTATATGGCCACCCTCGGCAACCGTCCCGACCTGTTCCCCGGTTCAGGCTACATCGGCAAGTATGTGGAGGGCAGCTATACCGACTACGACATTCCCCCGGAGGCGCTGGACGATGAGGTATTCGCCGCCATTATCAAGGAAGCGGAAAAATATCTCGGCTACCCCTACGTTTGGGGCGGCAGCAGTCCCTCTACCTCATTTGACTGTTCGGGCTTCGTCAGTTGGGTCATCAATCATTCCGGTTGGGATGTGGGCAGGCTGGGAGCGCAGGGGCTTTGCAACATCTGTACGCCCGTATCCTCTGCCAACGTCAAACCGGGCGATCTGGTGTTTTTCACCGGAACCTACGATACCCCCGGTGTCAGCCATGTGGGTATCTACGTCGGCAACAATATGATGATCCACTGCGGAGATCCGATCTCTTATGCAAACTTAAATTCAAGCTATTGGCAGTCCCATTTCTACCGTTATGGGCGCTTGCCGTAAAGGAGAGTGAACGATATGAACCCGAAAATTATGAAGCTCCGTGGAGAGCTGGAGAAGAACAAAGGCAAAATCTCTGATCTGCAAGGCCGCAACCGCGAGCTGGAAAAGCAGATTCGTGAGCTGGAGGACACCGACATCATCGGCATGGTGCGTGAGAACGGCATGACGATGGAGCAGTTTGCCGAGCTGTTCCGCCGTATGCAGGCCGCGCCTGCACCGGCCACTTCGGAAAAGGAGGCGTTGAACCATGACTAAGAACACACCACGCATTTTTATCAGTCTGCTGCTGATGCTCCTGTGTATCGGGATTTTCCCCGTTTCCGCTTTTGCCAGCGGCGGCGACTATCCCGATGATACGCTGCCTGCCACCGAAAGCAGCGCCGCAGACACGCAGGAAACAAAACAGATCGGCACGGTCACGACCAACGGCGGCAACCTGAACGTCCGCACCGGCGCGGGACTGGACAATACCGCGTTTACGCAGCTTCCCAATGGCACGGTGGTCGATGTGATCGGCAGGGACGGCGATTGGGTAAAAATCCTGCTGCCTGCCCGTGTGGGCTATGTGTACGGCAGCTATCTGACCGTCACCGACGCCGCCGACAGTACCGTGAGTATCGTCGGCATTACGCTTCCGTTTGATGAAAAAGAGCTGACCGACCTCTGGCAGCTCCTTGTTGGCAGCATGACGGGCGGCAGCGACGCGCTGACACCGGACGGCAATCTGACGCTGATCGACGATATTGGCTCCAGCACCAAGGCAGGAAAACAGTTCATTACGTTGGAAAGCAAGAACGGCAATACATTTTACCTGATTATTGACCGTGACGATGAGGGCGAAGAAACCGTCCACTTCTTGAATCAGGTGGATGAGGCTGACCTGATGGCGCTGACTGGCGAGGAAGAAACGCCCGCCACTTGCTCCTGCACCACAAAATGCGTGGCCGGTACGGTCAATACATCCTGCCCCGTCTGCGCGGTCAACATGACCGAGTGCGTGGGCAAGGAGGCAAAGCCAGAAGTCCCCGCTGAGCCGACAGAACCCGCCGCCGAGGAACCGGAGAAAAAGAGCGGCATGGGCGGCATCCTTGTCGTTCTGCTGATCGTCTCGCTGGGCGGCGGTGCCGCGTTCTACTTCTTCAAGCAGAAAAAGGCCAAGCCGCAGACCAAGGGCAGCGCCGATCTGGACGATTATGACTACGGCGAGGACGAGGACGAATATGAGTTTGAGCCGTATGAGGACGAACCGGAACAGGATACTACGGAGGATACAGACGCATGAGATATTTCACCAATAATCCGCTGGAACGCCTGATGATGCAGAAGCCGAAAGCAGCGCGGGAGGACAGCCCTCCCGACGCTGCCACGGAACACTTCTGCTACGGCTGCAAGCGCTTCGGACAGAGCTGCGTTCGCCCCTGCTACCGTGACGTAAAGAGAATGGAGGCTGCACCATGCGCCTTGTGATCGCCGAAAAACCCTCCGTGGCGCAGAGCATCGCCGCCGTGCTGGGCGCAAAGTCACGGCATGACGGGTATCTGGAGGGCGGCGGGTACATCGTGTCGTGGTGCTTCGGGCATCTGGCAGAGCTGGCCGACGCCGCCGTTTACAATGCCGATGATGCCAAATGGACGCTGGCGGCGCTGCCCATCATTCCTACCTCGTTCCGCTTCATCGTCCGCTCTGAAAAGCAGAAGCAGTTTGACATTCTGCGGGAGCTGATGCGCCGGGAGGATGTGGCAGAGGTGGTCAACGCCTGCGACGCTGGGCGCGAGGGTGAGCTGATCTTCCGCACGGTTTACTGCCTTGCGGGATGCTCCAAGCCGATTCTGCGGCTTTGGATTTCTTCAATGGAGGATGATGCCATCCGCAGCGGCTTCCAGCAGCTTAAGTCTGGGCGCGACTATGACGGCCTGCATCAATCTGCCCTGTGCCGCGCCAAGGCTGATTGGCTGGTTGGTATCAACGCCACGCGGTATTTCTCCCTGACGTATGGCCGCACATTGAACATTGGGCGCGTCATGTCGCCCACGCTGGCGCTGCTGGTACAGCGCGAGGCGGAGATCTCCGCATTTGTGGCAGAACCGTTCTGCACCGTCCAGCTCGATTGCGGCTTTCCCGCCACGACAGACCGAATGAAGGACAGAAAGGATGCCGATGCCATCGCCAACGCCTGCAAGGGCAAGACAGTAATCGTCAAAAGCGTGGGGCGCAAGGAAAAGGCCGAGAAAGCGCCCGCGCTCTACGATTTGACCTCCCTCCAGCGCGACGCCAACCGTGTTCTCGGCTACACCTCCCAGCAGACCCTCGACTATCTCCAAGCGCTCTATGAAAAGAAGCTCTGTACCTACCCGCGCACCGACAGCCGCTATCTGACCGACGATATGGAGGGCAGCGTCCCCGGCCTTGTCGCCGCCGCTGCCGCTGTCTGCGGCATGGAGAAGCCGCCGACCATCTGCGCCAAGCAGGTATGCAGCAGTAAAAAAGTCACCGATCACCACGCCATTGTTCCCACCATCAGCGCGGAAAAGGTAGATATGGCCTCTCTGCCGCTGGGCGAACGCGAGGTGCTGAAGCTGGCGGCAAGGGGCTTGCTTCGTGCGGTGGATGAACCACATCGCTACGCAGAAACGGTCATTACGGTGGACTGTGCCGGTCAGAGCTTCACCGCCAAGGGCAAAACCGTCCTTGCTCCCGGCTGGAAGCGCTATGAGCAGGAGCAGACGGAGGCAGCGCCCGCGCTGCCGGTGGTAACGGATAATCAGACGCTTTCCGTATCTGCCGCATCGGTCAAGACCGGAAAAACCACACCGCCCAAGCATTTCACCGAGGATACGCTGCTGGCCGCGATGGAAAACGCGGGCAAGGAGGATATGCCAGATGATGCCGAGCGCAAGGGCATCGGAACCCCGGCGACCCGCTCCGGTATCATTGAAAAGCTGGTGTCCTCCGGTTTTGTGGAGCGCAGGAAGTCCAAAAAGATCACAAATCTGCTGCCCACCTCCACCGGCACGGCGCTTATCACCGTTCTGCCTGAACAGCTCCAGTCTCCGCAGCTCACCGCTGAATGGGAGCACCGCCTGAAAGAGATCGAGCGCGGTGAAATCGCCCCGGACAGCTTCATGGATGGGATCGCCGCCATGCTACATGAGCTGGTGCAGACCTACAAACCCATCCCCGGTACGGAAGTCCTGTTCCCCTCCGGGCGTGAGGTGGTCGGCAAGTGTCCCCGCTGCGGAGCCGAGGTGACGGAATCACCGAAAGGCTTTTTCTGCGAGAACCGTGCCTGTTCCTTTGTTCTCTGGAAAAACAGCCGCTTTTTCACCGCCAAGAAAAAGGTGCTGACAAAATCCCTTGCCGCTGCGCTTTTGGAAAATGGCCGCGCCCCGCTGAAAGGCTGCTACTCCGAAAAGACCGGGAAAACCTATGATGCCAGCGTTCTTCTGGAGGACGATGGACAGCGCACGGGCTATAAGATGGTGTTCGACAATGGCTGATGCGCCGCGTATGGATCACAAGCAGCTCCGCCGCGCCAAGAAGCTCATTCGGAAGCTCTGCTGTAATTACGATCACGGCAACTGCCTCGCGCTGGACGATGGAGAGCCTTGCGCCTGCGTACAGGGTATTTCCTACTCGCTGCTGTGCAACTGGTTCCGAAACGCGGTGCTTCCCGCCGACCATGAGCTGCTGGCCGACGTGATGCGGGAAAGGCCGGGAAAGCGCTGCGCCGTCTGCGGTAAGCCGGTCTATTCTTTCTCCAACCGCGCCAAGTATTGCCCGGCCTGCGCCAAGCAGGAGCGGAGAAAGCAGGACGCCAAACGGAAGCGTGAACAATACTGGAACCTCCGCAAATAGAGGGCGTAAAAGCCCCGTGCCGCAAGGCTTTTTCCATGCGGAATCACAAGGGGCTGCGTCATTCTATCCGCAAGCTCAAAAACAACGTCTATCTGCGGAGAATCGCCCCTGTGCAGGATGTGTTTTCTTCTGCGCAGGGGCGCTATTTTTTCTGAAAGGAGATCATCATGGCTGAAAAACAAACCAGCAAAGACCGGATGCGGGAGATCGTTGACAGCATCGAAAATGGCATCAAGGAGCTGTTCGAGAGCGATAAGTACCGGAAGTACCTTGCCACCATGAGCCGCTTTCACCGCTACTCGGTCAATAATACCATGCTCATCTATATGCAGCGCCCCGACGCCACCCATGTGGCGGGCTTCAACAAGTGGCGCGATCAGTTCGGCAGGAACGTCCTGAAAGGCGAAAAAGGTATCCGCATCATCGCTCCTACTCCCTATAAGAAAAAGGTCGAGGAGATCAAGACCGACCCGGAAACCAATGCGCCGGTGCTGGATGCGGACGGCAAGGCCATCATTGAGGAAAAGGAAATCCGTATTCCTATGTTCAAGGTGGTATCTGTCTTTGATGTGTCGCAGACTGCGGGAAAGCCCTTGCCCCAGCTTGCCGCCGATTTGAGCGGCAATGTGCAGCAGTATGAGGTTTTCATGGAGGCGCTGCGCCGTGCTTCTCCCGTTCCGATGGAGATAAAGCCCGTTGCGCGGGATACGGACGGCTTTTTCAGCATTAAGGCGCAGAGCATCACCATCCGCGCCGGTATGAGTGAGGTGCAGACGGTATGCGCCGCCGTCCATGAGATTGCCCACGCCAAGCTCCACGACTACGAACACATGACGGAGCTTGCGGACGATGGTGAGACGATCCTTGTCCCCGGCGAAAAGAGCCGCAACACCGAGGAGGTCGAGGCCGAAAGCATCTCCTATGCGGTCTGCCAGTATTACGGCATTGAAACGGGCGAAAACAGCTTCGGCTATATCGCCACATGGTCAAAGGGCAAGGAGCTGAAAGAACTTCGCGCCAGTCTGGAAACCATCAACAAGACTGCCTCCGAGCTGATTACGGACATTGACCGGCACTTTGCGGAGATTTGCAAGGAGCGCGGCATCAATCGTGAAGAAGTGAGCGCCACACAAACAGACGAAGCGCTTTATCTTGTGGATGGCTCGGTATATCTCCATGTGCAGCATACAGACGGCGGTTGGGACTATTCGCTCTACGACAAGGAAAGCAAAAAGCTGCTGGATGGCGGTGTTATTGACAGCAGCGCCATTGAAGATTCGCCGGTTGCATCTGTTGCCGGGGCTGTCCGAACGGAGGTATTTGCCATTCAGGGCATGACACCAACCAAGGTGACATTTGCAGATATGGAAATTCTGGAGGACTTGCAGGAGGCGCAGATTACGCCGCCCTTGGACAGCGAACAGATCACCGGCGCAGTCGCTGTTCCCACCGATGCGGAAGATACCATGCTCCCGGAGCTGGAACAGGCCGTCCCGATGCCTGACCCCACGCTGACGGTGGACGATATGCGCAGCTATGGGTATCTGGATAGCGATATGCTCCCACTTTCCAAGGATCGGGCGGTGGAGCTGCTGGAGCATGACATCACGGTTTATATGCTCTATCCCGACAACGCCGAGGAAATGGTCTTTGAAGCCGAGGACATCATCAAGCACGACGGAATGTTCGGCGTCACAAGACCGGATTGGGATGCGGTCAAAGGCCATATCCCACCCCGCGATGTGGAGCAGCGTTTTTTGAACAGTCCCACCGATTCTATGGCGATCTACCAACTGCGCCGGGATGCGCCGGTGGAGCTGCGTTTTGCCAACCTCGGCAGTCTGGCCGCGCCGCCTGACCCGGCCAACTATGAAGCCGTCTATACCCGTGAGGTGTACCCGGACGATGATACCGGCAGAATCCTTGAAAACTTCTACTACATTTTCAACGACGAGCGCCCCGGCGATTTTGTGGGACACAGCCTCTCCGTCAGCGACATCGTTGCGCTGAAACAGGACGGCAAGGTATCCTATCACTACTGTGACAGCATGGGATTTCAGGAGCTGCCCGCCTTTCAGAAACCGGAGAATTACCTGAAAGCCGCCGAAATGTCGATGGAGGACGATTACGGCATGATCGACGGCATTATCAACAACGGCCCCAAACAGCCCACCGTCGCCGACCTTGAAGCACAGGTCAAGGCCGGTATGTCCATCTCCTTGATGGATTTGGCAGAGGCGGCACACCGGGAAAAGAAGAAATCTGTGCTGGAGCAGCTCAAAAGCCAACCGGCCCAAGAACGTCCACACAAAACAGCGCCCAAAAAGAGCGCGGAAAAGGAGCTTTGATATGAACATCACCTTTGAAGAACGCCAGCTTATGAGCCTCTACAACACCGGCACCCGCACGGGCTTGATCGCGGCGCTGGAGGAAATGCGCGGCTACCTCGCTGCGGATGAAACGGAGCTGCGGGAGCTGACGGACAGCGCCATCGCAA
>OJPW01001555.1_pt1 | contig 12149 bp, 14 predicted proteins | sample 1598571 | NCBI WGS metagenome assembly OJPW01 (sample SAMN03922493, study PRJEB24848) | human gut metagenome | isolation source: stool sample | host: Homo sapiens | place: Germany | collected 2011-05
AACTCCGACTGTGTGAAACGGAGGTATCGCTGCGCGGCGCACTGAACCAAACCAGCGAAGCGCAGATGGATGCTCTGGTGGCTGAGCTCTGCGCGGAATAAGCTGCAACAAACCGCAGCTATTGCAGCTATTCTCGTACAGATGATGGTCTTACTCATTTGCTTTATGTCCCAAGGGCAGAGTACCGTCATCTCAGGTTGAGGTCACGATGTGATGAGGGGCGAGACCGGAGTCTTGAGAACGCATAAAAACACAGCCGCAGAGTACATCTGTGGCTGTGTTTTGTGTTCAGTTGCTCACTGTTGCGTGGACTGGATATGGAGAGACAACATATCTCCCGATCTTACATGGGTTATCTTATCTGCCATCACTCTGGCAGTTTGCCTTGCAGATATGTCGGCATCCCCACTGCGGTCGTATCCGGCCTGACCTTAAACATGGCTTTTTCAATCTACCTCCCTTATCGGTTTTCCGCGATATATTTTTCCGCCATGTGGACTGCCACTGCGCCGTCCGCCACGGCGGTGACCACCTGACGGAGGGGCTTCGTCCGCACATCGCCCACGGCGTAAACGCCGGGAACGCTGGTCTCCGTGGTCTCTCCGGCCACGATATAGCCGCCGTTGTCCAGCGATAGCTGACCCGCCGCCAGCGCCGTGGCGGGCTGTCGGCCCACGCTGACAAATACGCCGTCGCAGTCCACCACGCTTTCCTCACCGGTAACGGTGTCCCGCAGGCGGACGCCGGTCAGCCTGTCCCCGGAAAGCAGCGCGGAAACGACGCTGTTCCAACGGAATTCCACGTTTTCGGCCTGTGCCAGCGGCTCGTGATAGATCTTGGTGGCCCGCAGGGTGTCTCTGCGGTGGACGAGGATCACCTTTTTCGCCACGCGGCTGAGAAGGAGGGCATCTGCCGCGGCGGAATTGCCGCCGCCCACCACGACCACCGTTTTGCCCTTGTAAAACATCCCGTCGCAGGCGGCGCAGTAGGCCACGCCCCGGCCCAACAGCTCCGCCTCTCCGGCTACGCCCAGCGTTCTGGGGTCTGCGCCGGTGGCCAGCACCACGGTTTTCCCGCGGAAGATCCCCTCACTGGTTTCCAAGAGCTTGGGAACCGCCGTCAGATCCATGCGGAGGACTTCTGCGTATTCGCTGCGTACCCCGAAGCGCTCCGCCTGCTTTTGCATCTTCTCCGCCAGAGAGAAGCCGTCGATCCCGTCCTCAAAGCCGGGATAGTTGTCGATCTGCTCGGTCAGTGCCATCTGCCCACCGGCGGACAGTTTTTCCAGCACGACGGTGTCCAGCCCCGCCCGTGCCGCGTACAGGGCGGCGGTGTAGCCGCCTGGGCCGCCGCCCACCACGAGCATATCATAAACATGATTGTTGTTCATATCTGAACCCTCCGTTATTTCGCCAAGGCTTCCTGAATGAAACGGTCGATCTCTGCCTTTGAGCCGGGTGCGGTGACGGAATCCACGGCCTTTCCGTTTCGGTACAGCACCAGAGTTGGGATGACCGCGATCCCCTCGGCTCCCGCCAGCCGCGGCTCCTCGTCAATATTGATCTTGCCGACAACGAGGCTGTCCGCGTATTCCTCTCCAATCTTCTCATACGCAGGGCCGATCCTCCGGCAATAGCCGCACCAGGGCGCCCAGAAATCCACCAAAACAGGCTTTTCTTCCCGGATCAACTGCTTAAACTGCTCCTGATTCATGTTTATAGCTGCCATATCTGCCAGCTCCTTTCCTTTGTTTGGGTATAGTATACCGCATGACAAGCGGTTCTACTGTGACGGCGTCACATAATTTGAAAAAATCGGCGCGGCGCTGCTCTGGTTGTACGATTAGGCTCCTTGAGCTCTGCAAAGCTTTTGGAGTTCAAACAGAAAATACCAAGAGCCAAAGCGACTGTGGGTATGATCAAATCAGATTGTACGAGCTGACGCTGTCCTGCCGATCTATACAGACCGTAGCTGCTTCATCCATCTGCAAAACCCCGACGCTCCGTGGCTGACGGGGGTTATCCGCACTTGCCAATACGCCCAAAGGGGGCTCCTTAACGCGCAGAAGGAGTTGTGTTTCAATATCCGTGATCGTAATATGCGAGAGGTAGGCGGCGCACTGCTCGTTCATCTGCCGGTACAGCGCGTCCATCACGCCCGCCATACCGGAGCAAATGGCGCAGTCCCGGTCAATGTCGCCGCTGTGCCACGCGCAGTCCACAAAGCGGGTATTTATCGCCTCCGCCACCTGCCGCAGGGTAAGCGTCGCCGGGTCTGCCGTCAGGCGGTAGCCGCCGTCCAAGCCCTCCCGGGTCTCCACCATTCCCGCCTTTTTCAGCCCCGCCAGCACCCGGCGAACGCGGGTGGGATTGGTGCAGATGTTCTCCGCCAGCGCTTCGCTGCTGAGGGAGCGTCCACTGTGGCTCAGGCAGACCAGCGCATGGACGGCCAGATTAAAAGAACTGTCCACAATCATCCCTCCTTCACAAGCTCGTAGGGCCAGTCGATGACGCCGCCGAAGTCGTAGACGCTCTGATACCCCAGCGCCAGCAGCTTTTGTGCAGCATCCTTGCTGCGGCGGCCGCTGCGGCAGTAGATCAGCAGTGTCGCCTCCTTATCGGGCAGCGTCTCGGGCATTTCGCTCCCGATGCTCTCATTGGGCACAAGGACGGCGTTTTCAATATGACCGCCATCGTATTCCTCCCGGGTGCGGACGTCCACCACCACGACCTCCTGCGAGACCATCATCTCATAGGCGTCCTCGGTGCTGATCTTCTGATACGCCGCCTTGCCTGTCATGTCCTCCGCCGTGTCCGCTTTTGTCTTGGACAGCGTGCAGCCGCTCAGCAGCAGCGCAAATAGGACAGCGAAGCCGGCAAGAAATAAAAGCAGTATTTGACGCATAGGGTCCCCTCTAAAGAAACTGTATTTATATTTGTTGCAGTTTATACTGTGACTATATCAGATACAGTTAAGGCTGTCAAGAGGCTTTCGGAAAAATTTGACGATCTCACTGATCGCGGTTGACAAACGGGAGGAGATCGATATAATGAAGAAGAAAAGAATAAGACCTGTTCTTATTTTGAAGGTAGAACATATACAGAACTACAGGGGCAGGGAAGTATGCCGCTGACCCGCTCTTTAAAGCGGAGTGCCTCGGATACAGGGCAGGCTGTTCTTCTAACAAATGGTTAGAGTTAACTAACCAGGACGCGAAGCAGAAAGAGATCCGAAGCCTGAATAAGGAACAGGAAATCGGAACCGTCACCCATGACCGCCTGCATTGCCGAGGCACACGCGATAAGGGAGGGGCAGGTGGCCGTACTCAAAAAAAGAGATGGGAGTACGGCTGCAAGCGGTACTGCCGGACGTTACGCCGTGCTAGAAGGGCATATCTGCGCCATGCAGCGAATTTAAGGCAGACTGCACACAGGCGACCTGCCTTTTCTTCCACCAAACGGTTAGAGATGGCTAACTAAAATACAGAGCAGAAAGGAACTCAGAGCTTGAACAAGGAAAAGGAGATCGAAACTGTTACCCTCATGGTGCGCCGGTATTGCCGGGGCGTGCATGGGACAAGGGGCGAGGCGCTTTGTCCGGCGTGCAATGCCCTGCTGGAATACGCCCGGCAGCGGCGGGACAGATGCCCGCACGGGGACAACAAGCCCTTCTGCTCAAACTGCCCCATCCATTGCTACAAGCCGGAAATGCGCCAACAGATGCGCGCCGTGATGCGCTATGCAGGGCCGCGGATGCTGCTGAGCAACCCCATACTGGTGCTGTGCCATATGGCGGAAACCATGCGAAGGAAAAGGAGAAACGCCCATGCCGGATAAACAGCTTTTGCGCCTCTTGGGCGAGGACAAACGATATATCTACCGCGCCGTTTTGTGGATGCTTACGGGCTCTTTGTGCAGCACCGGCTTTACGGCCTGCCTGTGCTATGGGCTTCAGCTGCTCTTTGTCGGTGCCAAGGCGTCCTTCTACCCGCTTCCTTTCGTTTTGGGGGCAGTATGCGCGGCGGTGCGCTTTCTTGCCACGATTCGCGCCGCGGCGGTGCGGGACAGGCTGGGGCGCAGCGTGAAGAAAAGCCTGCGGGCACAGCTGTACGCAAAGCTCCTGCGCCTCGGCGTGCGGGAGACGAAAACCGTGAAGATGGCGGGGCTGACCCAACTGGCCACGGAGGGCATCGAGCAGCTGGATCTGTACTATTCCTCCTACCTGCCGCAGTTTTTCTACGCCATGCTCTCGCCGCTGCTGCTGTTCGGCATCTGCGTCTTCCTCAACTGGCGCGTGGCGGCGGTGCTGCTGGCCTGCGTGCCACTGATCCCGGTGCCCATCGTGGCGGTGTCCCGCTTTGCAAAGCGCATATTCGCCAAATACTGGGGCAAATACACCGCCATGGGCGACGTGTTTTTAGACAGCGTGCAGGGGCTGAAGGAGCTGAAGCTCTTCCGCGCGGACGCAAGGCGGCAGGCGTATATGAATGAGAACGCCGAGGAATTTCGGAAAATCACCATGAGGGTGCTGGTCATGCAGCTTGCCAGCGTGACCATCATGGACCTTGTGGCCTTTGGCGGCGCAGGCATAGGTGCGGCGCTGGCGGTATCGGGAACGCAGAACGGCGGAGGCATTGCCGCCGCGCTCTTTCTGGTGCTGGTGGCGGCGGAGTTCTTCCTGCCGCTCCGGGCCTTCGGAAGCGCCTTCCATGTGGCCATGAACGGGATCAGCGCGGGGCGAATGATGCTGACGCTGCTGGAGGAGGCGGAGCCTGCATGGGGCAAGGTACAGCCCTGCGGCGGGAGGCTGGAGCTGGAGGACGTGCATTTTTCCTATGCGCCGGGGCGGGAGACGCTGCACGGCGTATCGGCCGTGTTTCCTGAGCGGGGCATGACCGCCATCGTGGGGGAAAGCGGCTGCGGCAAGACCACCGCTGCAAAGCTGCTGACCGGGGCGCTGCGCCCCGGCTTCGGTCGGGTGCTTTTGGACGGCAGACCTGTCGAAAGCCTTGACAGGCAAGCGTATTACGCGTCCCTCGCCCATGTGAGCTGTGAGACCTTTCTCTTTCACGACACCATACGCGCAAACTTCCTGCTGGCAAACCCGCACGCGGCGGAGGAGGAAATGTGGCGGGCGCTTGCCTTTGTGCGGCTGGACGGTCTTGTGCGGGAGCGAGGCGGCCTTGATTTTGTGCTGAATGAGGACGCGGCGGACATCTCCGGCGGGCAGAAGCAGCGGCTGGCGCTGGCCGTAAACCTCACCGCCACCAAGCGGATCTACATTTTCGATGAGGCCACAGGCAACATCGACGCCGAGAGCGAGGGCATCATCATGGAGGTCATCCGCTCCCTCAGCATATTTGCGGGCGTGACGGTCATTACCCACCGCCTTGCAAACGTGGTGGCGGCGGACAGCATTTTGTACATGGAGGACGGCCGCATCTGCGAGCGGGGCGACCATGCCTCACTGATGGCCCGGGGCGGACGCTATGCCGCGCTGTTCTGCGCGCAGCGAGAGCTTGAGCAAGGCTATCTGGAGCTGATAAAGGAGGCGCAGGCATGAAAAAAGAGCTTTCCCGCAGAAGCGGCGTGCAAATCGCGGCGGAGCTGATGAAGCTCTTGGGCGGCAGGCTTTCCGCCGTCATGCTGCTGGCGGTGCTGAACGGGAGCCTCGGCTTTTTGTGCGCCATGGGCGTGCCCTTTTTCGGTGCGGTTGGTATCGCAAAGGCTCTCGGCGAAAGCATCCCCCTGTCCTACGGCGCCATTGCGGCCCTCTGCGTGGGCTGCAGCGTCCTGCGCGGAGGACTGCGGTATCTGGAGCAGTACGGCAACCACTATATTGCCTTCCGGCTGCTGGCGGTGCTTCGGGATAAAATCTTTACCAAGCTACGGGCGCTTTGTCCCGCCAAGCTGGAAAGCCGCCAAAAGGGCAGCCTTCTCACCATGATCACGGCGGACATCGAAACGCTGGAGGTATTTTATGCCCACACCGTTTCCCCCGTCTGCATCGCCGTGCTTGTATCCTTGGTGGCGATGGTGGTCACCGGCCTTGCTGCAAGCTGGTATCTGTCCCTGATCGCGGCGGCGGCCTATCTGTGCATTGGCGTTCTGCTGCCCCGGTTTTTCTCCCGCCGCATGGCCGAGACCGGTATGCGGTACAGACGGGAGCTTGGAGACTTCGGCGCGTATTTTCTCGACAGCATCAAGGGCATACGGGAGATGGTTCTCTACAACGCCGGAGAGACCCGATGCCGGACGAGCAGGTGCAGGGCGGTATGTCGTACTGACAGGAGGACACATGAAACAGACAAATATTCAAATCACATTCGAAGAAGAAAAGCTCCGCGCCCTTCGGCGATACATTGCCAAGCGCGACTCGACGTTGGAAGCGGAGCTGCAAAAGGCAGCCCAGCGACTCTACGAAAAGGTCGTGCCGGCCGCTGTGCAGGAATACATCAGCGATTGCGAGCAGGATGAATCTATGCGCAAGCCGCAGAAGAAACCGGAGGTGCCGCGATGAGCGGTCAGGATATTTTGCAGGAGCTGCGACAGGCGGTATTTCGAGTGACCGAAAATGGCGAGAGTATGTATTTTTCTGTGCCAAAATCCGTGGAGCTGTTGCAGGCGGCAGCCCACCTGCGGAACTATCTGTCCGGCGAAAACGCGGGAAAATTTACAGCCATATTTCCACACGGTGAGAAGATCACGCAGGAGCAGTTCGATGCGGCAGCCGCAGAGCGCATGGAGAACACAGGGTGTATCGCCGGTGCGTATGAGCTGGACTTCGATGCGCGGACGTTTTCGGCACTGAACATCATGGACGGCTGGAAGGTCTACGCGATGCAGGACATAGCGGATGCGGCAGCGCAGGCATATCAGGAAGCGGAGATGTCCGAGGATGACCGTTGGCGCATCTTTCTCGACCAGTTGGAGGGCAAGGAAATGACGTATGAACCGCCCACACTGGAGATGCACCTGTGACTGCCAGCCTGTCCCACACCGTCGCACCCGTGTCGGCGGTTTGTGCGGCTTTCGCGGCACAGTCGAGCGCGTACCCGCCGGAAACCCTAAAACCGGACGTTGCGCCAACGTGCGGGAGCGCTGCAAAAAACGGCAAAGGAGATCAAAATGTCTACGGAATTTTACTGTGAAGAATTTCCAACAGAGCAAAACGGCAAACAGGTGCAGACGCTCAAAGACCTGCTGGAAGCCTGTCCGGAAGATAGTTTTCATTTTATGACGCCCTTCGGCTACGTTGACCTGAACGCCCAGGATGCTGAGCAGCTCCGGCTGGGTGCGGTGATGCAGGCGCATGCCGGAGAAAGCGGGTGGGAGATACCCATTCCGACAGAAAAATTGCTGCAGCAGGAGCTTGTGACTGCGCGGAAAACCGAGAATGGTCAATGGTACGCGATTACCACTGATCCGCAGCCAGAAATGGCAGAAGCGGAGCAGATGCAGGAGATGCAGCTGTGACGGTCAGCCCTTACCGCGCCGTCGCGCCCGTGTCGGCGGTTTGTGCGGCTTTCCGGACACAGCCAAGCGCGTACCCACCGGAAGCCACAAAACCGGACGTTGCGCCGACGTGCGGGAGCGTTGCGGAAACGGCAAACGAAGAAGGAAACCGCCTGCGGGCGGCTTGCGGCGGAGGGAGAAGCCGCAAGCGGCGAAGCAGGAGAAAGCCAAGGTGTCGTGTGCGCACCTTGGCAGACACATCTGCCCGCAGTGCGGGCAGTTTGGGACTTTCGGACAGGGGTTGTTGAGAGGGCAAAAACAGCCCTGTTGGGGTCGGAAGCGCAGATAGTCCCGCTGTTTCAAGGAAAACAGCGGGGTTGCGCACAAAATTGGAGGAAAATTGGCATGGCAAACAAGAAAATCAAATTCCCGCTCTGGCTCATGCCGGATACCAAAGCGACGGTCGAATGTCTCTACCGGCAGGACGGATGTAACAGCCAGAGCGAGTTCATCGAAAAAGCGATTCTGTTCTACTGTGGCTATCTGCAAAGCGAGTATGCCGGAGACTTCCTGCCGAAGATCCTTGGCGAAACGCTCGAAGCCATCCTCAGTATGTTCGGGGATCGTATCGGCAAGCTGCTTCTGAAGCAGGCTGTCGAGCAAAACGTCTGCAATCATATTCTCGCTTCGGACACGGATATCGACGCGCAGACATACCAGCAGATGCGCGGAAAAAGCTATCAGGAGGTGCTGCGGACGAATGGGCAGATCTCGTTCCCGGAGGTGCTTCGACAGAAAAGCCGGTGGTAACGAATGGCGCGGCTGATACAAAAAACTGGCTTCATCAGCCGCAAAAGCGCGGGCGGCTACATGAAGTATATCGCAACGCGCGAGGGCGTCGAGGTGCTGACAGGCAAAGGTCCCGCGACGGAAAAGCAGAAAGAAATGGTTTCTAAATTGCTCAAGGACTTCCCAGATGTGCGGGATTCCTTCGAGTATGAGGACTACAAGCAGGCGCCGACGCTGCACACTGCGTCGGCGCTCATTTCTGCGGCATTGGATTCACATATGCAGAATCTTCAATCCGAAAACGGCTATCTGCGCTATATTGCCACGCGCCCCGGTGCGGAAAAGCATGGCGCACACGGTCTGTTCGGTCGGCAGGAAAATACGGATCTGACTGCGGCGATGCACGACTTGACCGCGCACGACGGAAACGTCTGGACGATCATCTATTCCCTGCACCGCGAGGATGCGGAGCGTTTGGGATATAACAATGCCGCGGCTTGGCGGAAGTTGCTCGTCAGCCAACAGAATAAGTTTGCGGAAGCGTTTCATATTCCAGCGTCGGCACTGCATTGGTATGCGGCTTACCACGACGCAGATACGCACCCGCATATTCACATGATGGTCTGGACAGATCAGGAGACGGTTTTGAAACGGGATGCTGTTGTGAAATTGCGCTCTGCAATGACCAACAGCATCTTTCAGGCAGAGTTGGAAAATCTCTATATTCGAAAAGATGCAGCTTACAAGGACGTGACAGAAGCGGCGCGGGCAGTTATGCATGAGCTTGTTGATTGCATGGAAGCCGTCTCTGATCCGCCCGCGTCTATCCAGCAAAAGCTGCTGGAACTTGCTTTGGAACTGTGCACGACCGGCGGCAAAAAGCAGTACGCCTATCTCAAAAAGCCGCTCAAGGACATGGTGGATTCCATCGTGGATGAACTCGAAAAGCTGCCGGAGGTGGCAGCATATTATTCCGTCTGGAATGGTCTGCGCGACACGCTGGAGGGCTATTATAAAAACCGGCCACGGCAGCACAATCCGCTCTCCCAGCAGAAAGAATTTCGCGCCATCAAGAATGCCATCATTCAGGAAGCGGAACGCCTGCGGCAGCAGATGGAACAGGAATCTTCGCAAGATGAAGAATCCTCTACGGAGAAAACTTCTACCGGCGCTTCTACAAATCCGACGCTTACAGATGAATATACTTCGTCTGTGACTTCTCATTCTGCGCGGCTTCCATCCGAATATCTTCTGAATTCTACGCTTCGATTGTTCCACCAGATGGGACAAATCTTCCGCGACAACGCCGCGCCGCCCAGCAATCCAATGGGCATCCGTGTGGACTCCAAGCGCCGCAAAAAGCTGATGCAGAAGCGGCTGGCAATGGGTCATAAGCAGGATGATCATGAGCAGGAGCAGGGCTATGGACAGGTCATACGATAAAACAGGCGGCGCTGTGCTGACAGCGTCGCCTGTTGCATATTTGCTTAAAAATCCTCGGTCAATGCACGTTCACAATACGCTTTGAGCGCCGGAACATCTTCGGTTGCTGTCTGCCAGATGCGATCTTTGTCCATCGAGCCATAGTCGTGCGCGAACATATTGCGCATATTTTTGATTGCGCGCCAATCCATCTGCGGCTTGGTTTCTTGCACATACGCATCGGAAAACTTTCCAGCAAGCTCACCGATTTGCAGCAGGTTCATGCTGACAGAATCCATGTAGTCTTGATCTTCCAGAAAGATATCAAAATTACGACCGAAGCGGGATAGTGTCTTTTCGACTCGATTACAATACTCCAAAATGTGCGCCAGAATCTGCGCATCACGGTTAGGAAAGCTCATACAGCAGCACCCGATCCTTTCGCAGATTTTCGAGGAAAGCTTCGTCCTTGTTGTACTTGAGCGAGCCGGTCGTCACAACGTCAATGCTCTTTTTGAGCGCGTCTTCCAGGTCAGCATACAGACCGCCAAGGGCGAACAGGCCGCGCAGCTTGGGCGCGTCCACGCAGAGGTCTACATCGCTGGCAGGCGTTGCGTCGCCTCTTGCATAGGAACCGAACAGGAACACCTTGTCCACGCCGTGCTGCTTTGCAATCGGCGCGACGATCTCGCGGATCTCATCGATCGAATATACTTGCGTCTGCATTCCGTGCGCCCCCTTCCTGTAACCAGTATACCCTAAAACAAAAATCTTTGCAACAGCAGAAAGTGGTGACTAAAATCAGCAAATTTATTGAATTTACCCCAGCGCAGAAGGAACGTGCCGCAACCGTTGATCTCGAAAAATTTCTTCTCCGGCAAGGCGAAAAACTCATCAAGTCTGGACGGGAAAAGAGGCTTGCCAGCGATCACAGCGTCACGGTGCGCGGCTGCGAGTGGTTCGATCATGCCTCGAACGAGGGCGGTCGCGCTGTCAGTTTTGTACAAAAATATTACGGCAAAAGCTACGTCGAAGCGATGTCCATGCTATTGGGCGAGAGCATAGAGCCGGTTTATCCGCAGGCAAAAAAGCAGAAACCGGTCGATCAAAAGCCCTTTGCGCCGCCTGTTCCGAATGCAAATATGCACCGCGTATTTGCGTATCTGCTCAAAACGCGCGGGCTGGACGCGGATGTTGTTTCGTACTTTGCCCGCAGAAAACTGCTCTATGAGGACGCAGCGCATCACAACGCCGTGTTCATTGGCACGGACGAAGGAAACTGCCCACGCCACGCCCATCTGCGCAGCACGAACAGCTTCGGAAAAGCCTTTCGCCTGAACGTCGAGTCCAGCGACCCGCGTTACAGTTTTCATCATACCGGCACGGACGGGAGCCTTTATGTGTTCGAAGCTCCCATCGATATGCTCTCCTACATCACGCTCCATCCGGAGGGCTGGCAGAGCCACAGCTATGTGGCCTGCTGCGGCACCTCCATTCAGCCGGTGCTGAAGCTGCTGGAGCGGCAGCCGCAAATCAATACGGTCCTGCTCTGCCTCGACAATGACGAGGCTGGCCATCTGGCCAGCCGGCGCATGAAGGAACAGCTGGCAGAGAGGTACACGGTGGAAAGGCTCATTCCCGCACACAAGGATTGGAATGATGATCTGACCGCTGAGGAACCGTCCTACGCACAAGTCATGCAGTAAATAACAACAACGCACACCACTTCCTGTTCGCCCGAAGTAGGCCGTAACAAGAGTGATGTGCGCATTCAGAAGTATGTAACTGAGCAGGAAGTGGTGTGCCCTGAAAGGGGTTAACCATGCCACACCAAGTCCTGATTTTGTTGGCCGCTGGCGGGCTGATGTTTCTGGTCATCGGCTGTCTGGCCGCCTTGTCCCACTACTACACCCTGAGCGGGATCAAATCCAAAACGGTCGGCGACGGCCAGCACGGCACCGCAAGATGGGCCACAGCCAAAGAGATCCGGCAGACCTATGCCCATGTCCCCTTCGAGGTGAAGAAATGGCGCAGCGGCCAGAACCTGCCCACGGAGCAGGGGCTGGTGCTGGGGTGCAAGGGAAAGAAAGGCGAACTCACCGCCCTCGTGGACAGCGATGACATCCACTGCCTGATGATCGGCGCTTCCGGCATCGGCAAGACCGCCTATTTTCTCTATCCCAATCTGGAGTACGCCTGCGCCAGCGGCATGAGCTGGCTGGCGCTGGACAGCAAGGGCGACCTCGCCCGCAATTACGGCGCCATTGCCAAGAACTGCTATGGGTATCAGAATGTGGCCGTGATCGACCTGCGAAATCCCACCCGCTCAGACGGTAACAATCTGCTGACGCTGGTCAACCGGTATATGGACATTGCCCGGAGTGACCCGAACAATCTTGCAGCCCGGGCCAAGGCCGAGAAATACGCCAAAATCCTGTCCAAGACCTGTCTCTTATACACATCTCCGAGCCCACGAGACAAGAG
>OJPW01001567.1_pt1 | contig 12044 bp, 10 predicted proteins | sample 1598571 | NCBI WGS metagenome assembly OJPW01 (sample SAMN03922493, study PRJEB24848) | human gut metagenome | isolation source: stool sample | host: Homo sapiens | place: Germany | collected 2011-05
CAAGGAGCGGCAGCGACGGAGCAGCGAGCAACGTGTGCGAGCGTCACAAAATTCGCCCTCAATTATTGTACTGCCGAGACGGACGGGCCACAAGGCGAAGTTCGGATTTTCTTGCCAAAAGAAAAATCCGAACAAGCCCGAAAGGGACGTCGAGATTTGATTTTGCCAATACTGAAATTAAAAACCCAAAAAGTTTCAAGGAACTTTTTGGGAAAGGAGACCGACGTTAAAGCAAATAAGACAGCAAAAGCTGTCTTATTTGCAAAGTTCGTCGCGTTTCGACGTGGTGTGGGCAATAAGGGACTCGCAAGGAGCGGCAGCGACGGAGCAGCGAGCAACGTGTGCGAGCGTCACAAAATTCGTCCTCAATTATTGTACTGCCGAGACGGACGAGCCACAAGGCGAAGTTCGGATTTTCTGTCAAAAGAAAAATCCGAACAAGCCAAAAGGCGACGTCCGGATAATGGTGGGCAATAAGGGACTCGAACCCCTGACTTTCTCCACGTCAAGAAGACACTCTCCCAACTGAGTTAATTGCCCGTATATTTTTAACGGTAGAATTATATCATATCGGGAAGGTTTTGACAATTATTTTGCGCGGAAAAAAATAAAATCTTTTTTTTCGGTTTTATTCGGTCGGCTCGGATTGAGCGTTGTCCGTTGCGCCCGTCAGATTCTTGATAAAATCATCGGGAGGCACTTCGACAATCGCAACGTAAGGCAGTTCGCTTTGGTCGAGCTTAAAAAGGCGTATGGTCAGGTCTCCCCGTGTCTGATTGTCTTTGACCACGCAATTGAAAAGCACGGTTGTGACAAAGCCCTCGCAGCTGACCACAACGGTGACGGTAGACCAATCCTCGTTTACGTTGAGAGCGGTTTTTGAAATTTGAACTTCCATTGTGGGACTTAAACCGTTGTTGTCGGTAAAAAACGACGAACCGCATTCCACAAGCGTGATTTGCGCTTTTGAGACCGCGTTTCCGTCCAAGTCCGTCACTTTAAGCTTGAGAGCGGTCAGGTTTTTGTTTGTGCTTTTGTTTTCCCCGCAGCCCGCAAAACACAAAAACAGACATAAAACGGTTATAATACAAACAAATACTTTAAATTTTTTCATATTAAAATATATGTATTGTTCCTGCGGTTTAAAACGTCTCAACCCGCGCGGCAAAAAATTTTTTTAATACGCACTAACGGTGGCAAATTTTCAATGCTTGTGTTATAATAAAAGAAAAAGGGATAAAAACAGTTTATGAGTTACAATGACAAATTCGCCTTTTGGAAGGCCAACGTGTATGACGAAGAAATCAGAAACGAGTTAAACAAACTCGAAGGCGACGAGGTTGCCAAAGAAAATTGCTTTTTTAAGGATTTGTCTTTCGGAACAGCGGGCATAAGAGGCAAGCTGGGCGCAGGTCCCAACTGCGTCAACATTTACACGGTTGCCCGCGCCGTCAAAGCATACGCGGTTTTTCTCAACAGGAAAAAAGCGCAGTCGGTTGCCATTAGCTTTGACAGCCGCCACAACTCGCAGCGCTTTGCGCAGATTGCATCGTGCATTTTGGCAAACTCCGGTATCAAGGTGTTTCTTGCGCACACAATGCAGCCCACGCCGTTTTTGTCTTTTGCGATTAGGACGCTCAGAGCGGACGGCGGAATTATGTTCACCGCGAGTCACAATCCCAAGGAATACAACGGCTTCAAATTTTATAACAACACGGGCTGTCAGATAAACGACTCTGCCGTGGCGGAAATCTCCGCGGAAATGTCCAAAATAGAATATTTTTCCGTGCCTATGGGAGACCTCAACGGTTGTCTGGAAGAAGAAAAAATCGAGTATATGACGGACAAGATAAAGCGGGATTACCTCGATGCGGTCTGGGAAATTTCTCCGTTGCCCGCAAAGGACGTGAAGGTGATGTATTCGCCGCTCAACGGCACGGGCTGGCATATGGTTCCGCGTATTTTGGAGCGGGCGGGAGTCAAGGAAGTCAAAACCGTTACGGCTCAATCCTTCCCCAATGAAAAATTTACCACCTGCCCGTCGCCCGACCCGCAAAAGCCGCAGACCTTTGAGCTGGCAATCGAGGAAGCCAAGCGGGAAAAATCCGATATTGTCATACTTACGGATCCCGACTGCGACAGAATGGGGCTTGCCGTGCTGCACAAGGGCGAATATGTCGTGCTGGACGGCAACACGGTCGCCGCGCTCATGACGGAATTTGTGCTTTACAGCATGAAGCAGACCAAGAGGATGCCGCAAAATCCCGTTGTAGTCAAATCCGTGGTCACTACGCCTATGATTGACAAAATTGCGGAAGTTTTCGACGCAGAGACGATTGAAACCATGATAGGGTTCAAAAACATCGGTGCCAAGGTGACAGAGCTTGAATTTGACAGACAGCGCGATTTCGTCATGGGTATGGAGGAAAGCTGCGGTTATCTGGTGGGGGACAGAGTTCGCGAAAAGGACGCCGTCGTGGCGTCTTTGGTTGCCGTGCAGATGTGCGCAGCCTTAAAACGCAAAAACCTTACGCTTGTGGACAAATTCAAAAATCTGAAAATGAAATACGGCAATTTCAAAAACAGGCAGATTTCCTATGAGTTTGCGGGAGCCGACGGCGAAAAAAGAAAACAGGAGCTGCTGGATTACGTCCGCACGGCAATAAAAGACGATATAAACGGAATTCCGGTAACGTCCAAAACGGATTTGCGCGTTTCCAAATACAAGGATTTCGGCAGGAGCGACATGCTGATTGTAGATATGATTCACGGAAACCGTTTGGTCATACGTCCGAGCGGAACCGAGCCTTTGATAAAGCTGTATCTGTTTGCCAACGAAAGCGACAAGCAGGGAGACATAGTGCTTGACGCAATGGCGAGGTGGGCGGACAGAATATTTAATTGATTGACAATATTTCCGCTCGATGTTAAAATAAAACATTAAGACAAGGATAAAAAAATGTTTGACAAAACTCCCCCTAAGGGTATGAGAGATATTCTTCCCGAGGATTTGCTGCTTAGGGAAAAAATTTCGGACACAATAAAAGGCGTTTACCGCTCATACGGATTTACGGGAATAGAAACTCCCTGCGTAGAGGATTTGGGACTTTTGACCTCCAAGCAGGGCGGCGACAACGAAAAGCTTATTTTCAAAATTCTCAAACGCGGCGAAAAGCTGGAAAACTCATCCGCCGACGATTTGTGCGACTTGGGCTTGCGTTACGATTTGACGGTGCCGCTCACAAGGTATTTTGCCAACAACTGCGGCAAGCTGCCCTCCGTTTTCAAGGCTATGCAGACGGGCAGCGTCTGGCGCGCCGAGCGTCCGCAAAAGGGGCGTTTCCGTCAGTTCGTGCAATGCGACATCGATATAATCAACGAGGAGTCCTTCCTTGCCGAAACAGAGCTCATACTCGCAACGGGCGAAGCTTTGGAAAAGCTCGGCTTGCCTGATTTTTGCGTGAGAGTCAACGACAGACGGTTGTTAAAGGCGCTTGCCCTTGCTTGCGGCTTTTGCGAAAAGGATTTCGACAAGGTGTTTGTAACTTTGGACAAGCTGGACAAAATCGGCGCGGACGGCGTAGAAAAGGAGCTTTCGGAGGCATTCGGTGCTGACGGCGCAAAAAAGCTCGTCGAGCTTACGGAGAGCCTCGGGGACGAAAACGAAAAGGCTGCGCTGGAAAAGGCCTGTTCCCTTTGTCCCGAAGCGGGAGAAAATCTTGTCAATATTTTCGGCACGGTCAGGGCTTGCGGTTTTGAAAAAATCAGGTTCGACGCTTCTCTCGTGCGCGGCATGAATTATTACACGGGCACGATTTTCGAGATTTCCTACGGAGATTACGGAATTTCGGTGGGCGGAGGCGGCAGGTACGACGAGCTGCTCGGCAAGTTAATCGGCGGCAAAGTATGCGCCTGCGGTTTCAGCATAGGCTTCGAGCGAATTTTCAATATTCTCAAAGACAAGGGCATGACGGTGGACGACGGACAGGGCAAAGTAGTTTTCCTTACGGAAAAGAACGCTTCGCCCGCAGTGTTGTCTTCGGCGTTGTCTGCGGCAGCGCAAAAGCGGACGGAGGGCAACGTGTGTCTTGTTCTCAAAAAAATAAAAAATTTCGGATTTCAGCTTAGTTCGTTGAAGCAGGCGGGATATACGGAGTTTTTCGTTTGCTCGGAACAGGGAATAAAAAAGTTGGATTGACATGAAGAACGACGGTACGCAGCCGATTTTTACACTTAAAGACGATTTGGAAGCGGCGGAGGATTCCGCCGCGCCTTGCGTTGCCGAAAAAACGGAAAAAGAGGTTTCCGAAGCGTCGGTTTCGACGCGGCTCAAAAATTTGTTCGCCGCAAGAAAAAAAAGTTCTTCAAACGAGGAAAATCGGGGAAACGAGCTTTCGGAGACGGAAGAAGCGTCGGCAGACGAGCCGCGGCTGCCTGACGACGGCGACGGCGAGGAAAAAAGCAAAAAAGCTTCCCGCAAAAAAAAGCGCCGCAAAACTCCCGATTTGAGTCTGGCGCAAAGATATTGTCCGCGGGCGGACGAGGGATTGACAAGCGAACAGGTTGAAAGCAGAAAAGAGGACGGCTACGTAAACGAATTGCCGCGCAAACAGGGAAAATCCGTACTTCAGATTTTTCTCGGCAATATTTTCACTTTTTTCAATATGCTGTATCTGGTCATTGCCGTTATACTTATGGTTTACGCCCAATGGACTCAGATTACTTTTTTGATTGTTGCCGTTGTCAACACGGGCATAGCGATTTTTCAGGAGATTAAATCCAAAAAGTCTCTTGACAAGTTGAGAATCGTTGCCGCTCCCGCCGTCAAGGTAGTGCGCGACGGCAAGGAAACGGAAATTTCAGTCGAAGAAATCGTGCTTGACGACGTGATGAAGCTTGAAACGGGCGTTCAGATTTGCGCCGACGCCGTTGTTCTCGAAGGTCAGACCGAAGTAAACGAATCGATGCTTACGGGAGAATCCGAGTCTGTTGTCAAAAAAAAGGGAGATACTTTGTTTGCGGGCAGCTATGTCGTTTCGGGCGCCTGTCTTGCAAGAGCGGACAAAATAGCCGAGGCAAATTATATAGAAGGGCTGACAAGCCGCGCACGGAAATACAAAAAGCCGCGCTCGCAGCTGCTCGGCGGTCTCAAAATCATACTCAAGGTCGTTGCGGTGATTATCATACTGATGATTTACTTTATGTGGCAGACCAATTATACGACATTTCTGGCTTCGGGGCTGAACAGTGACGAGGCTTTTATAAGGGCGCTGACCAACACGGCGGGCAGCGTTATCGGTATGATACCGGCGGGACCTTTCCTGCTCACGAGCATGACGCTTGCGGTAAGCGTTATCAGGCTTTCAAAACGCAAGACAATGGTGCAGGAGCTGTATTGTATTGAAATGCTCGCCCGTGTGGATACCATTTGTCTTGACAAAACCGGCACATTGACGGACGGAACCATGCGCGTGGTGGAGACCATTGATTTCAACAGCGGCTCCCGCTACACTCTAAAAGAAATCATGGGTTCGGTGTTGAAGGCGCAAAACGACAAAAACATGACGTCCAAAGCTTTAAAAAAGCATTTCGGCGCCAAAAGCGTGCTTAAACATACGGCAATCGTTCCTTTTTCCTCCTCGCGCAAGCTGTCCGCGGTATCCTTTGAAAAGGAAGGCACCTTTTTTCTCGGCGCGCCCGAATTTGTGCTCAACTCGAAAAATCAACGGGTTGATTCGTTGGTCAGGAAATATGCCGAAAAGGGTTTCAGAGTGTTGCTGCTGGCGCAGTCGTCCAGCGTAATTTATGCCAAAAAGGACGAGGAAATAAAACTGCCCGTCGTGCGCCGTCCGATTGCGCTGATTGTGATTGAGGACCATATACGCGACGACGCGGTAAAAACAATCAATTGGTTTAAGGAAAACGGCGTAGGCGCAAAGATAATAAGCGGCGACAATCCGTTGACCGTTAGCCACATCGCCGCCAAGGTGGGTGTGGAAAACGCGGAAAATTATATAAGTCTCGAAGGTCTGGACGAAAAAACGGTTGCCGAGATTGCTACGAAATACACAGTTTTCGGCAGGGTTTCGCCCGAGCAGAAAGCCGTTTTGGTAAAGGCAATCAAAAAGGCGGGACACACGGTGGCAATGACGGGGGACGGCGTAAACGATATACTTGCTCTGCGCGAGTCCGACTGTGCAATCGCGCTTGCGGGAGGAAGTCAGGCGGCGTGCAACGCGGCGCATCTGGTTTTGCTGGACGACAACTTTGCGAGCCTTCCTCAGGTTGTTGCCGAGGGGCGGCAGGTCGTGAACAACATACAGGCGGCGACAAGCATGTATTTTATGAAGACTATTTATACGATTGTGCTGAACCTGCTTATCGTCATAGCCAATTACGGCTTCGGGCAAAAGGTGGCTTATCCGTTTACTTCTTCGCAGGTCATGCTGTTGGAAATGATTATCGTCGGGCTGCCCACAACCATACTCGCGCTGCAAAAAAACAACGATATAATACGGGGGAGGTTCCTCGTAAACGTAGCCAAACGCAGTTTTCCCGCGTCGCTTACGTTTCTTGTAGTAACAGTTTCCCTGTACGTCGTGTTTTTGTCCACGCAAAGCTCGGGCTGGCTGTCGGTCAGCATAGGGCTTGACGAGTTTTCCACCATAGCGGTGCTGGCGTTGACCTTCGGCAGCTATTTCGCGCTTTACTACGCTTGCAAACCGCTCAACTGGTGGAAGTCCCTCATGCTTGCGGGAGTGCTTGTTCTGGTGTTGTTGGGCATATTTGCTTTGCCGTGGTTTTTCGGCTACGTCAGGCTCAACGGCGTGGAGATTTTGCTGCTTGTCTCATCCGTTCTTATATCTTTTCCGTTACTCAAATTCAATATGTGGCTTGTCGCAAAAATCGTCAACGCCGCAGGCGGATTTGTCAGGCGTTTGAGACGAAAAGGAGAAACAGCGTGAAAACGGCATTGGTTACTGGGGCGTCGCGCGGCATAGGCAAAGCCGTCGCCCTGCTTTTGGCAAAGCAGGGCTATACCGTAGGCGTCAATTATTTAAAAAACCGCGCGGCCGCGCTGCGGACGGTAACGGAAATTTTGTCGTCGGGCGGCGACGCGTCGGAGCTCCCTTTCGACGTGGGAGATTTTTTGCAGGTCAAAAGCGGAATCGAGGCATTTGTTTCAAAATATAAACGTCTCGACGTCTTGGTGCTTAACGCAGGCATATCGCATTTCGGGCTGTTGGACGACGTCTCGGAGGAGGAGTACGAAGCCGTTATGCGCACAAATCTCAAAGGCGCGTACAATTGCGTGAAGGCAGCCGCGCCGTATATGACAGGCGCGGGCAAAGGCAGCATAGTGGCGGTTTCTTCCGTATGGGGGGAAACGGGCGCTTCCTGCGAGGCTGTTTACTCCGCTTCCAAAGCGGGAGTCGTCGGATTGGTCAAGGCTCTTGCCAAGGAATACGCTCTTGCGGGAGTGCGCGTCAACTGCGTGAGTCCCGGCTTTGTCGGCACGGAAATGAACGACAGACTGTCCGAAAAGGAGAGGGAGGAATTTTTGGAGCAGATTCCGATGAACCGCGCAGGCTCTCCGGAGGAAATTGCCCGTGCAGTTGCTTTTCTCGCCGGCGACGACTCGTCATACATCACAGGTCAGGTTTTGTCCGTCAACGGCGGACTGTATATATAATTATAATTCAACACAACAAGGAGTTCTTTTTATGAAAGTATCTCAGATGCCTTACACAAGGCCGGACAAGGATAAAATCGTCGCGCAGATTGAGGATTTTATCCGCCGTTTCAACAGTGCGGAGAGCGTTGAGGAGCAGTTTGCAATCGACAAGGAAATCGACAAGGTTGTTTCCGAGCTGAGAACAAACCTGTCTTTGGCAAACATCCGTTTCACTCAAAACACTAAGGACGAATTTTACGCAAAGGAGTACGACTATATCAACGAGATAACTCCTGAAATCGACAACGCCTTAAACAACCTCAACAAGTGTTATCTCAACTCCAAATTCAAGTCGGCTTTAAAGGAGCGGATTCCGCAAATAGTATTCACCAATTTCCTCATTTCCGCCAAGAGCATAGACGAAAAAATACTTGCCGACATGGTTGAGGAAAACAAGCTGTGCACGGAGTACGTCACTCTAATGAGCGGCATTGTCGTCGAGTATCGCGGTGAAAAGCTTACTACGGCGCAAATCAAAAAATATGATTCGAATCCCGACAGAGAGCTGAGAAAGGGCGCGTATATGGCTCTCGGAAAGGAAATGAAGCGCAACGGCAAAAAAATCGACGATATTTACGACAAGCTGGTCAAAGTCCGCACGCGTATGGCGAAAAAACTCGGCATGGAAAGCTTTTCCGAGCTGGGTTATCTGCGCATGACGCGCAATTGCTATGACAGCAACGATATAGCGGTTTTCCGCGAAAACGTAAAAAAGTACGTGGTGCCCGTTTGTTGTCAGATAAAGGAAAAAATCCGCAAGGAGTGCGGCGTCGACAAGCTCATGGTTTACGACGACGGCGTTTACGGCAGAGAGGAAGCCGTACCGTCGGGCAGTGCGCAGGATATTGTAGACAACGCGGAAAAAATGTATTCACAAATGAGCGGGGAGACAAAAAAGCTGTTTGAGACGATGAAAGAGAGCGAGGCTTTCGACCTTTTGAGCCGCGAGGGCAAATGGGGCGGAGGCTACTGCACCGAGCTTTCGGAATACAAGCTGCCCTTCATTCTTTCAAATTTCAACGGTTCTTCCGGCGACGTGGATGTTTTGACGCACGAGTTCGGTCACGCGCTTGCCGCCTTCAAATCCTTTGACGTAAACTGCGGCGCTGCGTGGGCTGCGCGTCAGGGGACGATGGAAACGTGCGAGGTGCACTCCATGAGCATGGAGTATTTCGCCCACAGGTGGATGGAATTGTTTTTCGGTGAAAAGGCAGACATATACCGCTGGCAGCATATTGCCGAGTCGTTCTGCTTTTTGCCTTACGGCACAATCGTGGATTATTTTCAGCAGACGGTTTACGATTATTACAATCTGACAAAACGCGAGCGAAACAAGTTCTGGGCGTCAATCGAACGCGAATTTATGCCGTGGATGAGCGTCAAGGGTGTGCCTTATTTCAAATCGGGACGAAAATGGCAGCTCAAAATGCACATTTTTGAAAGTCCGTTTTACTATATCGATTATTGCCTGGCGCAGTTCACTGCCTTCCAATTCCTTATCATGATGAGAAAGGATTTCGACAAGGCGTTTGAAACATATATGAAGTTCTTAAACCAAGCCGGTACAAAGCCGTTTTCGGAGCTGCTTGACTCCGTAGGCCTAAAGAGTCCGTTCAACGAAGAAGCCTTTATTGAAGTTGTGGATGAAATGAAAAAGATTCTGCAACTTGAATAAAGGAGAAATATGGACGAACAAAAAAACACATCGGAAACGGAAATTCAAAAAACAGAGCCTGCCGAAAGCAAAAAGCGCTGCTTTGGTTTGGTGGTCAGACGGCTGGCCAAGCGTTGGTTTATAGACGCTTTTTCGGGTATGGCTCTGGGGCTTTTCGCCACGCTGATTGCGGGGACGATTTTCGAGCAGCTGGGCAAGCTGCTCGGCGGTGCGGACGGCAATTGGATAAGCAATCTGTTTTTGCAGGTGGCAACCGTTGCGAAATTTATGATGGGCGCGGGAATAGGCGCCGGCATTGCCTATTCGCTCAAATGCGACAAGCTTACGATTTTTTCCTGCATAGTCGCAGGTATGGCGGGCGCAAACGCAAGCGGCTGGCTTCCGACGCTTCAAATAACCGTAGGCGTCGGCAATCCGATAGGAGCTTATCTTGCCGCTTTGATTTCCGCGGAGATTTGTTCTCTCGTTGCGGGCAGAACAAAGCTGGATATAATCGTACTGCCGCTTTTGGCAATGCTTGTCGCGGGAGTCGTTGCGGTCACGCTTTGTCCGCCCGTAACCTGGCTTTTGGCAAAGCTCGGCGAAGGCATAGCCCTTGCCACGGAGTTTACTCCGTTCTTTATGGGAATAATAATTGCCGTGGTTATGGGAATTTTACTCACTCTGCCTACATCGAGCGCGGCTATATGGGTGGCTATTGCGCTCAACAATACGAGCGACGCAATGCTTCTTGCCGGAGGCGCTGCGGTAGTGGGCTGCTGCTGCCACATGGTGGGTTTTGCGGTCATGAGCTTCAAGGAAAACCGTTGGTCGGGACTCATATCGCAGGGAATCGGCACGAGTATGCTGCAAATTCCCAACGTCATGAAAAATCCACGCATTCTCATACCGCCCACGCTTGCGTCTGCAATCTGCGGTCCGCTTGCAACCTGCCTGTTCGGGCTAAGGTGCAATGCTTCGGGCGGAGGTATGGGCACTGCGGGGCTGGTCGGACTTTTCGGCACGATAGAAGCGTCGGCAGGCGTCGTGGACACGTGGCTGCTTGTCACGGGCATAGTTCTGCTTATGTTTGTTTTGCCGGCTGTTTTAAGCTGGGCATTCTGCCTGATTTTAAGAAAGGCGGGCTGGATAAAGGAAAACGATTTGAAGCTGGAACTTGCATCCGCAAAATAGCAATCTGTTTGCGGCGTGTTCCGAAAAAATCAGAGGTAGACAATTTTGGACAGCAAAAAAGTAGGTATTTTTTCCGATACGCACGGCAATTTGCCTGCGCTGGAAGCAATCGTGCAGTTGTTTAACAGGGAAAAATGCGACGAGATATATCATTTGGGCGATATGATTTCCATGGGGCCGTATTCGCGCGAGTGCGTCGAATATTTTTTCGCCCATCCCGACATTCAATGCGTCAGGGGAAACCATGACAACGATTTCGTGAGAAACAACAGGGTGCAGGCGGACAAATCTCATATTTCGACGGCGCATAAAAATTTTGTTTTCGACAGTTTGGGAGAAGAGCTGCGCAAAAAAACGGAAACCATACCTTTTACGCTCAGGCGCGAATATTTCGGCTTGAAGGTGATTTTCACCCATTACGCGAGGGAAGCGGACGATTCGGCGTTTCAGCCGCTGGACAAAAATCCCACGCCCGAAAAGCTTGACAAAATGTTTGCACATTACGACGCGGACGTGATTTTTTTCGGTCACGACCACACTCCTATGTCTATGCGCGGCAAAAAACTATATGTTGACGTCGGTTCGGTGGGGTGCCACGCAGGTTCCTTTGCGCGGGGAATTATACTTGAAGTTTTCGGCGACGGTTCTTTTAAATACGACAGTGTAACTGAGCCTTACGACAGGCAGGGGCTGTTTGATGCGATGAAAAAAAAAGCTCTTCCCGACTATGAATTTATTCAAAGTTTTTATTTCAGACGGCAAAACTCCGAACCCATGAAAAAAGATTAAAAAGAAACGGACGGTAAAAAAACCGTCCGTTTAATTATTTATTCGAGGTTCTGCCAAGCAGAAAATCGCAGCTTACTCCGAAAAACCTTGACAGAGCCACGATATGCGACGCTTTCGGCTCGCTCAGCCCGTTTTCCCAAAAGCTGACGCATCCCTTTGAAACGCCTACCTCGTCCGCAACCTTTTGGCTCGTGTAGCCGCGTTCTAGTCTCAGTTTCTTGATTCTCGGACCAAAGCTTTCCATTATCGAGTCTTTCATTAGTTTAACCTCTCAGATGAATATAGTTTATTTTATAATTTAATACGGCAAATTGCAAGCAAAAAATGCCTGAAAAATGTGAAAAATATTTATTGTTAAATAATTTTCGTCTTGCCGCAAGCAAAGTATATATTTGTTTGATTAAAAGTCCAAGCTTTTCAAACCAATATTTTCCATTGACTGTTTAAAGCAATTGATGTTATAATTTAAAGGTATCTTAAATGCGGAGGAAAATATGGGCAGGAGAATACTTGCATTCTTTTTAGGCATGATTTTCGGTTGGATTATTTTGGTCGGCGGCGTTGTGCTTGCGGCTGCAATCATCAAGCCGTCCACCTTCGGCGCAAACACCGACTACGTAAACGCTGTCTCTTATACACATCTGACGCTGCCGACGATACTCCTTGTGTAGA
>OJPW01001569.1_pt1 | contig 12020 bp, 8 predicted proteins | sample 1598571 | NCBI WGS metagenome assembly OJPW01 (sample SAMN03922493, study PRJEB24848) | human gut metagenome | isolation source: stool sample | host: Homo sapiens | place: Germany | collected 2011-05
GCCAAGGCCCGCTTCGAGCACCTGCAGAAGCTGGTGGAGATGTACGACAAATAAGTCGTACCCCTTCACGGACATGCGATAAAAAAGGACCGCCGCGCGTAAGCGCGGCGGTCCTTTTTTGCTGCGGAGACGAGGGGGAACTTTTACGGGGAAGTCCTTTTTTGCTGCGGAGGCGAGGGGAGCTTTTACGGGGAAACGGGAGCGTTTGTGTTGGGAGCGCGGCGAGCGGCTGTTGAGGGCGGGCGGCGGTGGCCGTGCGGGGATGCGGCGGCTTTCTGCGGCGAGGACGCGGCGGCATAGGGCGGGAAAATGGAGATTTTTCCGTGCGGTGCTTGACGGTGCGCCGCCGTGCCGCGTATAATGAAGCATATTTTTGTGTGGGGGCGCGTGGAGTATGAGGAGACGTTGGGCGGCATTTTTGCTGGCACTGGCCGTGGTAGGCGTGCCGTCATGGCTGGCGGTGCAGTTGGCGGGGGCGGCGGCGCCCGCGGCCGGGGAGGACGCCGTACCGGTGCTGGCGTCAGCCGCGGTGCGGGCCGGTACGGCGATGGAGGCGGCGCTGTCCGCCGCAGAGCCGCTGGATGCGGCGGTGCAGCAGCTGCGGGACAGTGTGGACGAGACGGTGGAAAAGGCGCTGCACAGCGGCCCGCCGGCGGACATCGACCTGAGCTGGTGGCAGGCCCGCTATCCCGACATCATCGGCTACGTGTACTGTCCGGGAACGCCCATCAGCTATCCGATCGCCTACGATGGCAACAACGAATACTACCTGCACCACGATCTGGACGGCAATTACAGCGAGTACGGCACCATCTTTCTGGACGCCCGGGCGCCGCGGGATTTCAGCGCACAGTGCAATATGCTGTACGGCCACCACATGAAGGACCGCACCATGTTCGCGTCCATCGACGGCTACAAGGAGCAATGGTATTACGACGCGCACCCGTGTCTCTACGTCTACACCAACGCGGGGACGTATCGGGTGGATCTGTTCGCGGGCCTCATTGTGCCCGGAGAGCACGAGGTATTCAACACATCGTTCCAGACTGTGGATCTGGAGCGTTTCATCAGCCAGTCCACGTTCTACGCGGGACGGGGCATCCCCACGGGACGCATCGTGGGGCTGTGTACCTGCTCCTACGAGGCGGACAACTACCGATATGTGGTGCTGGGCGAGATGACGCTGATAGCGGAAGGATAAGGAGCAAATGACAGAGCAGGAAAAGGAAATCTTGTATGCGGACGTGATGAAGCGGGCCAACCAGAAGGACACCTTCGGCGTGGAGAACGGCATGCGCATCGTGGCCATGGGCGAGGGCTGGGCCCGTGGGGAGCTGCACACCGAGGTGCGGCACGGCAACCCCATGGGTATCGTACACGGCGGCGTGTACTGCACTATGATGGATCAGGTGGCGGGGACGGCGGCGTGCAGCCGCGGCGCGCTGTGCCGCACCGTCACCTGCGACGTGCGGTTTCTGGCGGCGGGCGCGGTAGGCGGTACGCTGACCTCCCACGCGGAGGCGGTGCGGATGGGTCACAGCATCGTGGTGATGCGGGCGTGGGTGGAGGACGACGGCGGCACCGTGTGCGCCGATGGCATTTATACCTTCCGCATGAAGGCCGAAAAATGAGAAAAAGAGGGGCGCTTCCCCAAGGGAAGCGTCCCTCTTTTTATGCGGTTCAGAACAGCAGGCCGTATTTGTCGGACAGGGGCCGGAGAACGGACTCCGGCAGGCTGCCCTCGTACAGGGCGCGGCCCTGATAGACCCGCAGGGCCTGCTCCAGCACGGCGGCATCGCCGCAGACCAGGCACAGGGGCTTTGTCAGCAGGTACTGGCAGTCCGCCAGCGCGTTTACGTCCGCCATGGAGGCAACGCGGAGGGCCACCATGGGGTCGTCCCGCTCCAGCGCGTCGGACAGGGCATCCTCCAGACCGGGGGTCACGTCCAGTACCGGCCCGTGGGCAGCGTCGGCGGGCAGCAGGGCGGGGAGCTTCTCTGTGGCGGCGGGCAGCAGATCTGTGTGCAGCGGGGCGGGAGGCGTGATGGCCGCGCCGTCCAGTGCGCCGCGCAGGGCTGCAATATGCTCCGGCGTGGTGCCGCAGCAGCCGCCGAAGATCATGACGCCGGAGGCCAGCATTTCCGGCACCAGCGCGGTGAACTGCTCCGGCGTGCAGTCGTACACCGCCTTGCCGTTCACGATGGTGGGCATGCCGGCGTTGGGCTTGGCGATCAGGGGGATGCGGGCGTACTCCCGCAGGCGGCGGAGCTGGGGCAGCATCTGGTCCGGCCCCGCCGAGCAGTTGAGACCGAAGGCGTCGATGCCCATGCCCTGCAATACCAGCAGGGCGGCGGTGATGTCGGTGCCGGAGATGCTGCGGCCATTCTGGTCGCAGGTAAAGGTGACAAAGATGGGCTTGGCGGAGACGCTGCGCACGGCCAGCACGGCGGCACGGGCGTCGGACAGGGTCATCATGGTCTCAATGACGTACAGGTCCACACCGGCGGCTTCCAGTCCGGCTGCCTGTTGGGCGTAGGCGTCCACCAGCTGGTCGAAGGAGGCGCTGCCCAGAGGGGCCAGAAACAGGCCGGTGGGAGACAGGTCTCCGGCCAGCAGGGCCTTGCCGTCCGCGGCCTGACGGGACAGGTCCGCCAGACGGCAGTTATAGGCGGCGGTGTCCTCCGTTACGCCGTGCTCCGCCAGCTTCACGGCATTGCCGCCGAAGGTGGGGGTGTAGAGTACCTGGCTGCCGGCGGCCACGTAATCGCGCTGGATGGACAGGATGCTGTCCGGATGGGCCAGCACCCACTGCTCCGCGCTGACGTCGCCGGTGTAGCCGCGCTTTTGCAGCTCCGTACCGGTGGCACCGTCCAGAATAAGGGGAAAACGCAGTTCCATATGTGAATACCTCCGTGATGGGATGAAAGGGCCGCGCCGTACTTGACAGGGGGGAACCAGATTTCTATAATGATACCACTACTTTAAGCAGTGCGGGGCTGCTTTGTCAAGAGTCTTTGTGAGGTGAGCGCGATGATGACAGCGAAAGAGATCTTTCTGGAGCTTCTGAAGCCGGACGGACAGCCGGACCGGCTGCTGCGGCAGTACGAGGCGCTGCACATGTGCCTGGGCGATCCCATCAACACCTACCTGCGGGGCAACCGGAAGCGGGGCACCGTCAGCGTGGACCGGTGGGGCACCACCATCAGCTTTCCGGAGGACGCGCCGGGGCCCATGCCCGTCACCCACGATGGCCTTGCGGTGTGTCCCGATGTGACGCGGTGGCGGGAGACGGTGCATGCGCCGGATCTGGCGGCCAACTGCGCGGAGGGCTGGGAGGCCGTCCGGCAGCAGGCGCGGGAGGCATGCGGGCAGGAGAAGCTGCTGGCAGGGTTCATGGGCACCGGTATTTTTGAACAGTGCCATTTCCTGATGGGCTTTGAGGACACGCTGACGGCGCTGTACGAGCACCCGCAGGAGATGCACGAGCTCATTGAGTACATCACGGAGTACCGGCTGGGATATGTGAAGCTGCTCATCGACAACCTGCAGCCGGACGTCATCTTCTCCCACGACGACTGGGGCACCAAGAACGCCCTGTTCATGCAGCCGGAGATGTGGCGGGAGTTTTTCAAGGAGCCGTACCGCCGGTTCTATGGGTACATCCGGTCCCGGGGCTGCATCGCCGTCCACCACGCCGATTCCTATCTGGCGCCTATCGTGGAGGACATGGCGGAGCTCGGCATCCAGGTGTGGCAGGGCGTGCTGCCGGAGAACGATATCCCCGCCTTACAGCGGCAGCTGAGGGGGAGACTGGTGCTGATGGGCGGCATGGGCGCCGCCATCGACCGCGCCGACGCGTCGCCGGAGGAGATACGGGACTACGCAAAGAACGTGCTGGCGTCCTGCGGGCCGCTGGGGCACTTCATCCCATCCATCACCTACGGACTGGCGGGGGCGGTGTATCCCCACGTGGACCGGTATATCGACGAGGCCATCGACGGGTATAACCGGCAGGTACACCTGCCGAAGTTCGATCTGCCGCCGGTGCCGCGGCGGGTGCTGGCGCAGAAGGAGAGCGGCGATGCCGTCCGGACTGCGGAGAGCGGCGACAACGCACTGGACCGCGTGGCGGCGGCCTTGCAGCGGGGACAGCAGAAAAAGGTGCTGGCCCTGTGCCGGGAGGCGCTGGATCAGGGCATTGCGGCGGCGGACATCCTGTCCGGTGGGCTGATGCGGGGCATGGACCGGCTGGGCGTGGACTTTTCCGCCGGTATCGCCTTCGTGCCGGAGATGCTGATGGCGGCGCGGTGTATGCAGGCAGCTCTGGAGCTGCTGCGGCCCCGCATGGCCGGCAGCGGCACGGAGAAGCTGGGCCGCGCCTGCATCGGTACGGTGCGGGGCGATATGCACGACATCGGCAAGAATCTGGTGAAGATCATGATGGAGGGCAGCGGCATTGAGGTGGTGGACCTGGGCGTGGACGTGGCGCCGGAGAAATTCGTGGAGGCCGCGCTGCACCAGAACTGCGGCATCATCGCCTGTTCCTCCCTGCTGACCACCACCATGCAGGAGATGCGGGACGTGGTGCGTCTGGCGGAGGAGATGGGCATCCGCGGAAGGGTGAAGATCCTGGTGGGCGGCGCGCCTATCAGCCAGAGCTTCTGCGACGAGATCGGCGCAGATGCCTACACCGAGGACGCGGCTTCGGCGGCCCGCGAGGCGGCCTCCCTGCTCCGCAGAGGGCAGTAAGGGTATGAAGAAGTATCTGCCCTCGCTGGCGCTGCTGGCGGTGTTCGAGACGGTGGCCGTGGTGCTGTGGCTCACCAAGGACAACCTGTTCTACCTCTTTAATTTTAGCTATATCGGCGGCTCTATCGCCCTGGGGACGGCGCTGTTCGTGGGAAAATACAAGCACGCCCGACGGGTGACGCAGCTGCTGGTGGGATCGTACATGCTGGTGTATCTGGGCCTGATCTGCGGGGAGAATATGCAGATCGAGGGGTTCTGGTACTACCTGTTCACCGGCGTGTTCGAGGCGGCCACCATCCACTACGCCGTGGCCAAGATCTTCGGGCCGCTGCTGTTCGGGCGAGGCTGGTGCGGGTACGCCTGCTGGACAGCCATGGTGCTGGACTTCCTGCCCTACAAGGTGCCGCAGACGCCGCGGAAGCCCATCGGCTGGCTGCGGTACGTGACGTTCACGCTGTCGCTGGTCTTTGTGGCGGCGTTGTTTCTGGCCAATGTGGGGCACCTGGAGCGCATCATGTTCTGGGCCTTTGTCATCGGCAACGCACTGTACTACGGGGCAGGTATCCTGCTGGCCTTTGCGTTTCGGGACAACCGCGCCTTCTGCAAGTACCTGTGCCCTGTGACGGTGTTCTTAAAGCCCATGAGCTATTTTTCCCTGCTCCGTATCACCTGCGACAAGAGCAAATGCGTGTCCTGCGGGCGGTGCAGAAGGGTGTGCCCCATGGAGGTGGACATGACGGACAACTCCCGCCGGCGGGTCAACGGCACGGAGTGCATTCTGTGCATGGAGTGTGTGAAGAGCTGCCCCAAGGGGGCGCTGTGAGAAAAAAGAGTACGGACGCGAAAGCGTCCGTACTCTTTTTTGTTACATGCTGCGAATATCCTTCAGCAGGTCCTCCAGAGACATGGTGCGCACATCCTCCTCATCCTTGGGAGTGGGCTCGTCCGCCAGTACCTGATCCACCGTGTCCGCCAGCAGGTCCTTGTCGGGAGCGGCGGGCTGAGGCGCGGGCCTGACGGTGGGCTCATCGTCCAGCGGGATGTCGAAGTCCTTCCAGTCACGGGCCTTGGGAGCGGGCTGCTGTACCGGCTCCGCCTGACGGGGCACGATGCGGGGCGCGGGGCGGGAACGCTCCGGCGCAGGGTGACGGCGCTCGCGGCGCTCCTCGCGCTCCTCGCGGTGGTCTCTGCCGCCGCGGTCGGGGCGGTCATCGCGGTCATCGGGGCCATTGCCGTCATCATCGGGACCGCTGCCGGTGCCGCGACCGATGAACAGGCCAAGCAGGAACAGCAGGGCGGCCACCAGCACCACGCCGCCGATCAGGGCGACCACGGTGCGGACCTCACCCAGCAGGGGCAGCTTGATGCTCACGGGGATCTGGAGCATGGGAGTCTCCGGTTCGGGCTCGGGCTCGGGTTCCGGCTCCGGTTCCGGCTCCGCCGCGGAGATCACGGGCAGGGTGCCGGTGTACTCCGGCATACGGACCACGTGGACGGTGTACTCCAGCTTGGTGGTCTTGTCCTCGGCGGTGCATACCACGGAGATGGGGTTGTCACCCTCCTTGTCCAGCGTGATGTCGCCGGTGCCGGTGATGCCGCTGGACTTGCTGTCGTTGGCGGAGGCGTTGACCTTCACCGTTTTTGTCTCAAAGGGCACATAGGCCACATAGTCGTGGACGGTGCTGCTGAAGGCGGGACTGAGGGTCGCACCCTCGATGCCCAGCGCCGACAAAGCGGCATCGGTGGAGGCCTTGTAGTTGGGGTCCTGCTCGCGGGTGACCTCGATGACGTAGGACTTGGTGGTGCCGTTGGCCGCCGTGACCTTCAGGGTGACGGTATTGACGCCTACGGCCAGGTCATTGCCGCTGATGTTGACGGTCTGGCCCTTGTCGTTGCGGTTATAATCCAGACTCAGCTTGGATACGCTGTAAGGGACCTTGGCGGTGTAGTACGTGGTGCCGGAGGAGAAGGCGGGGGACAGGGTGGCGTTGCCGCACATGATGGCGGACAGGGTGCAGTCACCGCTGGGCGCGGCGGCCACGCTGCCGGTCCAGCTGGCGGTGCCCACGTCGATGTCGGTTTCGCCGTCGGAGGCCACGATATTGCTGAAGCTGGCGCTGAGGGCCGCGCCGCCCTGAACGCTGGAGGACACCTTCAGCGTCACGGTGATGATGCCGCCGCTGGCGCTGTTGGTGCCATAGACGCTGAAATGGTTCTGGTTCACAAGAATGCTCCAGCCGCTGACGGAGCAGGAGTAGTTGGTGAAGGTCAGGCCGTCGCCGCAGTTCAGGTCCGCCGTCAGGCCGAGGATCTTACTGTCCACGGACAGGGTCAGCGTCACGGAATTGCCGGCCTGGACGCTGCTGCTGCCGGAGAGGGACGCGCCGGCGGCCTCTGCCCGCTGGGGCAGGATGGCCAGCACCAGCAGGCACGCTGTGACCAGGGAAAGGGCGGTGCGAAGCAGTTTGTTTTTCATGTTTTTCATGGAGTACCTCCTGCTCAGATGGTGCGCTGGCCCACGGTGACCTGGGCCGCCTGGACCACATCGGTGATGGTGACACGGCCGTCGCCGTTGATGTCGGCGGCCTTCAGAGCGGCCTCGTTCAGGTCGCCTGCGCCGGCGGCGTAGTTCTGGAGCTTGACCACATCGGTGATGGTGATGCGGCCGTCGCCGGTGACATCGCCGGTGACGACGATGGTCAGGCTGGAGCTGCCGCCGACGGCGGTCATGCCCGTGCCCACGTAGCCGGAGGGGATCTCCTTCTTGCCGTCATACACGGTGTAGCCGGAGTCGTTCAGCGTCTTGACGGAGGTCTGGGGCGCGATACCGGTGAGGAACGCGCCGGAGGGCTCCGTGGGATCGCCGCTGCCGTGGTCGGATTTGGCGGTCTTGGTGAACTGGGCGGTGTAGGTGATGTCCTTGGTGCCCATGTAGGTGGCCTTGGCGGCAAAAACGTCGCCGTTCTGATCCACCCAGTTCTTGAAGCTGTACGTGTACTTGCTGTCCGCCGCCTTCACGGGGTTGGCAGGGGCGGTGATGAGATCGCCCTTGGCCAGCTTGAAGGTGCGGACCGTCTCGCCGTCCACCTGGAAGGTGACGGTGTAGAGGTCGCCGAAGCGGGCGTAAAGCGTGTGGTTAGAGGCGGCCACCGGCGAGTTGGGGGAGATCTCCGTGCCGTCCTCGCGGTACCAGCCCTGGAAGCCGGCCTCGTCCACCGTGGGCAGCTCGCCGTAGGTGTCGGTAAGGCGGTACATGCGGCTTTCGACCACCACGTCGCCTATCTGGAAGGACACGGCGTACTCCTCGTCGGAGAGGTCGCCGGGGCTGAAGGAACTGTTGGCGTTGACCTTGAACTGGGACTCCGCCAGAGTCACGGTGCCTGCGCTGTTTGTCGCGGTGATGGTCAGGGTGTACTCGCCGACGCTGAGGCGGCTGAAGGCGCAGGCGCTGTCCAGCTTCCACAGGTCGTAGGAGTAGACGGTGCCCTTGATGCTGCTGGTGGCGGTAAAGCCGGTGCTGCCGCTGGAGGACACCGCCTTCACGGTGACGCTGGTGATGGGCAGGCTGCTGGTGATGACACCGCGGACGGGGTAAGAGGATTTATTGGCCAGCAGTTGGGTCTCCTTGCCCTCGCTGCCGGGGTAGAACAGACCCTCGGAGCCCCAGACACTGCCATCGGCGGTGAGCTGGAGCTTGGTGGCGCCGGCGCTGTCCTTCACAGTGGACACGCTGTTGTCCGCGAGCGCCAGATAGCGGCCGGTGGCGCGGTTCTGGAGATAGTAGGGGCTGTCGCCGGTGAGGGCCCACATCTGCTCGTTGCCGGCAGTGGCGGAGGCCAGCGTGACCTTGCCGCCGTTATCGCTGAGGCGTTTATCGCCCACCGTCAGGGTGTAGTAGCCGCTGGCGAAGTACGTCAGCTGCACGGAGGCGGCGGAGGAGATCTTGGTAAGACCCGACAGGTCGGCGGCCATGCCGCGGTCCGTAGCGCCGCGGGGCGACAGGAGGTAGGCGCCGTCGGCCAGCGGGGCGTCGGAGTTGGCGTAGAGCATTACCAGCGCGTCCGCCGGCTCATTGACGTGCAGGCGGCTGTACACGCTGAGCTGCACGTCGCCGGAGTTGGCGCTGAAATAAGCCATGGACTGGCCGGATACGCCGTATTTGCTGGCGGCGTCGCCGGCCATGCGCTTGGGCTCGGGGGTCTTGTCCAGACGGCTGCACTCGGCGTAGATGGCCTGGATCAGCTGGGCCTCGCTCTGGTTCTTGAAGCCGCCCAGAGAGTCGAAGGCGCGGAGGATGACGCCGGTGGCGCCGCTGCGCCCATCGCTGCTGCTGGCGCCGCGGATCACACCTGCGCCGTGGTGGACGCTGCGGCTCCAGAACACATTGCGCAGAGCCACGGAGTAGTCATCCAGATCGAAGGAGGGGACGGCGGACTTGATGTTCTTCAGCAGGTCCGCATAGGCGTGGGTCTCCCAATAGTCCTTCTGGGACTGCATGAACTCGTCGGGGTAGTCGTCAGCCACGCTGCGCCAGGTGGCGTTGAAATTGCTGCCGTAGCCGGGGGAGTACTTGCCGTTGCGGTCGTAGGCGTAGGCGTTATACAGCGTGTCGCCCATGTCGCGGTAGATGGAGCCGGACTTGAACTCCTGCAGCCACTGGACGAAGCTCAGGGGCGTGCCGGCGTTGCTGGCGAACATATAGATGCCGTAGGACGTGCCGCCGCTGTCGCCGCGGACGGTGGAGACGTAGCCGGGGTCGGCGCTGTTGCCCGTCTCGTAGTACTGGCTCAGGTCGCCCAGTCCCGCGTCCTGCCAGTTCTTGCTGGCGGCCAGCAGCGCCGTGGCCAGCAGGCTCAGCACCACGGCGGCGGCCAGCACCATGGCGGTGCTCCGCTTCATCCTTTTCATCGCATACACCCTGCCTTTTCAGTAGTCGTCAAAGCGGCGGAGAACGCCGCTGATTTACATAATAATCACTGACAGTATACCATTCGTTCCCGCTGTTGTCTACCGGAAATGCGGGGAAAAACGGAAAAAGGGGGAAATTTTGCCGCCGCAGGAAGAACAGGGTGGAAATATGGCGGAAAATATCGTATAATGTCCGCTGTAACACCAACGAGCACAAGGAGAATTTGCCTATGTCAACAAAAGAGAAAACCGGCAGCGCCGGCCGCACCGCGGGGATCCTCTTTATCCTGCTGGCGCTGGCGGCGGTGGCCGTTCTGGGCGTGTATATCTACCGGCAGCTGCAGCCGCCGAAGGCACCGGAGACGGCCATCGGCTACGTGGCGTCGGAGACGGCGTCCGCGCCGGTGTACGACGCCGACAGCGGCGCGGAGCTGGGCGTACTGGTGCGGGGCAGTCAGGTGGCCTACGTGGCCGCAGACGTGGAGACGCCCCGTGAGGACGGCCGCGTCCGCGTGGTCAACGGCGAGGGGTACGTCCTGCTGGACGCGTCCCATCTGGCCGATGATCTCAGCCGGACGGTACAGGTGGAGACGGTGTACGCCCTGCGGGGCATGAGCCTGCTGGATGAGACCGGGGCTGTCCCGGGCTGCGCCGTGGAAAAGGGCATGGCCCTCGCCGTCACCGGCTTCGACGGGCTGGACGAAAACGGCGAGGTGCTGCGCTGGCAGGTGTCCTGCCAGCGGGGCGAGGGCTATATCACCGCTGCCAACGTCCGCATGACAGAGGACGAGGCTCTGGCCCAGTACGATGCGGAGCTGTATCAGCTCCACGCCTCCCGCGGCGACAGCTGGGGCGGCGGCGATGCAGCGGGGCTGGACTACTACCCTGTGGAGAAGGGGACCATCGAGGGCAACGTCATGCCCGATGAGGTGCGGGCCCTGTACCTCAACGGCTCCGCCGTCCAGTACGCCGACAGCTACCTGCGCGTGGCGGAGGGCAGCGGCGTCAACGCCTTCGTGGTGGACATCGTAGACGGTACCGCCGTGTCCTACGCCTCACCGGTGATGCAGCAGTACAGCCCGTCCGCCTACGCGGCGGCCATGGACACCAGAGAAAACTTCCAGACCAACATTCAGAAGCTGAAGGCTGCGGGATACTACCTCATCGGACGCATCACCGTGTTCAACGACGCCCATCTGGCGGCGGACCATCCGGAGCAGGTCATCTGCGACCTGGAGGGTACGCCTCTGAAGATCAGCTCCATGTACTGGCCCAGCGCCTACGACCGGACGGTGTGGCAGTACAAGGTGGATCTGGCGCTGGAGGCGGCGGCTCTGGGCTTCAACGAGATCCAGTTCGACTATATCCGCTTCCCCGATGGGGCGTATAGCTACGAGAAGGCGGGGACCATCGACTACCGCAACGCCTACGGCGAGAGCAAGGCCCAGGCGGTGCAGAGGTTCCTGCTGTACGCGGCGGAGCGGCTCCACAGCGCGGGGTACTATCTGTCCGGCGACGTGTTCGGCGAGTGCGCCAATCCCTACGTCACCGCCTGCGGCCAGTACTGGCCGGCCATCAGCGCGGCGGTGGACGCCATCTCCGGCATGCCCTACCCCGACCATTACAGCGCCAGAGGCGATTACAAGCCCTGGGAGCACCCCTACGACACGGTGCACATGTTCGGTGCGGCGGCGGCGGAGCGTCAGACGGAGACGGCCTCGCCCGGCGCGGTGCGCACCTGGATCCAGGCGTACAACGCCCTGTGGGAGCCGTACAATACCTACGGCGAGGCAGAGGTGGCGGCGGAGGTGAAGGCCCTGCGGGACACTGGCTGCACCGGCGGCTTCATGACGTGGAACGGCGGCTCGGACATCAACAAATACCAGAGCATCATCGGCGCGCTGCGCTGAGCGGCTCCGGGGGCAGACAACTCCGGCACAATGAGGCGCAAACTGAAAAGAGGCCGTCCGGCATGTGCCGGACGGCCTCTTTTGTGTTTTATGCTCAGTTGTTCTCGGGACGGGGACGGCGGTACTCCTGGGCCTTCTCCTCGCCGCGCAGCACGCGCAGCGCACCCTGGGCCAGCGCCAGCAGCTCGTCCTCGCCGGGATACACGGTGATGGGAGCGATCCAGCTGACCATCTCGGAGATGGCATCCACCGTCTCCTTGCCGTAGGCGATGCCGCCGGTGAGGATGATCTGGTCCACCTTGCCGTGCATGACGGCGGCCATGGCGCCGATCTCCTTGCCGATCTGGTAGTGGAACGCATCCACCACGCCGGCGATCTTCTTGTCATGCTCGGCCTGGGCCAGCAGATAGCGCATGTCGTTGGAGCCGGTGTAGGCCACCAGACCGCCGCGGC
>OJPW01001587.1_pt1 | contig 11902 bp, 14 predicted proteins | sample 1598571 | NCBI WGS metagenome assembly OJPW01 (sample SAMN03922493, study PRJEB24848) | human gut metagenome | isolation source: stool sample | host: Homo sapiens | place: Germany | collected 2011-05
TCTACACAAGGAGTATCGTCGGCAGCGTCAGATGTGTATAAGAGACAGGGTCGATACCCTCGTTTCTCTGGTTGATATGGTACGCCTTGATAAGCCCCATCTGCGCCAATATTACCAAATCGATCATCCGCAGGCCGCTCTGCATTTCCAACGCCAATTTCAGCGTTGCAGGCAACTCCTTCCCGCGCTTCCGCGCTCTACGGAGGATGCCCAGGCAGGCTTTCCTGCTCAAAAAGTATTTTCGATGAGGATGGGGCTCCAAGATCTGCCACAAGGAAGATCCTCTTACGACTCTGGGGCACACCCCAGTATTGAGCGTCGAGGACTCGCCAACATAGGGAGACAAAATCTCCCAATATGGCTGCCCCAGAATATCGCCATCCCCAAGGGTGATTTTCAGGAACATAAATTCCTGATACACCAATTCCGAGTGTTTCCTCCAGGACGACCCGGAAGTCATCTCCCTTTTGCTGCCCACTGGAGAATGCGCCGGGGACATTTTCCCAGCACATGAATCGGGGGCGAACATGGATGCCTGTTCGCCCTCGTAGTATATCTGCATTTCTCATCTCCCTCACGATCCTGATCTGCTCCATGAAAAGGCCGGAACGCGCACCGGCAAGACCGGCTCTTGTGCCGGCTACGGATAAGTCCTGACAAGGGCTGCCGCCGCAGATGATGTCCACCGGCGGCAGCTCGTCGCCCCGCAGCTTCGTGATGTCTCCAAAATGCAGCATCCCCGGCAGGCGCTCCTGCGTGACGCGGATGGGGAACGGTTCGATCTCGCTGGCCCACAGGGGCACGACGCCATTGTGGATGGCCGCCAGCGGGAAGCCTCCTATTCCGTCGAACAAGCTCCCCATGGTGATGATCCTCATCTCGCTGCAGCCACCACCGTCCGCGTCATATTGACTGCCGTCTGTGCGGTGTACACGGCAGAGCTGATGCTGGCCCGCGTGGTGGTATCCAGCCCGAATGCACCGGCGATACGGGGGATCTCTCCGGCAGAGAGCATCAAGCCCAAGCCCAGCAGCGCGTGATCCTTAAACACCATCAAGCCCGCCACAAGGATAGTTGCCTGCAAAAAGGCCGTGAGACACAGTCCCACGACCTGTTTGCACCACTGTGTGAATCCGTCCCCGTAGCCGCGTGGTACACTGAACATATACAGGCTGCCCACGGCGATCTGGATGAGCAGGATGCCGCCGCGCTTGAGATTGGCGAAGAAAACCTTAATGACCGCGTAGGCCATGAGCGCAAGGCAGAAGATGACCATAAGTCCGCTGGTCACCGGGCCAAAGCCCCGCAAAATGATTTGTCCGGAAGATGTCAGGCTCTCCACGGCGTTAAAATCCTCCAGCGCCGCTTTTGCCGCATCTCCTATGCTTGTAGCGCCGAAGCCGGTGATACCCGCCGTCAGGTCAGCCTGCAGCGATACTGCCAGCACATACAGGCGTACCGGCACCTGTGTAAAAAGAGAAACGGCCAGAAAGCCCTTGATGGCATTCAAAGCCGTTTCCTTAACATTGCCGCGGCCACCGAAATATTCCACGCCGCACTCGAAGCAGGCTACCACCAGCCCTATGGCAAACAGTGCCCAGCCCAGATAGGAGAAAAACAGCACCACGCTCTGTACCCAGCTCATGGCAAAGAGCTCGGCGCCCATGTTGCCCATCTCCGAAAAGAAATTGCCGAGAAAGCCCACGATCTGACCGTAGAACCAGTCCACGATCTGGCCCAGCACCGTATCGGCTACAAAGTCCCAAATAAAAATAAGCTCTCACCTCCGTAAACGCAGGAAGCACTCTGCCGCCAGCAGAGTGCTTCCTGTTATCGTATTATGTTGCAGGTCACAGTTCCATCTTAAAGCCGTAGTCCTGCGCCCGATCCTGCTCCACATCCTGTGCCACGTCATCCTCCTGACGCTGCACCTGTGCCAAGACCATCAGCTGTCCAAGTCGGGAGGAGAATGCAGAGATGATAGCAGTCTTGCGGCTCTCATCCATGTATTCGCCAGCCTGATCCAGGATGTCGCGGATGTCCTGCTCGATGCCGTTCAGCTTACCGAAGTCAATCCATTCAAAAGAGGTCACCAGCTTGAGCTGCTCCTCGTGGGTTTTCTTGAACGGCTTGCATTCAATGGCACGGGCGGAGAGTATCTGTGGTGTCAGTTTATCATAGCCCATGGATGAGCCGCTGTCGAAGATAGGCGCCGCTCCCAACCACTCCAGCGTATCAGCGCTGCGGAGCAGGCCGAAGTTGTTCTGATGCCTGTCCTCATTGGCGATAAGGTAATCCAGCACGATCATCTGATCCACTGCGTGTTCCATGCCCTTGATGCCCGCCGCCTCACAGCAGTTCAGGTAGTGGCGGTAGACCGATGTGCTGTTGTCCTTCTTCACAGACTGCATCACGCGCCACGCGCTGACCAGCTCCGTTTCCGGCGTGACGAAATCCTCGCAGACACTGTAAGGGATGCCGTCATCCCAGAGCAGCGTATAGGGCACATGGGGAATGCCCAGCCTCTCTGCCACCAGCGATGCGATCACCTCATTGAACGGCTGCTGCATGAAGGGATTGCTCCCCGCCTTCAGCAGGCAACGCTTCCCGTCGATGATTTTCCACCGCTTTTTCAGGTAACCGTCAGACGTGTTATCCGGGGAACTGAAATCGAAATTCGCCGCGTCTGTGGCCTTGCCCAACAGGACATCACCGATGTCCTCTGAGAAGGGATTTTCGAAGAAGTTGATACGCTCCCACTGGAGGTCGCTGCCATGAGGCCTGACCCAGTACTGATCCGAGAGGCTCAGGCCGAAGCAGCGTGTCAGCAGTACCTGCGTATTGGGCAGGTTCAGTGTTTCCAGTGCCTTTCGCACACCGGAACGGCTGGCGGGAATGCAGCGGTCGATCCACCATGCATTGAGCGCGGCACGATCCACGCCGTCCCGCTTCGAGGCTGTTGCCACAGGAAGATGCTCCGAACGGTACACCGCGTCGATACGCTGGATAGAGCTTGTCACCTCATCCAGCTCCATATCGAGGACTGCGATGTTCTTGTGCATCAGCGTATACTGCATCGTGCCACCTCTTTTCTCAGTCATTTCCATGCTATTTTACCACGCTTTCTGCAAAAAGCCAACCGAAAAATGTTCGGGCATCGCGATCACACGCCCACGATGTCCCAGATGTACAGCGGCGCCGTCAGCGTGAACACCAGGCAGGCGAACAGGATGGCCGGCGCTGTCCATTCGAACTGCCCCGTCTTCCGATAATCAAAGTATCCGGTCCCCAGCTTCACAAAGAAGAAAATGGCGAGGATCATGTCGATGGCGGGGAATACCACATTGTTCACCACCGTCTTGATCTGCCCTGATGCCGCCGCCCAGGTGCTTTCCACCGCACCGGCCACATCGCCGCTGCCGGTGGCGTAGGCCGCCACAGAAAACAGCCAGCAGAGCAGTGCCGCTGTGCCGCAGACCAGCACTGCACGTTTCACATATCTCATAGCTTCCTCCTTCACATTGTCATTTCACCCATGGAGGGCGTATCCTGGTTCTGCCGCAGCTCGGCCAGCTTCTCTGCCGCCCAATCAGGGAGACACTCATCGCGGATGATGCCCACGAACTCAGAGCGATTCCATCTCGTTGTCTCGCCGTCGCCCAGACAGGTGCAGAGCACCGAGCGGCCACGGGCGTGGGGGCGACAGCCGAAACCGCTGAAGGCCAGCCACAGCTGGTTCTCCGGCTGCCAGCAGGATTCCCGCAACGTGTCCGGTGACAGCACCAGCACGCGACCGGTGAAATCCTGTTCACCGGAATTGGGTTCGCAATGCTCCGCGCCGAACAGATGCAGCCTTGCCAGCTCCGTTCGGTAGTCACTGACGAAGCCGTCCAGCACGGCGGGGTGGCTGTTTATGAGGAAAGTATGCCGGTGTCCGCCGTCCTCGGGCACGAAGATGGTTCTGCTCCATCTCTTATTGGTCTCATGGTAGCGTCCGTCATAGGCGTGCAGCTGCAAGGTGTTGGCCAGCACATACCCTACACGCCTATAGCCGTACTGGTCAATGACGCTTTTGGCGCAGCCGTCCTTGAGATACATTCCGTCAAAGTCCCGATGGATCGCCAGCTCTATCGCCCCGGCGCAGGCACAGTTGGTGCGAAAATTGGCACGCCACAGCTCCAGCTCGCCCCTGTCCCTTGCCTCCTTCGCCGTGTAGGGGTACATTGCCTCATTCGGCAGCATAGACCACATCTCCCTCCTCAAGATAGCATTCCAGCAGGGAAGGACAGCAGCCGCTATCCAGCAGCAGCTTCCGGATCGGCGCTGGCACGGCATCGAGGTTGAATTCCCTCACGTCCGAATCGCAGTTCTTGCAGCAGGGCATACGACAGGTGTCCAGCAGGGCAGACACAAGCTGCGATGCCGCGTCAAACAGTCCGGCCAGTGCGTCTGCCGTTTGTAACGCTGTCATCTCACGAGGCATAAGCAGCAGAAGGCTGTGCGTCATCTGGGCAGACAGATCTACGCCCGCCATGCCGCATTCTGCCAACTCACTACCGGGGATGGTCAGGCCGGTCTTGTCCAGTGTCATTTCGTTCTTCATGATAGATCCTCCTCAAGTTCTCAAAGGTCGTTCCGGGATATGCACCAGTCGGCATATCTTCCCATCGCTGCTGTAATCGCCGAATATCGTCATCTGCGATGCAAAAACACGAGGGTCATAGTTGGTCATGATATATTCCCGGTATATGTCATTTTTCTTCTTGGATTGGCTGTTGGGACGCTCCACCTCATAGATGAAAAAGTCCTCGTAGAGCCTGCGAATATAGTCGCAGTTGTTATAGGACACCATGGCGAAACCCCTGTGCTGCGCCAGTACGTCATGGAGCCGTTGATGGTCACTGCGGGGAAACTCCACCGCGTAACGCTCCGCCTCATAATAGGGCGGGTCACAATAGACCGTGGTCTGCGGATCATTATGGGCGGTGATGATGCTCTCGAAATCCTTGTTCTCCAGCGCTACATCCTTCAGGCGGTGAGAACACTCCCAGATATCCCGAAAAAATCGCTGTATATCGCAGGAGCTCACGCCGTAGCTGTCACCGTTGCCGTTATAGCTGTATCGCTGCAGCTTGTAGATAGCGGCGGCGCGGCGCACATCCGACAGCTCCGCACGGCTTTGCAGCAGCCGCTTGACCTCCTCCGCCTCCGGCGGTGGGAACATCTGCTCCGCCAGCTGCAGCTCCTCATCCAGATACAGCTGTGTGAAGTCCTCGCCCTGCAGCTGTCTGCGCAACACATCAAACTCGTCGCGGGCATTGATCGGAAGAAAGCTCAGTTCTTTCGTCAGGGCCATAGGGCGGTGCTTGACGCAGAAAAGCAGGTTATACAGGTCGTGGTTCAGGTCGTTATATATTTGCAGGCACCCCTTCGGCACGGCGGTATTCAGCGTGATGATGCCGCTGCCGCCAAACACATCCACCAGTGTTCTATAGTGGATAGGTAAGAGCATCTGTATGGCCCACATAAGCTGTCCCTTACCGCCCATCCAAGGCATGAGCTTTATCAGGCTGTCACGCATCAAATTTCTCCAGCGCACGCTCCAGTCCGGAGATAGCCGCGTCCAGTCCACTGCGCATTTTCTGCAAGCCGCGGATGGTATCATAGACCTCCGCCGCCGTTTCCGCGAAGTAGTAGCCCCGCTGGTCTGCCGCGATGGGTACGGTGTCCTGCCGCAGACGGTTGACGCGCCGCCGCAGCTCGTTCCCGCTGATGCCCAGCACACGCTCCAATTCCCGGCTGCTGATCACATTTCTGCGCCCCTTAAATCCATTTTCCAGATACAGGGCAAAGGTTTCCTTCGTCATTCTTGCACTCCCTTCCGGTGACCGTTCACCGAAAAGGGCGCAAAAAGAGGGATCGCCATCCCTTTTCGGAAAGCGGCCCCATTGTTGTTAAATTTTACTGCATGGTCATGTCCACGCCTTGCCGCGGTACTTGCAGCGGCTGTCCGCCCGGGCGGCAGATATAGCCGTAGTCACTGAAAACTCCCTTATTCCGCCATAACAGCGCTGCGCCGTAGGCCTCCATGTTCAGATGCCGCGTCAGCAGGTCACGATTCGGATCGCTCACGATGACGGAGAGCTCCTCCCTCGCCAATTCCTCCAGAGAATGGATCCCCGGCTCAAGGGCATATTCGCTCAGATGCTCTGCCAGTGCAAACGCGTCATCCATGCCGCTGATGTCCAGCTGACCGGCCACAGCCTTGAACTTTATCAGTCCGTTATTTCTGTCCAGTTCCTCCAGGCACTGTGCAAATCGGTTGATCTGCGCCATGCCGTCATAGGCCATATCCGTGAAGCGCCACATCTCCGGCATGGCGGCGTCGCATTCCTCCAACCGCACCTCCTGCCAGCTGTCCACCTCCAGGCAATCCAGTACGGCGTCCAGCTCCGCCTGCTTTGCGGGTAGGTACAGCTTTACGGCACGGACGTCGCTGACGCAGAGGAAATAGATCATATACGGCGGCTTTCGTGGCGGCCTGCCCAAGTTGGGAGGGGCCTGCCGCAGCTCGGACTCCTGCATCACATAGCCGTGGGGCGTAAGTACGCCGCCCTCACCCTCACGCATCGATCTGCCGATCTTCTCGTAGTCCAGCATTTCCAATACGCTGTCCGGCACGGTTGCCAAATCCGGAAGAAAATCGTTCTCCACGTAGAACTGTCCCAGCGCGGCATCGTCCGTGATCCCCGGCACCACATGGCAGCAATCCACGCTGTATGCCAGATCCAGTACCCGCCGGAGTGTCAGCTCCGCGTAATTGCTGTTGTCGGGATTGCCCATGTATATGGAAATAATCTTTTTATCCAAGCTCCATCCCCCCACGGCGCTGTACGATGTCCTCACAGTTGTCCGGGTCTGCACCGGGTACATCCCAGCCGCACATACTGCCGATCTTCATAGCCTCCTCCTGTGCAGGCGTCACGCCCCTCTTTCTGTTCTGCTCATCCGCGATACGGCGGTTCTCGTGGGCGTCACCGGTAGACCAATCGCTGGGGTAGTACCCGCTTTTGCCGCGTTTGATGCAGATGAGCTGTCCCGTGCCCGGCAGCAGCGTGAAGCACATCTCCGGCAGCTTTTCAAAGTGGGCGCGGAAGCGTTCCTGCTCCGTCTGGATGCTCCAGTCCTCATCCTGCCACAGATGCACATACAGCTCGCTGCCACGCCCAACGGCGATCTCATGCTGCTCGAAACCCTCGCCCCAGCCGTCCGACGCCTGTCCTTCAATATATTCCTTCAGCGTGGTCAGCTCTGCCGCCGACAACTCGCCGCTGATCTGACATTCCGCGATACCCCACAGCTTGCCGTTTCGCCGCTCCACGTTGAAGGTAACGGAGCGCACCTTGTCGTTCACACTGTCCGCCGCGTCGTACCAGTGCATGATGCCGCGGTTGACCTCCTCCGGCATCCGATACTTCACCAGCGCGCTGCGGATATGATCCTCATACGCGGTCAGGTCGTGTCCGGTCAGCAGCTCCGGTTCTTCCTGCATATTGCCATACACATCCGGCTCATAAAGCTCGGCGGTAAGCGGCATATATAGCTTCGTCATGCTGAGTTCGGGCGGTAAAACGGTAAAGCTATCCACGCCGGGAATGAGCGCCAGCGTCCGTCCGTTGTCCCATTTCATATGGAACTGCCCGGCGTCGTCGATATAGTCCAGTTTCCCCGTCGTGCCAGCCTCCACCGGTGCATACGGATCCTGCATGGAGTCCAGCCGGATGCGTGTACCCACAGGGTACTGCTTCCGCAGGAACGCCAACATCTCCCGATTTACGTTCATACTAAATTCCTCCCATCGTCTGTGTGTAGTCTTCCAGCTCACAGGGGTTTTCCTCACCAAGAAAGTCAAACAGGATGTCATCTGCGGCCTTGCGGATAGCGGGATCGTCTGTCAGGACTTCATAGCGAAACCCTGTGGTATCGCGGTAGGGAAGCTCCTCCCGGATGCAGTCCAGGAAGGCGTCGGCATCGTCGTAGAAGATATCGTCGTCCCCTACGAAGGTCACCTTGCCGAAAATGCTTATAGTTATCTCACCTCCGTTCTCTCGCAGTACACCACATACCGCTGTCGCCCGCCGCTGGCGTAGGGATGGCAGGTGATGAGCGTCAGCAGGTCGCGCCCCTGCTGTATCTTGATCTTATCCACCTCGTGGGGCTGGATGATTTGAATGTCGGCCACGGTATAGGTCAGTGTTTCCCACAGGTTTGTCAGCGTAACGGTATCGCCCACCGCCAAACGGTCGATATGCCGGAAGTAATCCGCGCCTTTCCAACCTCGGTGTCCGGCAATGACGCAGTTGGTGCCGTCACCGCCGACAGGTGCTGACGTGTTGCCCAGCACTGCCGCACCTGCGGCAAGGTGGTCATCGGATGCACCCAAATAGACAGGCATGGTCAGCTCCATAGTCGGTATCTCCAACACACCGATGATCTCATCCTCGATGCCGTAGGCAGTCAGGTCGGCGGCAGGTGCTTCGCAGGCTTCAATGTTGGTGAGATTACGCTGCTTTTCTGCGTAAAGCTGACGGTTATAGTCCTGTAGAGCCGCCAGCAGTTCAGGGCACTGCTGCTCCGGCTTCCGTTTTTCGAGGAAGCTCTGCACGGCCTCATCCGTGTTGGCTTGCAGCCTGTACCCTGTAACCACCGGCCACAGCATGACGCAGGTGCCCGCCACGGCCAGCAACGCCGCCAGTACAAGGGATGTCTTACGCATGGCGCACCCTCCTTACCAAAAAGTAAGCACCACCGATTACCGCCACCGCGCCAAGGCCGATACCAAGGCCAATGAGGTAGTGCTGCGTCCACGAGGATGCCGCTGGTTTTTCTGCGGCGGCAGGAGCTTCCTGCTCCGGCACATACGGCACACGATGGCCTCGCACCAGCAATCGGTGGGTATTGACCCCGAAAGGCGTACACGTCACCAGTGTGACCAGATCCTTGTTATCCTCGATTTGGAGCAGGCTCGTGTCCGTGGGCAATACCGTGTGGATGGCGTCTACCTTGTATGCCAGCACCTCACCCAGCACATGGATGTAAAACGTGTCGCCCACTGCAAGCTGGTCGATGTCCGAAAACAGCTTAGAACTCGCCATCCCGCTGTGGGCTGAAAGTACGGCGTGGGTGCTGCTGCCACCTACCGGCAAGGACGTTCCTACCACATGACCCACGGCACGCTCCAGTGTGTCTGCGTCCGTGCCGTGCTGCACCGGCAGGTACACGTTGATTTTGGGAATGTCCACATAGGCCATGACACCGCCCACCGTGAGCTGCTGGGCATAGGCCAAGGGAGGGGCGGATGCCCCTCCCTCGGTAATGGTCGCCGCGCCGGACAACATAGCGTTGTACTGCTCTGCCGCTTCCCGCTGGGCGGTCAGTTCAGCAGCATCGGTATCCTCAATGGCGGCGGTATATGTGGTTTCAACGTCTGAATGATATTTCTCGCTTACCAGCTCTCCCGCCAGTGGATAAAGCATCAGCCCCAGCGCCACAACACCGCAAGCCGCCGCCAGTAACCAGCGTTTCACTGCTCGTTCTTGTGCTTACGGCTGCGGATCACGATGAAAGCCGCCGCACCCAGCAGCGCCACGCCGCCGACAGTGAACATCCACGTGCCGTAGCCGCCGGTCTTGGGCAGGTCGAAGCCGGGGTTGTTAATCACGGTCAGGGGCGCGATGGCGTTGCCCTCACTCATGCTGGCATCCTTGCCGTTGACGGTGGCGGAGGCGGTCAGCAGCTTCGCACCGCACTGCTCGCAAGTGCCGTTCTCGGCGGTCTTGATAACGATTTTGACCGCGTCCTTCAGCAGCACATAGCCCTTGTCGGTAGCAATTTCGGTCAGGCTGTAAGCATCGTCCTCCAGCCCTTTGACCACGATGTGACCCTGTGCATTGGGAATGAACGTAGTAGCATCAGATTTCTTGGCGGTAAGACCCTTGGCGTAGTACACGCCGTCCTTCTGCTCCGCGATGATATAGCAGTCGTCAGTATCATTATGCAGCCGGAACTTCACGTTCCGCACGTTGCCGCCGTTGTCAGAGAACTGCTTAAGGACGTCGATACCGTAGGTATAGACATGGCAGCAATCCTTGAGGGTATCAAAGTAAGTCGTGTTGGTGCGTTTCCACGTCAGCACGACCTCGTTGGGGTTATCGGTATCGCCCATCTTGGCATCGGCGGTCAGGGCGGCGGCGTAGGTGAGGCGCATGGTGCAGTCGGAATACCCGCGCTTGACGCTGTCGGTATACACGGTGGCCGCCTCGTTGATCTCCGCCAGACCGGTATCGGTCATGCGGATGGTCATGGTGTTGGCGGTATCATCGTAACTCACGGTAAATTTGCCGGAATCCTCGGCCCATGTAGTGATCTTGTCGGTGCAGGCGGAATCGCGGAAAAACTCGATAACCACGTCCTGCTTGTTATACTTAATGCCCTTGGACATGGTATCGACGTAAGTATATTCGCTGAGAGAAGACGCCTTGGAGGTAATCGTGGGCAGGGTACTGATGATCTGATAGTCCACCGTGTCGCCTACGGAGGCGGTAGCGGTGTGGGCATAGCCGTCAGTAATGTCGGTCAGGCTGCCGGTATTCTTGCCGGTGGAGTTCGTTGCTTCGCGCACAGTCTTATCCAACGTAGGATTGCCGGTCTGGTTCTTGGGGTAAACGGTAACATCGTAGTTCCACGCCGCGCCGTCGATGGTGGTCATGGGCAGAGATACGAAGAAAGGATTGCAGGTGGAGGTGACATTTTCAGGGACGCGAGTCTCCACAACGAGATACACCCCCTGCTCCATGTCGGATGCAGCGGCGTGGCCGGTGGCATCCGTTTCGGACATAGCCACGCCGCCGTTCTTTACGGCGGTTTCCAGAGCGTTCTTCACGTTCGTGGCATTGGCAGTCAGCGCAGCGGACAGCTTGTTGTTCAGCATATCGCTGGTGAAGTAGTTGACGCCGTTCTCAGTCTTGTGTGCGTCCGCGTCGGTCAGACCGATGGCAGACAAAACGGCGGTGCTGCGGTCACTGTTGTCGAATCCATACAGCACACCCACCGTGCGCTGACCGTCCAACACTTCATTATTCATGGTGATGTCGGCCACGCGGAGGTATGTGAACTCTACGCCCTGAATGGCGTACTTTGCCAGCTTGTCGATAACCGCGTCGTCATGCAGGCCGGTGGAGACGTAGGACTCAGCGTCCCACGCGCCGTCATTGCCGGCCTTGGTGATGTCATACTTGTAGATGCTCAGGGATGCTTTTTTGCCGGGGTCGATGGTAGGTTCTGCGAACGCTGTGGTGATGAGGCTCAGAGCCATGATAGCGGCCATGAGCATGGCCAATACGCGATGGATCTTTTTCATTTGGTTTTCTCCTTCATAAAATCAGATTTTTTGCAAAAATAAACACCCGCCATGAGAGCGAGTGCTACAAACAGGAAATAGGTTGTAAATCCCATACCGCCCGTGAAGGGCAGCACGAAGCCTGCATTGTTACAGGCAGTGATGGTAACATCTCGGTTGCTGCTGTCCAGCGTTCCCGCGAACAGCGGCTCGGTCAGCAGCGTGTACCCTGCGGGAGCTTTGGTTTCGGTAATATGGTATTGCACACCGATTTTGAGGTCGCTCCATTTGGCAATACCGGTCTTGTCGGTGGTAATCCGACTGACCTCCGTCCATGTCTTGCCGTCTGTGGAAGTCTCCAGCAGCAGCTCCGCACCAGCGAGAGGTGCGCCCGTCGCATCCGCCTTGTGGACGCTGATGCTGCCCTTTTCCTCCACAATTTTGACCTTAAAATGAATGTACGCCCACACGGGGTCGGGCAGTGAGGTCAGCGCGGCGCAAGCC
>OJPW01001590.1_pt1 | contig 11897 bp, 10 predicted proteins | sample 1598571 | NCBI WGS metagenome assembly OJPW01 (sample SAMN03922493, study PRJEB24848) | human gut metagenome | isolation source: stool sample | host: Homo sapiens | place: Germany | collected 2011-05
GTTCACAAGCCATTCTGCTTCAAAGTCACCTATAAAGTTCGTATTCGCCATTGGATTATCGCGGTATCCGAAATTACCATTGACCAGAAGACGGTTATTCAGCAACTGACCGGACAAGATACCTTCCACTTCCATATCCGTCCATCCTTTATCACCCGTGCTCAGATTGGTACCGATATTCCAGTTATTAGTTTCGAAAACCTGCGACAGGGCATTGTTCAGCTGACCGGACAGGGTAGAAGAGAGCACCGACGACATCACATTCGAATTCTGATTATTCCGTGCAGCATCTTCCGTATAGAACTTACCGATACCCAGCAGATATAGAATCTGCATATTCATCTGTTCCTCCGTACTAATATAGTTACGTACCAATGTCTGAATTTCATCTCTTTCATTCGGAAGTTCGATACCCAACTTAATGGTTGGCCGCCATAAGATTCCACTTAGATTCATGATACAATTTACCCGTACATTGGTCTGTTGGGCAATGGAAGAAACATCGGGATTCAAATCATTCAATGAAGCGGAATTTACAGTATACGAAGCCTGAATATCCATATTCGCATCCAAAGGAGCACCGTTGAAAGTAATGGTACTTCCATCTTTGATGATAAAATCCTTGCGAATTACTTCCTGCAAACTGAACTTATAGATTCCCTGGTTGATGCGGTAATTGCCGAACATCTTCACATCTCCTTTATTATAAAACTCCGTCCGTATATTTCCCGTCCCCTTTGCACTGATGTAGTCTCCGGCAATAGGGTCCATGATAATTTTCATGGTAGCATCGGGGGTAGCATCTACCAGAATGTTCAGACGGATATCTGTCTGGTGCTCCTCTTCGTCCGCCTGACGCTTCTGCTGCATCTGCTCAAAATAGGAAATGACCGGAATCGAATCCTGAATGCTGCGACGGGGAGTTTTGTCTACAAACTTTATAAACTGGTTGCTGGCAGCCGATGCCACATTTCCATTGACATAAGTGAACACCGTATTCCGGTTGGTCGTCATCGCGAGATTTACGTCCAGCCCCTGTATTGCATTACCCGCGAGCAACGCATTTCCCGTAGCATACACCGTTCCATAAAAAGGCATATCCGTCGATTCCTTCGTATTCATCAGAAGCATATTATTAGCCTGAATCTCAAAACGGTAATTAATATTCTTGAAATGCTTGAAACGCAAATATCCGTTCATTGTTCCCGAATGTCCTTCCAGGTCAGCAATGTGCATATTGTTGAACTCCAGTCCGGTAGGAGCCAGGCGAATCGTATCTCTAACGGCAAAGCGGGTATTCAGAATATCAAACTTCATAGAAGCATCCGTCATGACAGCCCCGTCCAGATTTAATCCCTTGAACTTTCCGTAAAAATGAACCTTTCCCGTTCCTCTTCCTTTTATATCCTGTGCTATTGATTTCATATAAAATTCGAGGAATTTCAGATTCAGTTCGTGGGCATCGATGTTCAGATCAAGTCCGCTTTCCGGTTTCAACGGATAAATCATACCGGTGACCCGTGATGGCGACGGCGCTATATCCTGAATAGATGCATCAAGATAAATACCTCTTTTCTCATTATCCCAGGCACCGTATACGTCCAGATCACCCAAACGCCCTTGATTGAGCGAGAAGTTCCTGACAAACAAACGGGTATTCATCACAGGTTTCTTGAACACGCCGCTGGCGTAGGCAGTTCCCGTAGCATCTCCTTCAAAGTTTACATCATCGGAAATATTTGCAATATCAAATACATACCCCATATTGATGTCCTTCAGATCCACCTTGACGGTATCCGCAGGATTGTCGGAAAGCCTTCCGTTGATGCGTACATAACGGTCATGATGACTGAAATAGAAATTATTCACATCTACCTTGCCGGAGTCTACCACTACTTGTGAAGGATGTATCTGCCAAAGCGTATCATTCAATATTACGTCAGTCTGCTTCACATCCACCATCGCTTTCAACAAAGGCTTTTCGCCTGCCGTACGCAGGAATTGTGCGACGGCAGCCAACTTTCCGCTATAAGTCGCTGTGGCGTTATTTCCCCAGTTCAAAGTGGTGCTGACTTTATCTTCTTTGGCCTGTGCATCCAGAGAGAGGTTCACGGCCCCATTCTTTTTCAGACTGGTCAGACGAACCTTCGCACGGATATGGTCCGAAGGATTCTCACACAGAATCATACCCGACTCGATAAAGTTATTCTTGTATTGCAGACGAGGGAAGTAACCTTCTACGCGCAGTCGCTGCAAAGCATCATTAAAGTATCCTTTCACCGTAGAATGTGTATATACAGTCAGCGGAATATCAAATATCGTAGATAAAATATCCGTATTATATATATTCACATCAAATGCGAAATTATTGTTCGTTTCTATCGGCTTCTTTGGCGGCAGTATCAAAGACGGAATATACCCGCGCATGATATTGAGAATACTTGCCGGCAATGTATGGTAGCGGAATTTCCCGGCTATGCTTGCTGTCAGAAACTCGGAAGTCAGTTTAAGCTGATTCTCATTGTCCTGCCGGGTAGCCCGCACATTCATGTTTTTCATGAAATACTCTTTATCCGGTGCCCTGAACTCCAGACTATCCACATTAATCTCTCCGATCATTTCGTCGATAGACCCGCCGGTGAAGTTGGCCTTTACCTTCAGCGAGAACTCCGCATCCTGATAGTTGGGCGTAAGATTGAGGTCATAGGGGCGAACCTTGTCGACAACGGCAAGGAAGTTGAAAGTAGGAACCTTGGATGCTACATTCACATCTCCATTCAGATAGATGGAACCATTCGGATCATCCAGCGCTATCTTTCCGTTGAATCCGCCCTGCTTATATTCTCCGTCCAGCGTAATATTCTCATATTTATATCTGCTATACTCCACGGAAGCGATCAATCCCTTCAACTCTACGGCAGGAAGCTGTTTTTCAATATGCCGTCCATGTACATCCAGATTAAAAGTGATTTCTCCCAACTTGTCATTATTCAACAGCTTACCCAGCCCAAACTCTTCCGTTTTCACAGCACCGGAATAAGCAAACAATCCCTTAGTTTTGTCGGAACTCAACTTTAAGTCAGTCTTTACATTGCCAAGCCCTGTACGCAACTGCCCGTAGGTAACCAGATCAGTGAAGTATCCGGAAATCTCCCCACGGAAATCAATATCGCCCAAACGTTCCAGAAGTGGAGGTACTCCATTGTAATTACTGCTCAAATTGCGGACCAGGAAACTGACTCCGCGACTATTGGCAGAAAGTTCGGAAAGCTTCCCGTACACATACGCATCCTGCGGATTCGAAAGTTCCTGAAGCGATACATCTCCCGAAAGCCGGAACTGGCGGTCATCAGCCGTAATCTCCAGATGGGAGCAGGTGAGTTGGTCTACCGTTCCTTTTACCTGCATATCCAATGTTATCGGTTCTTTGAAATGCGACAACACCGGTACAAAAGGAGAAATATCTTTCAACGTAATCTGCGAGGGCAGGGTGCGGAAAGAAAAGTGAACCTTCTCCGAGAACTGATCAAAAGCTTTCAGACTGTCATACACCAAATGAATGGTATCCATCTTCAGCGAAGTTTCGGGCAGCTCGATAGCAAAGTTCTCAATATTGGTCTGTTTGTCATTGGCAACCAATTTCAGACTCAGTTTCTTCAGAGAGAATCCGGAAGCCTTTTCGTCAAAACTCAATCGTTTGATACCAAGATTCAAAGAGTCCCTGTTCATAGCCTTCAGAGAGATGTTGGCTATGATATTCTGAAGCTGGACATGCTTGGCATTAAACTTTCCGGGAGTTTTTTCCTCAGATAACACATGATAAGCCATCCTTCCCCGACGAATCAGCACGGAGTTGATACGCAAATCCAGCGAACTTTCCTTTTTCACGGTATCTTTCGAAGCGAAAGCATCCAGCACAAACTTGAAGTTCGGAGGAGAGTCGGGAGTCTGTTTGTTCAGATTGATGGTAAAGCCAAACAACTGGACACTACTGATGGAAATCTTTCCTTTAAAGAAGGGAAGGATGTCAAACTTGGCGGACAAACGGGTCACTTTAAGCATTTCCTTGCCGCTCTGATCATCGAGCAGCACATCATCAATGATAATACGGTTCAATAAACCGATATTGATTTTGCCGATAGTCAGGCGTGTGTTCAGTACTTCGGATAATTCCTTGGCAATAAATGCACTCATTGCTTGCTGAACATTTGGAATATTCAGCAAAACAATAGTCCCGATATATACTCCCAGTACAATACCAACTACCCAGCGTACAGTCTTTTTCAGCGTTCTGATATGCGATAACTTTTATTTTGCGAACAAAAATATAAAATAGTTCGTTACGAATCGTAGTTTTATGATTACTTTTGCACCGTTTAATAGTTTAAAAACTTATGAGTGCAATAATATTAGGAATTGAATCCTCCTGTGATGATACGTCGGCAGCCGTAATCAAGGATGGTTATCTGCTGTCAAATGTGGTATCAAGTCAAGCCGTACACGAAGCATACGGTGGAGTAGTACCCGAACTAGCTTCACGGGCGCATCAACAAAACATTGTTCCGGTAGTACACGAAGCACTGAAACGGGCAGGAGTTACCAAAGAAGAACTGAGTGCGGTAGCTTTCACACGCGGACCGGGATTGATGGGATCTTTGCTTGTAGGCGTTTCTTTCGCCAAGGGGTTCGCTCGTTCTCTAGGCATTCCTCTGATAGATGTTAATCATTTGACAGGACATGTTTTAGCTCATTTTATTAAAGCAGAAGGAGAAGAGAATATACAGCCGAAATTCCCGTTCCTTTGCCTGTTGGTATCCGGAGGTAACTCACAGATTATATTAGTAAAAGCCTATAATGATATGGAGATCCTCGGACAGACGATTGATGACGCTGCCGGAGAAGCAATTGATAAATGTTCCAAAGTGATGGGACTCGGCTATCCGGGTGGTCCGATTATTGACAAACTGGCACGCCAGGGAAATCCGAAAGCATATACTTTCAGCAAACCTCATATTCCGGGCTTGGATTACAGTTTTAGCGGACTGAAGACTTCATTCCTGTACTCATTGCGCGACTGGCTGAAAGATGATCCTGACTTCATCGAACATCATAAAGTGGACCTGGCCGCTTCTCTGGAAGCAACCGTCGTAGATATCCTGATGGACAAATTACGGAAAGCCGCCAAAGAATATAAGATTAAAGAAGTAGCCGTAGCCGGTGGAGTCTCTGCCAACAATGGCTTGCGCAACTCTTTCCGGGAACATGCCGAAAAGTATGGCTGGAATATCTTTATTCCTAAATTCAGCTATACTACCGACAATGCAGCTATGATTGCCATTACCGGATACTTCAAATATCTGGATAAGGATTTCTGCTCCATTGATCTTCCGGCTTATTCACGCGTCACTCTATAAAGTTGTTTTTTTGCTGTCACCCGTCACTTTATACAATAACAAGCTGTAATATAGCAGATTAAGCGGTGACAATTAAAGTGACGGAAGTAATAATAGTGACGGCAAACGGTGAAAAAGTGACACCAATCAGCTAAGCGGCGACACAAAGAAGCCTTACCAAAAAATAAAATACACCTATATATAATAGGTAAACAAAGGAAGAAGAAGGATATAAGAAGCCTTCATTAAGAACCTTTGTTTATAGCATTTCTCCGTTTCACGTGCATGGACCGCTCGCTTCACGTACATGATCCATTCGGCTCACATACATGGAACGAAAGGACCACGTACGTGAAACGAAGAAACGAAGTAAACAAAATGACTAAACATAGCATATATACCTTATTAATATAGGTAACATATTCTATTAATTAACGTAGAAAAAAGATGTTTGCTGAGATTATTACCATTGGCGACGAACTGCTGATAGGGCAGGTGGTCGATACAAATTCTGCCTGGATGGGGCAGGAGTTAAATAAGATAGGTATCGAAGTACTACGCATCGTTTCCATCCGTGACCGCGAAGAAGAGATCATGGAGGCAGTAGATAATGCGATGAAAAGGGTGAATATTGTCTTGGTGACCGGAGGACTGGGCCCGACAAAAGATGATATCACCAAGCAGACTCTCTGTAAATACTTTCATACGGAACTGATATTCAGTGAAGAAGTATTTGAAAACGTAAAACGAGTGCTTGCCGGAAAAATACCGATGAATGCGCTGAACAAGAGCCAGGCAATGGTTCCCAAAGATTGCACGGTTATCAACAATCCGGTGGGAAGCGCATCTGTCAGCTGGTTCGAAAAAGAAGGAAAAGTGCTTGTGTCCATGCCGGGAGTTCCGCAGGAAATGACAACCGTTATGACAGAATCCGTACTGCCTAAGCTGCATGAGAAGTTTCGGACGGATGTAATCATGCACCGGACGTTTCAAGTGCAGCATTATCCCGAATCCGTACTTGCCGAAAAGCTGGAACCATGGGAAACAGCCCTGCCGGAAAGCATCAAGCTGGCATATCTGCCCAAACTTGGCATTATCCGCCTGCGGCTGACCGGACGCGGACAAAAGAAATCAGAAGTAGAAAACGCACTGAATCGCGAACAAGCCAAACTGGAAGCGATACTCGGCGATGATATTTTCTGTGAAGAAGATATTCCTTTGGAAGTAATCGTGGGCGAACTTCTGAAAAAGAAGAATTTAACCGTTTCCACCGCAGAAAGTTGTACCGGAGGAAGCATTGCAGCACGCCTGACGTCCATTGCCGGAAGCTCGGAGTATTTTAACGGAGGAATAGTAGCATACTCCAATGAAGTAAAAATGAACTTGCTTCATGTTTCGCCGGAAACACTGGAAACGTATGGTGCTGTAAGTGAGCAGACTGTAACCGAAATGGTAAAAGGAGCGATGAAAGCGATGAAAACTGACTGCGCCGTCGCAACTTCGGGCATAGCAGGCCCCGGAGGAGGAACTCCGGAGAAGCCGGTAGGCACCGTTTGGATAGCCGCTGGTTATAAAAATGAAATTCGTACTTACAGGCAGGAAACAAACCGTGGAAGAGCCATGAATATTGAAAGAGCAGGCAATAATGCCCTATTAATTCTTCGTGATTTGCTCAAATAAGGAAAAATTGGTGTCTACAAGTGAATTATTTTAAGAAATTCTTGTTTTATACGGATAAAAGTGCTTACTTTGCGTCCTGTTTGAAATAAGTATAGATATAAAACTATAAAAATAAGATAGAAATGTCGAAGATTTGTCAAATTACCGGAAAGAAAGCCATGATTGGCAACAATGTTTCACACTCAAAGAGAAGAACTAAAAGAACCTTTGATTTGAACTTGTTTAACAAAAAGTTCTATTATGTAGAACAAGATTGTTGGATCAGCCTTAGCATTTGTGCTAACGGGTTGCGTATTATCAACAAAAAAGGACTGGATGCTGCGCTGACTGAAGCAGTGGCTAAAGGTTATTGTGATTGGAAAAGCATTAAAGTAATCGGCTAAACGTAGAGGAGAAAACTTACAATGGCAAAGAAAGCAAAAGGTAACAGAGTACAGGTGATTCTGGAATGTACAGAACACAAAGAGAGTGGAATGCCGGGAACATCTCGCTATATCACAACTAAGAACAGAAAAAATACAACTGAAAGACTTGAGTTGAAGAAATACAACCCGATTCTGAAGAGAGTAACAGTACATAAGGAAATTAAATAATAATAGTATAACCCATGGCAAAGAAAACAGTAGCAAGTTTGCACGAAGGTTCTAAAGAAGGTCGTGCTTATACCAAGGTTATCAAAATGGTGAAATCTCCGAAAACTGGAGCTTACATTTTTGATGAGCAAATGGTTGCAAACGAAAAAGTACAAGACTTTTTCAAAAAATAATCGGAATAGCTTAAATCGCTATAAATACAAAATCCCCTCACTGTTTGCCAATGAGGGGATTTTTTATTGCTTCTTTTTTTACTTTTCCAATCCTTTGTTATATCTTTGTAGCAAATGTATTATACAAACAAGTGTCAATATGGGATTTTTTAGTTTTTTTTCAAAGGAGAAGAAGGAAACTTTAGATAAAGGATTATCTAAAACCAAAGAGAGCGTATTCAGTAAAATCGCTCGCGCTGTGGCCGGTAAGTCGAAAGTGGACGACGAAGTATTGGATAATCTGGAAGAAGTTTTGATCACATCGGACGTGGGGGTAGAGACAACTTTGAATATTATCAAACGTATCGAAAAACGTGCTGCCGCAGACAAATATGTGAATACGCAGGAATTGAACCATATACTGCGCGATGAGATTGCTGCCCTTTTGACCGAGAATAATTCGGATGATGTAGCAGACTTTGATGTACCTATCGAGAAAAAGCCTTATGTAATTATGATAGTGGGAGTAAATGGGGTAGGTAAAACAACAACAATCGGAAAATTAGCTTATCAATTCAAGAAAGCGGGCAAATCTGTTTATCTGGGTGCAGCCGACACATTCCGCGCAGCTGCTGTAGAGCAGTTGATGATTTGGGGTGAAAGGGTAGGTGTACCTGTTGTCAAACAGAAAATGGGTGCAGACCCTGCATCTGTCGCTTTCGACACACTGAGTTCTGCCGTTGCCAACAATGCGGATGTGGTAATTATCGATACAGCCGGTCGTCTGCACAACAAAGTAGGCTTGATGAATGAGTTGACCAAAATTAAAAACGTCATGAAGAAGGTAGTTCCCAATGCACCAGACGAAGTGCTGCTGGTACTGGATGGTTCTACCGGACAAAATGCGTTCGAGCAGGCCAAGCAGTTCACTTTAGCTACGGAAGTGACCGCAATGGCGATCACCAAACTGGACGGAACTGCTAAAGGCGGAGTGGTCATCGGAATTTCCGACCAGTTCAAGATTCCTGTAAAATATATCGGATTGGGTGAAGGCATGGAAGATTTACAGGTCTTCCGCAAGAATGAATTTGTTGATTCCCTGTTTGGAGAGAATGCATGAAAAGAAAGAGAATAGATATTATTACTTTAGGTTGTTCCAAAAATTTAGTAGACTCGGAGCAGTTGATGCGTCAGCTGGAAGAAGCAGGATATAGCGTAACTCATGATACTGAAAAACCGGAAGGGGAAATTGCGGTGATCAACACCTGCGGGTTCATCGGCGACGCGAAAGAAGAGTCTATCAACATGATTCTGGAATTTGCAGAAAGAAAAGAAGAAGGCGATCTGAAGAAACTTTTTGTAATGGGTTGTCTTTCCGAACGTTATCTGCAAGAACTGGCTATTGAAATTCCACAGGTGGATAAGTTCTACGGTAAATTCAACTGGAAAGAACTTTTGCAGGACTTGGGAAAAACATATCATGAGGAATTATACATTGAGCGTACTTTGACGACTCCCAAGCATTATGCATATCTGAAGATTTCAGAAGGGTGCGACCGCAAATGCTCTTATTGTGCTATTCCCATTATCACCGGACATCATATATCCAAGCCGATAGAAGAAATTCTGGACGAGGTACGGTATCTGGTATCGCAAGGAGTAAAAGAGTTTCAGGTGATTGCTCAGGAATTGACATATTACGGAATTGACCTGTATAAAAAGCAAATGTTGCCCGAATTGATCGAACGTATTTCGGAAATACCGGGCGTAGAATGGATTCGTTTGCATTATGCGTATCCGGCACATTTTCCAACGGATTTATTCCGTGTAATGCGTGAACGTGATAATGTCTGCAAATATATGGATATTGCCTTGCAGCACATTAGTGACCTGTCTCTTATACACATCTCCGAGCCCACGAGACAATATGCTGAAATTAATGCGCCGGCAAGTAGGCAAGGAAGATACCTACAAGTTGATTGAGCAATTCCGTAAAGAAGTGCCGGGCATTCATCTGCGCACCACGCTGATGGTAGGACATCCGGGAGAAACGGAGGAGGACTTTGAAGAGCTGAAAGAGTTTGTGCGCAAAGCGCGTTTTGACAGAATGGGAGCTTTCGCCTATTCTGAAGAAGAAGGAACTTATGCCGCCAAACAATATGAAGACTCTATACCACAGGAGGTTAAGCAAGCCCGACTGGATGAACTGATGGATATCCAGCAAGGTATTTCAGCAGAATTGAGCGCAGCGAAAATCGGTCAGCAGATGAAAGTGATCATCGACCGGATCGAGGGAGATTATTATATCGGACGTACAGAGTTTGATTCACCGGAGGTAGATCCGGAGGTGTTGATCAGCCATTCTGGAGAGGAACTTGAAATCGGGCAATTCTATCGGGTAGAAGTAACCGACGCGGACGATTTTGATTTATATGCAAAGATAATGAACAAGTATGAATAATAAGGAATTTACATCGGAACTGGCAGACAGACTGGGATATACTATCAAAGACACTTCTGAACTGATAAGTTCTTTATTGTCTGATATGACACAGGAACTGGAAGATGGAAATGTGATTGCCATACAGGGCTTCGGTTCTTTCGAAGTGAAGAAAAAGGCGGAACGTATTTCGATCAATCCGTCCACCAAGCAGCGCATGCTGGTTCCTCCCAAACTGGTATTGTCATACAGACCCAGTAATACACTGAAAGACAAGTTTAAATAATATATATTTTCCCAATTATGAATGAAAGACTGACAATTCAAGACCTTATCGACTTATTGGCGGCTAAACATAGCATGACCAAGAAGGATGCCGAAGCATTCGTCAAAGAGTTCTTTCTCTTGATAGAACAAGCCCTGGAGAATGAGAAGACTGTGAAAATCAAAGGATTGGGGACTTTCAAACTTGTTGATGTCGATAGCCGGGAAAGCGTTAATGTCAACACTGGGGAGCGTTTTCAGATAAAAGGGCACACCAAAGTATCGTTTACTCCGGACACGACGCTCAGAGATACGATAAATAAGCCTTTTGCGCATTTTGAGACGGTAGTACTAAATGAGGGTACGGTATTGGAAGATACTCCGATGGAGGAATCCGATGAGGAAGAAGCCTCGGTTGCTGACAGTGAAGCCGAAATGGTCGATTCTGAAGTTACAGAGGATAAAAATACTGATGAAGATACTCAGGAAGAAATACAGCCGGAAGAGCCCGCAATAGAAGAACCGGCAACTGAAGCAGTGGCTGCGGTTAAAGGAGAGGAGACCGATACGAATGAAACCGTTCCGACAGAAACAGAACCGGAACCTGCTGTTATAGAGCAACCTATGACCGAAGAATTATTGGAATCAGAAGCCGAATCGGAATCAATACTTGAAGATTCTTCAGAAGAGGAACCTTCAGAAACTCCATTAGAACCTGACTTCAGTCCGGCAGCAACAGAAGAGCCGGTTGAAGAAGCTTCGGAAGAAACAATTATAGAAGAACCAGAAACAGAGAAGAAAAAAACGGAAACTACTGCAGAACAAATTATCGCCCAAGAACTTTATAAAGCGAATATGGAACCTGCAACACCGAAAAAAGAACCGGAAACAGAACAGCCGAAAGCCGCCTATACCGATAAAGACAGTGATAAAAAGGAGAAATCAGCGATTCCTTATCTGATAGCAACGATTATTATAGTCTTGTTATTGTGTGGAGGAGCTATTCTGTTTATTTATTACCCGGATTTATTCTCTTCTTCATCTGATTCTGATAAGGATATAGTCGACATGCCGGAGGCCGTTCAGCCTGTTCAGCCGGAAGCACAACTTTCTGATACAATTGTGCAAAAAGATACAGTAGCGGAGGCAGCTCCTGTTATGCCCGACGAAACTGTGCAGCCAAAACCTGTAGTCAAGAAGGAACCGGCAGCGGAACCTGTCAAAGCAGAAAGTAAACCTGCCCAACAGCAACAGCCTGCAACCTCGGTATATTCGGATTCTGCATCCTATAAGATTACCGGTACCAAAACAAAATACACCATTAAAGCTGTCTCTTATACACATCTGACGCTGCCGACGATACTCCTTGTGTAGA